>Ga0210395_10001832_pt1 | contig 16493 bp, 15 predicted proteins | sample IncBWH4OmetaG_FD_150861 | JGI IMG/M metagenome (GOLD analysis project Ga0210395, IMG submission 150861) | Forest soil microbial communities from Barre Woods Harvard Forest LTER site, Petersham, Massachusetts, United States - Inc-BW-H-4-O ... | reverse complement strand
CCGTTCAGCACGTAGCGGTCGCCCTTCTTGTCGGCCCGCAGCTTCATGGAGACGACGTCGGAGCCCGCCCCCGATTCGCTCATGGCCAGGCTGCCGACATGCTCGCCGGAGATCAGCTTGGGCAGGAAGCGGCGTTTCTGCTCGTCGCTGCCGTTGCGGCGGATCTGGTTGATGCAAAGGTTGGAATGGGCGCCGTAGGAAAGGCCCACGGCCGCCGAGGCGCGGCTCAGCTCCTCGACCGTAACGACATGCTCGAGATAGCCCAGTCCCGACCCGCCATACTCCTCCTCGACGGTGATGCCATGCAGGCCGAGCTCGCCCATCCGGGGCCACAGCTCGCGCGGAAAGCGGTCGGTCTTGTCGATTTCGGCGGCGATCGGCGCCACCTCGGCCGCCGAGAAGCGCTGGACCTGCTCGCGCAGCGCATCGGCGGTTTCGCCCAGGCCGAAGTCGAAGGGCGGCATCGCGTTGGGGATCATGAGCTTATTTACCCGTTGAAGGTGGAGATGTCAGGATGGATCGCCGCCTTAGAGCAGAAACGCCGTCGCCAGGCCGAGGAAGGCCAGGAAGCCGATCACGTCGGTCACCGTCGTCAGGAACACCGTCGACGAGACAGCCGGATCGATGCCGAATTTCTGCAGGCCGAGCGGGATCAGGGTGCCGGCAAGCGCCGCCGCCACGAGATTGCAGATCATCGCGGCGCCGATCACCGCGCCCAGCCGCCAGTCGCCGTACCAGCCGACCACGGCGGCACCCATGATCAGGGCGAAGATCAGGCCGTTGAGGCCGCCCACCGCGGCCTCCTTGGCAACGAAGCGCAGGGCGTTGGCCGCTGTCAGCTCCCCCATGGCCAGCGCACGCACGGCCACCGTCACGGTCTGCGTGCCGGCATTGCCGCCCATCGAGGCCACGATCGGCATTAGGACGGCCAGCGCGACGATCTTCTCGATGGCGCCCTCGAACTGGCCGATGACGAAGGACGCCAGCACCGCGGTCGCGAGGTTCACCGTCAGCCACACGGCGCGCAACCGCGCGGTACGCACTGGATTGGCGTGCATGTCGTCGATGCCCACGCCGCCCATCTTCAGGAGGTCCTCTTCGGCCTCCTCGTCGATCACGTCGACCACGTCGTCGACCATGATCACGCCCAGAAGCCGCCCGCGCTCGTCGACCACCGGGCAGGACACCAGGTTCTTGTCGCGGAACAGGTGGGCGATCTCGGCCTGGTCGGCGGTCGCCGGCACCGAGGGAATATCGGGATCGACGATGTCGAGGACCGGCACCGGCCGCTTGCTGCGCAGCATGCGGCCGAGCGGCACCGAGCCCCTGAGACGGCCGGCCGGGTCGACGACGAAGATGTCGTAGACGTCGTCGGGCAGGTCGGTCGCCTCGCGGCAATGGTCGATCACCTGACCGACCGTCCAGCCGTCCGGGATCTTGACCAGCGAGCGCTGCATGAGGCGCCCGGCGGTGTTTTCCGGGTAGGCGAGCGCGCTTTCGATGTCGGCGCGCTCCTCGGCCGGCAGCTCGGCCAGGACCTCGCGGCGCTCCTCCTCCGGCAGGTCTTCGAGGATGGTCGCGGCATCGTCGGCTTCGAGCTCGCGCGCCGCGGCGGCGATGTCCTTGCTGTCGAGCTGGTCGAGGACGTCCTCGAGGACCTCTTCGTCGAGCTCGGTCAGGGCCTCCGGATCGAGATCGCGCTTGAGGATGCCGACCAGCTTGTCGCGCTCGGGCTCGGACAGCTGCTCGAGGATCGAGGCTTGGCCGGTGGCGCTGAGCGCCGCCAGAAGTGTCCTGACATCCTCGGTCTTGTCTTCGGCGAGCGCCGTCTCGACACGACGGACCAGCCCCGGCGTCACCTCATCCGGCACATCGGGCTCGCCGCTCATCCACGCGCCTCGGCGAGCCGCTGGGCCTCGACCACGGAAAGCGCCGTCATGTTGAGGATGCCGCGCGCCGTCACCGAGGGCGTGAGCACGTGCGCCGGCAGCGCCGTGCCTAAAAGCATCGGGCCGATATGCAGGCCGTCGGCCGCGGTCTTCAAGAGGTTGAAGGCGATGTTGGCGGTGTCGAGCGACGGGCAGACCACCAGGTTGGCCGCCTCCTTGAGGCGCGAGCGCGGAAAGACGTTGCGGCGAATCTCCGGATCGAGGGCGGCGTCGCCGTGCATCTCGCCGTCGACCTCGAGCGCCGGCGCGCGCTGGTGCAGCAGCCTCACCGCCTCGGCCATCTTGCGCGCCGAGGGATGGTCCGAGCCGCCGAAGCTCGAATGCGAGAGCAGCGCCACCTTGGGCTGGATGCCGAAGCGCAGCACCTCGTCGGCCGCCAGCAGGGTGATGTTGACCAGGGTCTCGGCATCGGGGTCTTCGTTGACATAGGTGTCGGCGATGAACAACGAGCGCGTCGGCATGACGAGCAGGCTGAGGCCGGCCATGGTCTTGACGCCCTCGCGCGTGCCGATCACGTCGCGCACGTGGTTGAAATGAGTGCGGAAGCGGCCGTAGGCGCCGGCGATCATGGCGTCGGCATCGCCCAACCGCACCGCCAGGGCCGCGATCAGGGTCGGGCTGGAGCGCACCAGGTTGCGCGCGGTGGGCTCGGTGACACCGCGGCGCTCCATGAGCTGATGGTAGGCGCCCCAGTAGCGGTCGTAGCGCGGGTCGTCCGACGGATCGATCAGGGCCGCGTCGATGCCCGGCCGGAAGCGCAGCCCGAGGCGCTCGGCGCGCCGCCGGATGATCTCGGGCCGGCCGATCAGGATGGGCTGGGCAATGCCCTCGTCGAGGATGATCTGGGTCGCGCGCAGGATGCGGTCGTCCTCGCCGGCGCTGAAGATCACCCGCTTGGGCGTGCTGCGCGCCTGCTCGAACAGCGGGCGCATGATCAGGCCGGACTTGAACACGAACTGGCTGAGCTGCTGGCGATAGGCATCGAAATCGGCGATCGGCCGTGTCGCCACGCCTGAGTCCATGGCGGCCTTGGCGACCGCGGGCGCCAGCTCGACGATCAGGCGCGGGTCGAACGGCTTGGGGATGATCTGGTTGGGCCCGAAGCCGCCGGCCTGCTCGCCGAAGGCGCGCGCCACGACTTCGGAAGGCTCCTTGCGCGCCAGCGCCGCCAGCGCCCGCACGCAGGCGATCTTCATCTCATCGTTGACCGTCGTGGCGCCGACATCGAGCGCGCCGCGGAAGATGTAGGGAAAGCACAGGACGTTGTTGACCTGGTTGGGATAGTCGCTGCGTCCCGTCGCCATGACGGCGTCGTCGCGCACCGCCACCACGTCCTCGGGCGTGATCTCGGGGTCGGGATTGGCCAGCGCGAAGATGAGCGGCCTGGCCGCCATCCGGGCCACCATCTCGCCCTTGAGGACGCCAGCGGCCGAGAGGCCCAGGAACACGTCGGCCCCGCCGATCACCTCGGCCAGCGTGCGCGCCTGCGTGTCGCGCGCGTAGCGCTCCTTCCACGGGTCCATCAGCTCGTTGCGGCCCTTCCAGACCACGCCCGCGATGTCGGTGACCCACATGTTCTGGCGCGGCAGGCCGAGCTTTTCCAGCACGCCCAGGCACGACAGCGCCGCGGCGCCGGCGCCCGATACCACGAGCTTCACCTTGGCGATGTCCTTGCCGACCAAGGAGAGCGCGTTCAGCAGTGCCGCGCCCACGATGATCGCCGTGCCGTGCTGGTCGTCATGGAAGACCGGGATCGACATGCGCTCGCGCAGCTTCTGCTCGACGTAGAAGCATTCAGGCGCCTTGATGTCCTCGAGGTTGATGCCGCCGAAGGTGGGCTCCAGGGCGGCCACGATGTCGACGAGCTTTTCCTGGTCGAGCTCGGCCAGCTCGAGGTCGAAGACGTCGATGCCGGCGAACTTCTTGAACAGCACGCCCTTGCCTTCCATCACCGGCTTGGCGGCAAGCGGGCCGATGGCGCCCAGCCCCAGCACGGCGGTGCCGTTGGTCACCACGGCGACCAGGTTGGCGCGCGCCGTCAGTTCGGCCGCCGTGCCGGGATCGCGCACGATCTCGTGGCAGGCGGCCGCCACGCCCGGCGAATAGGCAAGCGACAGGTCGCGCTGGGTGGCCAGCGGCTTGGTCGGGACGACCTCGATCTTCCCGGGACGCGGGAGGCGATGGTAGCGAAGCGCGCTTTCGGTCAGTTCGTCCGCCAAGCCCGCCTCCTCGCCTCACCAACAAAAAGGGCCGCCCGAAGGCGGCAACAGGTTACCTTTCCGATCGAACCGGCGAGTTTGGTGCGGCCAAGAAGACTCGAACTTCCACGCCTCGCGGCACTAGCACCTCAAGCTAGCGCGTCTACCAATTCCGCCATGGCCGCGCCGGTCGATGGGGCGGGGGATACCAAATAGACCCCGCAGTGGCAAGGTAACTCGCCAAAGTAACGCGCAGGGGCGCGACGCCGAGGGCTATTGCGCTCGGGTCCGGAAGTACCGATTTTGCCACAATGAACAAGCCGGAGTGGCGCATTTCGGACGGCGCGGTGTCCTACACCGAAGCACTGGCGGTCATGGAAGAGCGCGTGGCCGACATCCGCGCCGGCCGCGAGCGCGAGCTGGTCTGGCTGCTCGAACATCCGCCGCTCTACACCGCCGGCACCAGTTCCAAGCCGCAGGACCTCCTGCAGCCCCTGCGCTTTCCCGTCCATGTCGCCGGGCGTGGCGGGCAATATACCTATCACGGCCCCGGCCAGCGCGTGGTCTACGCCATGCTCGACCTGCGCAGCCGCCGTCAGGACGTGCGGCGCTTCGTTTCCGACCTCGAGGAATGGACGATCCGCACCCTCGCCCGCTTCAGCGTGACGGCCGAACGCCGCGCCGGCCGGGTCGGCGTCTGGGTGGCTCGCCCCGACAAGCCGGCGCTGCCCGACGGACGGCCGCGCGAGGACAAGATCGCCGCCATCGGTGTGCGCATCCGCCACTGGGTGTCGTTCCACGGGCTCTCGATCAACGTCGAGCCCGATTTGTCGCACTACGCGGGAATCGTGCCCTGCGGCATCGCCGACCATGGCGTGACCTCGCTGGTCGACCTCGGCCTGCCAGTGACCCTGGCCGACCTCGATATCGCGCTGGCGGAGGCTTTCGACGAGGTGTTCGGCGACGACGTCAGACCGTCGGAAGCTGCGTAAAGCCTTCGGGCGCATCCGCAGCGTCGGCCGCAGAGATGTCGACCTCGTCGACCCGGGCATGCGACGGCCCCCTGCGACAGGCCTCGATCATGGCCGCGACAGCTGCATCCTCGCCGGCGATCAGCGCTTCGACCGAATCGTCGCTGCGATTGCGCACCCAGCCGCGTAGCCCGAGATTGCGCGCCGTCCTGATCGTCCAGTCGCGATAGCCGACGCCCTGGACGCGGCCGTTGATGCGCAGCCGTGCTGCCCTCATCGCCCGCTCAAGCGAACTCGATGATCTTCTGGTCGACGCGCAGGCTGTCTCCGGCCTTGGCGTGCAAGGTCTTCACCGTGCCGTCGCGTGTGGCACGCAGCACGTTTTCCATCTTCATCGCCTCGACCACGGCCAGCACCTCGCCGGTCTTGATCTCCTGACCCTCGCTCACCGCGATGGAGGCGAGCAGGCCGGGCATCGGCGAGAGCAGGAACTTGGAGGTGTCGGGTGCGGCCTTCACCGGCATCAGGGCATAGAGCTCGGCCTGGCGCGGCGTCAGCACCAGAGCCTCGGCCTGGCCGCCTTCATGGATCAGCCGCCAGCCGGCGCCCGAGGGGTCGATCTGCACCACGACCGCCTGCCGGTCGACCTTGGCATGCATCAGCGGCTCGCCCGGCGACCAATCGGTCTCGATCGCGAGGCGCCGGCCGCCGACATCGACTTGAAAATCGGAGCTGCCACCGGTCACGTTGAGGGTGACCGGATCGCGATTGAGCATGACGACGCGGTCGTCCTGCCGGTTGCCCAGGCGCGCGGCCTTGATGCGGTCGGCGACGCCGGCGATGCCGGCCAGCATGGCCGGATCGCGCGGCGGCAGATGCGCCGCCGTGAAGCCGCCCTTGAATTCCTCGGCGATGAAATTGGTCGTGAGCCGGCCGGCACGGAAGCGCGGATGGGCCATCAGCGCCGCCAGGAACGGCACGTTGTGCGACACGCCGCGGACATAGAACTCGTCGAGCGCGCGGCGCATGCGCTCGATGGCGTCGATGCGCGTCTTTCCGTAGGTGCAGAGCTTGGCGATCATCGGATCGTAGAACATCGAGATCTCGCCGCCCTCATAGACGCCGGTATCGACCCGCACGTCCGGGCCGGGCTCGGGCTCGCGATACTTCACCAGCCGTCCGGTCGAGGGCAGGAAGTTGCGGAACGGATCCTCGGCATAGAGCCGCGCCTCGACCGCCCAGCCGTCGAGCTTCACGTCCTTCTGCTGGAACGGCAGCTTCTCGCCGGCCGCGATCCGGATCATCAGCTCGACGAGATCGAGGCCGGTGATCAGCTCGGTCACCGGATGCTCGACCTGCAGGCGGGTGTTCATCTCGAGGAAGTAGAACTTGCGGTGCTTGTCGACGATGAACTCGACCGTGCCGGCGCTCTTGTATTTGACCGCCTTGGCGAGCGCCACCGCCTCCTCGCCCATCGCCTTGCGTGTCCTGGCGTCGAGGAAGGGGCTGGGCGCCTCCTCGATCACCTTCTGGTGACGGCGCTGGATCGAACACTCGCGCTCCCACAGGTAGATGCAGTTGCCGTGACCGTCGGCAATAAGCTGGATCTCGATATGGCGCGGCTCCTCGACGTATTTCTCGATGAACACCCGATCGTCGGCGAACGACGCCTTGGCTTCGTTGGTCGCCGAGCCGAAACCCTCGCGGGTCTCCTCGTCGTTGTAGGCGATGCGCATGCCCTTGCCGCCGCCGCCGGCCGACGCCTTGATCATCACCGGATAGCCGACCTTCTGCGCGATCTTCACCGCCTCCTCGGCATTGGCGATGGCATGCAGGTAGCCCGGCACGGTGCTGACCCCGGCCTTGAGCGCGAGCTTCTTTGATTCGATCTTGTCGCCCATGGCGTGGATGGCGAGCGCATCGGGGCCGATGAAGATGATCTTGGCCTTGGCCAGCGCCTTCTGGAATTCCTGCTTCTCCGAGAGGAAGCCGTAACCCGGATGGACCGCCTGCGCGCCGGTCTTCTTGCAGGCCGCCACGATCTTGTCGATCTGCAGGTAGGATTGCGCCGACGGCGGCGGGCCGATCAGCACCGCCTCGTCGGCCAGGCGGACATGCAGCGCGTCGGCGTCGGCCTCGGAATAGACCGCCACCGTCTTGATGCCGAGCCGCTTGCAGGTGCGGATGACGCGACAGGCGATCTCGCCGCGGTTGGCGATCAGGATCTTGTCGAAGGGCGGCCTGGCGGCCTGCGCCTCGCCTTTGGCCGCGGGCTTTGCTGTAGCCTTCCGTGCAGCTTTTTTTGCGGCCTTCTTCCTGGCGGCCATACTCACGATCCTTCTTTATTGCGGTCGAACAGGCCCCTGGCCCAGGCGGTATGAGCGACGATCAGCGGTGCCCAGGCCGTCAACACCCACAACCACCACGGATAGCGGCTGCTGAAAAGCGCATTGACGGCGATCAGGACCAGAAGCGTGAGCAACGCCACGATCAAGTGCACGCGCACCGCGCGAGCGCGCCGCATGCGCGCTTCGGGCGACAACCTCACAGCGGGATGTTGCCATGCTTGCGCCACGGGTTCTCGAGCTTCTTGGTTTCGAGCGTGGCCAGTGCCCGGCAGACCCGCCGGCGCGTGCCGTGCGGCATGATCACGTCGTCGATGAAGCCGCGGTTGGCCGCCACGAACGGATTGGCGAACTTCTCGCGGTATTCCTCGGTGCGCTTGGCGATCTTGGCGGCATCGCCGATGTCGGAGCGGAAGATGATCTCGACCGCGCCCTTGGCGCCCATCACCGCGATCTCCGCGCCCGGCCAGGCATAGTTCACGTCGCCGCGCAGGTGCTTGGACGACATCACGTCGTAGGCGCCGCCATAGGCCTTGCGGGTGATCACCGTCACCTTGGGTACCGTCGCCTCGGCATAGGCGTAGAGCAGCTTGGCGCCGTGCTTGATGATGCCGCCGAATTCCTGCTGGGTGCCCGGCAGGAAGCCCGGCACGTCGACGAAGGTGACGATGGGGATGTTGAAGGCGTCGCAGAAGCGCACGAAGCGCGCGCCCTTGCGCGCGCTGTCGATGTCGAGACAGCCGGCCAGCACCATCGGCTGGTTGGCGACGAACCCCACCGAGCGGCCGGCCAGGCGGCCGAAGCCCACCACGATGTTGCCGGCCCATTCCGGCGAGAGCTCGAAGAAGTCGCCCTCGTCCACGACCTTCAGGATCAGCTCCTTGATGTCGTAGGGCTTGTTCGTATTGTCCGGCACCAGGGTGTCGAGCGAGGCGTCGTCGCGGTCCACCGGATCCTGCGTCGGCCGCAGCGGCGCCTTCTCGCGGTTGTTGGACGGCAGGAAATCGACGAAGCGGCGCAGCTGCAGCAGCGCGTCGACGTCGTTCTCGAAGGCGAGATCGGCGACGCCGGACTTCTGCGTGTGGGTGAGCGCCCCGCCCAGCTCCTCCTGGGTCACCGTCTCGTGCGTGACGGTCTTCACCACGTCGGGACCGGTCACGAACATGTAGGAGCTGTCCTTCACCATGAAGATGAAGTCGGTCATGGCCGGCGAATAGACCGCACCGCCCGCGCACGGTCCCATGACCATGGAGATTTGCGGGATCACGCCGGAGGCGAGCACATTGCGCTGGAACACATCGGCGTAGCCGGCCAGCGAATCGACGCCCTCCTGGATGCGCGCGCCCCCGGAATCGTTCAGCCCGAGCACCGGCGCGCCCACCTTCATGGCGTTGTCCATGACCTTGCAGATCTTGGCGGCGTGCATGCCCGAGAGCGCGCCGCCGAACACGGTGAAATCCTGGCTGAAGACATAGACCAGGCGGCCGTTGATCGTGCCATGGCCGGTCACCACGCCGTCGCCCGGAATCTTCTGGGTCTCCATGCCGAAGTCGATCGAGCGATGCTCGACGAACATGTCGTATTCCTCGAACGAGCCGGGATCGAGCAGCACGTCGATGCGCTCGCGGGCCGTCAGCTTGCCCTTGGCGTGTTGCGCCTCGACACGGCGTTGCCCGCCTCCCAGGCGCGCCGCCGCGCGCCGGCGCTCGAGTTCTTCCAACATTTGCTGCATCTATTTCTCCGGCCCTCTCCGTCCGTTTTCGGCCATTCGCGTGCCTGCGTCTAGCGCAGGAATCGCTTCTCGTCGTCCTTGACCTTGCGCATGCCCTGCAGCTCGAAAATGTCCTCGACCGTGGCGATGCTGGCCTCGACGCCGTGAATGCCGCCGTCCTTCCGGATCTGCGCGAAGGTCTTGCGCATGGCGCCGACCGAGGCGCGGATGGCGTGGTTGCCCCAGATCAGCAGCCCGATCTTCCCGAGCGCGCGCACCCGAGCCACCGTCATCTGCGGATAGGCCGTGGGTACCAGCGCAATCGGCGCCTTGCCGTCCCACGCCTCGACGAACGCCTCGATCTCGTCCGGCGTCTTCTGCTTGGAATGGACCAGGATCATGTCGGCGCCGGCGGCCTCGTAGGCGCGCGCCCGCTTCAGCGCTTCGCCCTGGCCAAGGCCCGCGATCAGCGCCTCGGTGCGCGCCACGATCATCAGGTCAGGATCGCGCCGCGCCGCGCGCGCCGCCTCGATCTTGCCCTGGAATTCTTCGATGCGGACCATGTCCTGGCGGCCGTCGGCGATCAGGCTGGTGACCTTGGGGAAGCTCTTGTCCTCCATCACGATGGCCGCCACGCCCGCCCGCTCGTACTGCTCGACGACGTAGAGCACGTTGATGGCGTTGCCGAAGCCGGTGTCGATGTCGGCCACCACCGGCAGGCCGGAACGCTCGGCCATGGCGCGCGTCATGTCGAGATGCTGGGTCATCGACACCACGCTGACGTCGGGCACGCCGTACAGGGCGGAGAGCTCGAAGCCCGAGGCCCAGATCGCATCGAAGCCCGCTTCGGCGGCCAGCATCGCCGACAGCGGGCTGTGCGCCGCCATCGCCTCGACAAGGCCGTTCTTGGCCAGAACTTCCCGGAATTTCGTGCCCGCGCCCATGATCATCCCCTCAGCCGTTCATTTTCCAGCAGCGCGAGGAAGCGCGCGCCGGCCTCGATGTCGTGCTTGATGTTCTCGTGCCGCAAGGTTGAGGTCGGATCCTCGCCCCAGCGTTCGATCTGATAGAGCTCGTCGAGCTGTGCCGCGGCAAATGCCTTGTCCGCCGGCAGGTGGCCTTCGGCGACGGCCAGCGCGATCACCAGCGAGCCTGAAACGTGCGTGAGATTGTAGAGCGCCGCGAGCGCCAGATCGCCATGGGCGGCCACGACCGCGCGCAACCGCGCCAGGACCTCGGGAGGTTGCGGGACGAAGGTCGTGCCCTCGGCAACGACAAACCGCACGCCATAGCGTTCTGCCGCCCAGTCGAGCAGCGGCTGCCACGTCTGCTGCTGGCGCTCCACCAGGCTCGATGGGGCGGGCGCGCGATAGCACAGCATGTCGGAGCCGGCATACTTCGCCGTATCCTCGATCACCCGCTCGCGCTGTACGGCTACGCGGTCGAGGGCCGTGGCGGCAAGCCGGGTCAGCCGCAGATGCGAGACGTTGATCTCCGCCTTGTCCGGCACCTCCTGCCACTCCGTGGCGATCGCCTCGGCCAGCGCCCGCGTCGGCGTCACCAGCACCGCCTTGGCGGGCGTGCGCATCGGCTTGCCGTCGAGCAGCACGCGATAGCCGCCCTCGCCGGCATCGACCGCGGTTTCTTGATAAAAGCGCTTCATGGAAGCGAGGCCTTACACGCCGCCCGTGCCCGAGGACAAGCGCAGTTTCCCAGCGCCGGAAGGGGCACCGTTTCCGCGCATTGAAACCACGGGCATTTTTCCGATCTCGCGCGGGGCTGCCCTGAATAAGTGGGTACCATAGAACCCACAAATGTAATTCTCTTGCCCGGAGATAGCCGGAGGAAACATGCTGCTCGGCCTCGACCCCGTGCTCTGCCCCGACCTGCTGCACGCCCTGGCCGCGATGGGTCATGGTGATCGCATCGCGCTGGTGGACGCCAACTATCCTGCCACGCGCGGCCGTCGCCTGATCCACCTGCCCGGCATCGCCGCGCCGCGCGCCCTGCAGGCCGTGCTGTCCGTGCTGCCGATCGACACGTTCATCACTGAGCCGTGCGCGGTCATGCAAGTGGTGGGTGAGCCGGGTGCGTTGCCGGCGGTGGTCGTCGAAATGAATGCGGCGCTCGTCAAACACGGCGCCAAACCGGCCGCCAGCCTGGAGCGCCATGCCTTCTACGCGGCGGCGGAGACCGCCTACGCCATCGTGCAGACCGGCGAGCGCCGCTTCTATGGCAACATCCTGCTCACCAAGGGCGTCGTTGCGCCCGAGGCGTGACGGTGGCCACCGGCCTCTCCCGAGGTCTCCCCGCTATCCCCACGATCCACGCGCTGTAAGCTACGGCTTCTTCTCGACTCGATTGCCGCGCGCGGTGACAATCTCCCTGCCGGACCCCAAAGGGACCAAGGCGTCATCCTCGGCAACCTCGAGGGAAAATCCGGCAGAAGCCCCATGACAGGGGCACCTGATCGAGGCGTATGCATCGCTACGACCAGGATCGATTGCCCGCAACGGCGGTAAAACCGTTGCGCCGGGCATCGGGACGTAGCCTCACGGTGGCGTCCGGATGCGGCCAGGGAGACGGCACGACCGTGTTCGCGCTTCCTGTCCGATTTAGCCCGGTCGCGGGCTTTGTCTTCGGGCGAAGCTTCGCAGGCTGGACGGATGGTCGGGGACGGCGGCAATCCTCCGGGACTGCCGCCGCCGCCTTTTTGGCAAGTTGGCTCAGCGTGGCTGGCTGCGCTTGGGCGACAGACTCTGCACCTGGGGCCGCGCCGAGCGCTGGCGCAGATGCGACCCGTTGATCTCCGGCTTGTCCGGAACGTCCTGCCTCTCCGCGGCGATCGCCTCGGCCAGCGCCCGAGTCGGAGTCACCAGCACCGCCTTGGCCGGCGTGCGCATCGGCTTTCCGCCGAGCAGGACGCGATAGCCGCCGTCGCCGACGTCGACCGCGGTGTCCTTGTAGAAGCGCTTCATGAATGTGAGGCCTTACACGCCGCCACTGCCCGAGGACAAGGACGGTTTCCCGACGGCATTGGACGTGGGGGTGGTGGACCCGGCCAAATTATCATTTGGCCCCTCTTACGGTGATCGAGTCGACATAGTCCCACAACCATTTCGAGTATCGACGCCAATCTTTCAGGCGTGATTCCTTCAGCAAATACTCGAGTCCATCGTGCTGTGAGTCAGTGTAATCGCGAACGGAACAAAGCGGATCGAGTAGTCTCCCATCGGTGACTACGGGACTGAAGCACTCAAAAAATCTCTTCCCCGCTTTTGGGCACAAGTATCCTACTCGGGTAACCGTTATTCTGGGTATTCCTCAAGGCCGAATAGATTCTGAAATCGGGATCGCGTTCATCGTCCCACGCGAAGGTATACTTATGGTCGAGGTCCGTATGGGCGACCGACCACATAAAGCGCTCCAAATCGAATGCATAAAGCCCTGGCCAACCCGGCTGCAACCATACGGTATCAGTGTAAAACTGGGACCGTTGCAGGCGGGGCACCTGACGGGCGAATTTCAATCCTTCCCCGGTCAGGAAGATAAACATCGTGACCTTCCACAGTTCGATTGGCGATGGACTAGGATTCACGAAGTAGGGAATAAGCAAAGTCCGTTGGACAGGCCCCGGGCATTCGGTCTGTCCGGGGTTTCTCGGGCCCACGTACAGAACTGCACAGCTTGACCAACACGGGTGGTCGTTTGGGTTGCTCGTCGCGGGGCAAGGGATCCGCTTTCACGGTTTGCACTCCCAACAAATAGGCAGCGATCATCAACGTCCACAGGAAGTCGCTCTTCATGCCCTTCTTCCTACAGTCCTGTTCGCCATGCTATTGTCTCTCAGCAAACGCAAGCGGGCCGGTATAAACCGGCACGGCGCGGATTGCGGTTCCTCTGTCAGCGATCCGTGATGGGTCTCAAAGGGGCAGGCTTTAGCGCTGACGGTCGCGCTTCGCGGCCGGGCTCTGGCTCTGCGGTCGCGCCGAGCGTTGGCGCAGGTCGGCCGCCGAAGGCACCGGCAGCTGGGCGCGCAGGCCCGGCCGCAGGGCATCGACCCGCGGCGCCACGACGGCGCAGGCGTTGGCGCCGGCCTGGCGCGACGCCAGGTTGATCTGCGCCGCCAGGCTAGGAACGCTCCCGCCCGGGACGATCAGCCGGCTAAGCGTGGGCTCCAGCGCGCCCGCTGTGGGGCGGCCGCTGCCGCCCTTGAGGCGCAGCGGCGAGGCGAGGTTGGCGCTCTGGTTGTCGCGCGCTTCGGGCGCAAGGATGAATTCCCAGGCCTCGCTGCGCAGCTGGACGTAGCCACCGCCCACCAGGATGGCGCGCGGCGTGTCGACGACCAGCCGCCGGAGCGACGCCACGCCGCCGCTCACGTCGAAGCGGCCGGCGATGCAGTTGAACGGCACGCCGCCCTCGCCGCCGCCCAGCAGACGCTGGGTTTCCGCCGGCCAGCTGGCGAGCGGGTCGCGTGGCCAGGTGCCCTTGGCGACCGTGACGTCGACCGATCCGCTGGCGGAGTTCAAGGCGTCGCGCGTGGTGCGTCCGCCGCCGCGCAGGCGCAAGTCGATGTCGGCCACCGCGTCGTGCATGCCGAGGTCGAAGCCCAGCAAAGCCGACAGATCGCCCAGCGGCACGCGGTTGGCCGACGCGGTCAGCGTCGCCTGCCCGACGCGCCCGGTCGGATCGTACGCGAGGTCGAAGCCCGCCGATCCGCTGCCGACCGTGGCGGCTGCCCGGAAGGCAAAGCGCGTATCGCTCGAGGTGAGCGTGATCGAAGCGTTCTGCACCTTGCTGCCCAGCCCGACGATTTCGCCCAGCCGCGCCGTCACCGAAAGAGTCGAGCGCCCGAGCCAGCTCGCGGAAAACGGCAGGGTGGGCACGAGGCGCGGCTGCGCGGGCGTCGGGGCGCTGGCCGCGGCGGGTGCGACCGGCGCCGCGTGCAGGTCGCCGAGGTCGAGGCGGTTCACATCGGCATTGAGGGTGACGGTCGCGGTGCCTTTGCGATCGACCCGGAACAGGACGTCGGCCGTAAGGTCGCTCGAGCCGACCTTCAAGCTCGTCACATCGACCTTGAAGGCGCTGCGCTGGGTGGCGGCCTTGGCGCTCAGCACATAGGGCCCGCCCGCCGGCACGGGCAGGCGGATATAGGGACCGAAGACAGAGACGTCGGGCCCTTCGGCATTGATCTGGACGTTGGTGCCCTTGATGCCGACGCCGCCCTTGATCGCGATCTTGCCGCCACCGAAGCTGCCTTGCACGTCGATGTTGCCGGGCAAGCTCCTCATCCAGCCGTCGAACGAGCCGGCCGTGCCGGTGAGGTCGAGCGGCGTGGCCTGGGGAGCGGCGAAGCGCCCCTCGATCTGCAGCGGCTGGTTGGGCGCCGACGAGCGGAACGTGGCGCTGGGGATCTCGATCACGGCCGGGGGATGTCCCTGCCCTTCGGCGATGGTCAAGACCGAATCGCGCACGTCGATGGTGCCGATCCAGGGAAATGCGTTGGTGGTGCGCAGCCGAAACGATCGGTTCTCGCCCGCATGGGGCCCCGAGCCGTCAGGCGGCGGTAACATCTCGAGGTTGGCGTCACCCACGTCGTTGGTCTCGACCAGGATGTCGGCGCCCTCGAGCAGGATGCGACCGATCTTGATCTCGCCCAGGAACAGCGAGACCGGATCGATGTACAAGGTGAGCTTGCGCACCCGCGCCAGCTCGGGGCGCGATCCCCACGGGGCATTCGACAGCGTGACGCCTTCCGCCACCATGGCGGGCTCGCTGCCGAGCTTGACGGCCAGCGGCACCTTGGCCGCCATCTCGCGGCCGGTCACCTTGCGGATCTGTTCGGTCAGGCGGGCCTGGTAACGGGAGAGATCGCGCGTGGCGACCCAGACGAGCCCCGCGATCGCGACGATCGGGACCGCCGCGATGAGAACCCAGGTCAGCCGCCTCCACGGAACGCGCATGCCAACCGATTCTCGCTCAATCGCCGCCGATCGAGAAGCCGAATGCCTCAACGGTACGGCGGAAGTGAGGCGGCGGCTCGGCTTCGACCTTCAACTCGCCCTTGCCCGAGGGATGCGGCAGCACGAGCCTGCGGGCATGGAGGTGCAAACGCCGGGCATCGGCGACGGCGGCCAGCAGCGCTTCTTCGCCGCCGTACTTGCCGTCGCCCAGGATGGGGCAGCCGATTGCCGCACAGTGCACGCGCAGTTGATGCGTCCGTCCTGTGCGCGGCCACAGCGCCAGAAACGCGGCGCGCTTGCCGGCCCGATCGACCATGTGGAAGTGGGTCAGCGCCTTCTGGCCATGCTCTTGATCGACCTGCATCAGGTCGCGATCGCCGCGCGCGCCCGGCCGCTTGGCGAGCGGCAGGTCGATGGCGCCTTCAGGCTTGGGCGGCAGGCCGACGACGACCGCCCAGTAGAGCTTTTCGGTCTCGCGGTCGCGGAAGGACTCGCCCAGCCGCTTGGCTGCCTGCCCGGTGCGGGCGATCAGCAGCAGTCCCGAGGTATCCTTGTCCAGTCGATGAACCAATCGCGGCCGCTCCTCGAAGCCGAAGCGCAACGCGTCAAGCATGCCGTCGACGTGCCGCTCCGTGCCCGTTCCTCCTTGTACAGCGAGCCCGGGCGGTTTGTTCAGGACGATGACGTGGTCGTCCCTGTGGATGACCAGCCGCCGAATCTCCGCGGCATCGCGGTCCGACACGGTCGCGATCTCCCGCAGCTTGGGCGGCGGCGAGGCCGTGACGCCGGGCGGCAGGCGAATGGTCTGGCCGGCCTCGACCCGATCCTTGCCCTCGGCGCGCCGTCCGTCGATTCTCACCTGCCCCGTGCGCAAAAGCTTTTGCAGCGCGCCATGGCTCAGCTCCGGAAAATGCCGCTGGAACCAGCGGTCCAACCTGAGCCCGGCTTCCTGGTCGACGACGGCACGCAATTCCACCCGCCCGCTCATGTTCGCAGCTTTACTGTCTCATCCACGGGATGCATCCCTCGCGACATAAAATTTGTTTCCCGCAATTTCCGCTACCCCGCTAGTGCCCCGCCAGCGCCGGATTCACCTGCCAGCGCTCCGCCGGCCGTCCGCGACCCGGCGAAACGTCGTCGTCAGGGCGCCGTACGATACCGGCCGCCGTCAGCCGAGTGAGTACCATGTCCGCCCCGGTCGCGCTGACCGACTGGGCGAGGGCTGTGCGCCGGACATCCTCACGCGATACTTCCGTCCGTCCGCCAGCCTTCAGCCAGCGGACCACGCGGCGCGCCTGACGCTCCAGGTCGGTGGGTCCACCGCGACGGAACATCACCTGGCATGCGGCCTGAAAT
>Ga0210395_10001829_pt1 | contig 16500 bp, 15 predicted proteins | sample IncBWH4OmetaG_FD_150861 | JGI IMG/M metagenome (GOLD analysis project Ga0210395, IMG submission 150861) | Forest soil microbial communities from Barre Woods Harvard Forest LTER site, Petersham, Massachusetts, United States - Inc-BW-H-4-O ... | reverse complement strand
TTCCGATATCACCCGCGTTTTCGACCACCCGGCCTTCGCCGCACGCCGCTGGGTCGGCCAGGCTCACATCGGCTACTGACTGCGCCGGCAGGTCGACGCATAAGTAGCGTCGCCCAGGGCCCGTCCCGCGTGATTGCCTCCAGCCTGAGGCCACAGCGCAGATGCGCCGTGAGAACCGCGCGCACCTGACGCGCGAGAAGGCCCGAGAGGATCGCCGTTCCGCCAGGTAAAAGGTGTAGCGCAAGCTTGCGCGCCATTTGGCAAAGTGGGCGCGCCAAAATATTGGCGAACACCAGGTCGTAGGGCCCGTGCCGCCGCGCCGCCGCGTGCTGCCATCCATCCGCCAGCCGCACCGTTACCAGGCGCCCGAGCCGATTGAGGGTCACGTTCCGCTGTGCCACCCAGATCGACCACGGCTCGACGTCCGTCGCGAGCACCGCGCGCCGCAACAGGCTAGCCGCCGCCATGGCCAGGATACCCGAGCCAGTGCCGAGATCCAGGATCCGGCTGGGCCGACGCCGCGCCACAACCTCGAGCGCGCGGATGCATCCGCGGGTCGAGCCGTGTTCCCCGGATCCAAAGGCAAGGCCGGCATCGAGCGTGAGGGTGATCCTTCCCGAGGCTGGCGGGCTGCGGTGATGCGTTCCGCGTACCGCGAAGCGTCGACCGATCCGTTGTTCGGGGAACGAGGCATACGATCGCGCTAGCCAGCCGTCCGGGACGGTCGCATCGCGCCGCACCGGCACCTCGATTCCTGAGAGTTCCGACGCCAGCAGGAGCGCGGCTTCAAGCCCTCCATCGCCTGCATCCGCCGCTCGCACGCCCTCGACACGCCACGTTCCGGTGGCGTGATCACGAAACAGGCCGACGGTGTCGCATGCGCTCGCCAAAGCAGCCTCGAAGACCTCGACCGCCTCTTCCGGCACATCGACCGAGACGGTTTCGAGCCGGCCTGCGTGGCGCGTTTGCCGGCAGCTCTTGGGCATCGGCAGTCACCTGTCCATTCAGCGGAACCGTCCTGCTGTATTGCGTGCGATGCGTAAACTAATCGGTGGCCATGACGGCATCAGCCTGCCCGCTTGTTAGCCGAGATGTTACCCAACTGGTCAGGGATGATGGGGCAGATCAACTAAACTCTTGATTCCATTGGTGGGCGCACAAGGACTCGAACCTTGGGCCCGCTGATTAAGAGTCAGCTGCTCTACCAACTGAGCTATGCGCCCACCCAAGGCCGCGCGCTATAGCAAGAGCGAAGGGCCCTGAGAAGCCCTATGCCCCCGCCAGAATGGCATCCGCGCACTTCTCTGCCGTCATCAGCACTGGGAAGTTGGTGTTGGCGCACGGCACCACCGGGAAGATCGAGGCGTCCACCACGCGCAATCCCTCCACCGCCCGCACACGCCCCGCCGGATCGGTCACCGCCATGGGGTCGTCCTCGCTGCCCATCCGGCAGGTGCACGAGGCATGCCACACTCCCACCGCCGCCTTGCGCACGAAGGCTTCCAACTGCTCATCATCACGCAGCAGACCCTCCAGCGTGACCCCCTCCATGATCAGGTTCCTGATCAGGTAGCTGCGCAGTGCCGGCGGCCCGTCCAGTGCCTTTGCAAGCGCATCGGTGATCCACTTGTTCTTCTTGCTCACCAAACCGACCTGGCGAACCTTGTCGCTGTAGCTCGCCGGGAACGGATCCGTTGTCACCGTCTGCATGGTGGGAGCCAGATGCATTGCGCCAAACCGGCGCACGCCATCCATCATCCGCTCCAGATCGCGCTGATCCGACAGCAGGTTGAAGTCCACGATCGGTTCGTCGTGCCAGTCGCGCGACGCGAGCTTTACCTCGCCGGTCTCAGAATACGTCTTGTACACGGTGATGATGAACGAGCCGATCTGTTCGCCTACTGCGTGCCAGGACGTCTTGTTGGTAACGACGGTGAACATGTCGCCGGGTGGAATGCCGTCCAGCTTCGATGAATACCGTAGCGCCAGGTAGATGTGCCGCCGCGTGTAGTCGTTGACGATGCGCGCGAAAGGCTTGATGAACGCGGCCACAGCCACCGCCGGATGATCCTGTAGCCGCTGTCCCACGCCCCCGACCGCGGCGCGCACCTCGATGCCCATATCGCGCAGATGCGCCGCCGGCCCAATCCCGGCACGTAGCAGGTGCGCCGGCGAATGGATCGCCCCTGATGACAGAATGACCTCGCGTCCACGGAACTCAGTCTCGCGTCCGCCCACCCGAGCGTTCACCCCGACGCAGCGCATCCCATCGAACAGCAACGAGCTGACCTGCGTATCGGTGGATATCGTCAGATTCTCGCGCATACGCGTGCCGGGATCGAGATAGCCGATCGCGGCCGACACCCGGCGCTCATACACGTTCGAGATGGTAATGGGGAAATACCCGTCCTCGAACTCTGCATTCTGATCGATCAGGAACTTGTAGCCGGCAGCCTTGAACGTCTCGCCCGCCGCCTTGGCATGCTCCGGCCACAGATCGGGGAAAATGCGGCGAACCGGGATGCGCCCTTCATTGCCGTGCCAAGGACCATCGAAGTCCATGTCGCGCTCGACCTTCTTGAAGAAGGGCAACACGCTGTCCCAGTTCCAACCCTTGGCGCCACGCGCGTGCCACTCGTCGTAGTCGGTCGGCGCGCCGCGGTTGGCGAGCTGGCCATTGATCGACGAACCACCGCCCAGAACGCGCGCCTGCTCATAGGTGCGCAGCTTCGGTCGTGGCTCATCCGGCCGGTTGTGAGGAATGACCTCGGTAGTGACCTTCAACGTCGACCATGTATAGGCGGGGTTCAGATAAGCGGTGCCAGGATAGGAATCGAGAATCGCTGCTGGCACCTTGCCATGCGGCGTGTCCATGCCGGCTTCCAGCAGCAGTACCTTGTTCGCCGAACGCGCAGACAGCCGGTTGGCAAGCACCGATCCGGCGGAGCCGCCGCCGACGATGATGTAGTCGTATCGCATGCTCAGTGTGTCTCGGTGTGGAAGGTCTTGGAGACGATGCGCCAACCCTCGGTCAGCTTTACGAAGGTGAGGTAGTCGGTGAAGTAGCGTGGTGGGATCTGGCACTGCACCTTGGCGAATGCGGTGGTCGGGCTGGAGCGGTCGATCTGCACCACCCAGTCATGCCGCTTGAGGTCCTGGCTCTGCGCCGATTTTCGGCTACGCACCATGTCGAACCACTGCTCGCGCGACATGTCGCCGAGCGTGCCGTCGGTCACGTAGAACAAATGTGCCACGTCATGGAAAACGCGGCCAAGCTTTGCGGTGTCGCCCTCGTATAGGCCGTCGAAGTAGGTCTGCAACGCCTGTTCGAGATTGTTCAGATCGGATGCCATTGTTACTCCCCCTTGCCTCGATGAAGCATCGGCGCCGTACTTATGGCGTGGCAAGCAAGCTGCCAAGAGAGCCAGCACGGCGGCAATAGCGAGCCGCCTCTATGTGAGAGCTTCAGACGCCCAGCTTCGTGGCCAGATCCTCGATGTCCTTCGCAACCACATCCCACTCCTGATCGGCAGAATAGTCGCGCTTCTGGTGCGGACCATACTCATTGGGCCGCGGGAAGAACGCGGTCATCAGGCCCACCTTCCGCGCGTTCGCGAGATCGTTGTTGTGCGCCGCCGCCATCATCAGCTGCCCCGGCTCTATATCCAGCAGCTTCGCCGCACCCAGATATGTCTCCGGATCAGGCTTGAAATGTCCGAACAGGTCGGAGCCGAAGATCATGTCCCATGGTATGCCGGCGTGCTTCCCCATGTTGAGCAACAGCGACACGTTGCCGTTGGACAGCGGCCCGATAATGAACTTTCGTTTCAGCCGCGTCAGGCCGGGCACTGAATCCGGCCATGGATTGAGCCGATGCCAGCCGCGATTGATGTGCCGCAGATCGGCCTCGGTCAGGCCGCGAATGCCGAACTCTGCCACCAGCTTGTCGAGCGATGCGCGGTGCAGCCCATCCAGGGTGGTCCACGGCTCCTCGCCCTTGCGCACGCGATCCATCGACGGGTGGTAGGCCGCGCGCCACGCATCCACCAGGGCAGTCCAGTCGGCATTGATGTCGCGCTGCCGACCGAACGCCGTCAGTTCGGCGATCAGGCTGCTGCGCCAGTCCACCACCGTGCCGAACGTATCGAATACAATCGCGACTGGTTGCTTGTCCGCCATGGCGTCTCTCCCTTCGCACCGGGCCGGCGGCCCGGAAAGCATCATCCTGCTAACTGGAAACCATGATTTGCGTCAGAGCAAGCCTTGCCATGCTGGGGATCGGACGCTCCTGCTCTGGTCCGCCTAGATTCCCTCACTCAGGGAACTTGCCCGACGGCCTCGGGCCGGGCGGTCTCCGGCAGTGTCTGGCCCCACATATCGAACGCGGTCGGACCGGCAAGCATTCCCAAGCAAGCGTCGGACGTTATGCGCGAATAAACCGAGCCGGCGATCGGTCTGTCCTTTCGGATCGTCGTCCGGAGGGCTCGACATGACACTGCGATGGCACGTGGCTCGCATCATCCTGCTTTTTGCGGCGGTGGCGATCGGCAGCCTGCACGCGGGGGCCGTTGACAACCCCACCGATCAGGAGCTCGTCGCGCGCGAGCTGCCTGCGGTCGTGAGCATCTCCATCCTGCGCGCCCCGAGCGCGGTCACGGGGACGGCGATTGCCGGCACAACCGGACCGGCCGAGCACTCGGAGGCACCGCGCGGTCGCCGATTTCTCGGCTCCGGATTCATCATTGACCCGAGTGGGATCATCGTCACCAACCGACACGTGATCGAAGGCGCAACGGACATCCTCGTCACACTTCAGGACAACACGCTGCTGCGCGCGACGCTGCTCGCGCAGGCCGATCAGGTCGATGTTGCTCTGATCAAGGTCACACCGGCTTCGCCCCTGCCGACCGTTCGCTTCGGTGACAGCGACGCGGTGCGCGTGGCCGATCGGGTGCTCGCGATCGGCAATCCGTTGGGGCTCGGAGGATCGGTGACGCGAGGCATTGTCAGCGCGCTCAACCGCGACATCCGCGACACGCCGTTCGACGATTACATTCAGACCGATGCGGCGATCAACCATGGCAATTCGGGCGGTCCGCTGTTCAACGAGCGTGGCGAAGTGATCGGCATGAACACCGCGATCTTCTCTCCGGAGGCGACGAGCGGCTCGATCGGTCTCGGCTTCGCGATCCCGTCCAACGACGTCAAGTACGCGGCCGATGCGCTGCGGAGTCCTGCAGGCCTGCGGGTTGGAACGCTCGATTTCCGCATCCAGCAGGTTACGCCGGAGATCGCGGATGCGCTGAACATGTCGAAGGCCGAGGGAGTCATCGTCGGCGGCACAATAGAGGGTGGTGGTGCCAGCAAATGCGGAATCATGGCCGGAGACATTATCCTGCGTTACGGCAACCTGCCGGTGAAGGAAGTGCGGGCGCTGGCGCGTGCGATCGCCCGTACGCAACCCGGCACAGTCGTGAGCCTCCGCATTTGGCGCAATGACGAACCGCTGGTTATCGCGGCGACCGTCCAGGAAGTTCCGCGGGCCGCATCTTCGGCAGACGCTCTTCCGGCGCCCGCCGCTGTCGGACCCGGCTGGCGTCTGGCACGGAGCGATGACCCAACGCGTCACGGTGTCGTCGTGACGCAGATCGCGGCAGACGGTACTGCGGCGGAGGCCGGATTGAGCGCCGGCGATATCGTCGTCCAGGTCCAGCAAGAGACGGTCGCCGCCCCCGAGGATGTTGCCCGGCTGATTGCCCTCGCCCGCAAGCAGCAGCGTCACTATGTTGCTGTTCTGGTGCAACGCAACACCGAAGGCCTGCGCTGGCTTGCCTTGAGCCTCGAGTAGCAATGCGCCCCACGGAAAACGCCAGCGACCCAACGTCGGCCCCGGTGTTTACCGATCCTTAAGGGAGCTGCCGTCAATCGAGCTTCGTTGAAGACATGTAGCACCGCGATGATTGAGCGATCCGAGCGCGAGGCGACGCTGGAGGAGATCGTCGTGGCACTGCGCGAGACGAGGAGAGGGGCGGCCAGGGGGCCGTCCTTCACCGTTGTCGGTGGGTCGCCGAGCGGAAACCCCGCATCGAGTGCGGGCGTAGGTGGTGGGGCGCGTGAACACGGCGCGAGCGATGCTCAGAACGAGGCGGCTGGCTCGACCGACATCAGCGACCTGCGTGATGGCGAGATCGAGCGGCTTCTGACAGAGAATGCGCGCCTCAACGAGCGCGTCGTCTTTCTGCTCAAAGTGCTCGAGGGCGAGCAGGCGCGCAGCGCCGAACTCGCGGCCGTGCGTGTCGCGACCGAGTCAGATCGCAGTGCGATCTTCGACGCGGTGAGCATGGCTCTGGAGGCGGAGCTCCGCCCTGTCCTTCTCGTCCTGCTGCGCCTGCTCCAGAAGGAGCGCACCCACCAGCCGGCAGACCCTGTGCCCAACGGTGATCCGGCGCCGGGCGCGGCCGTCGTGCCGGCGGGGAGGCGCCGCCCCACGACGCGGGCTGGATTGTCGATCTTGATGCGGCGCGTTCCTGATCTCGATGCATGCCGATGTCGCCGCCAGAGCAAGCTTTTGTCCGTTCTTTTTCAGGAGACCCGTAATGGCCATCGCAACCGCGTCGCAACAGGGCGTCAAAGGAGTGGACCTCGGAACAAGTCGCATCGTCCTCGCAACCCTGAACGGGCAGAAGGTCAACTTCACCCCCCAGCTCAATGCCTTCGTTGACATCCCCTTCAGCCGGATGACGGAGCAGATGCTGGCGCGCGAGAATATCCTGCACAAGGTCGAAGGTGCCCATATTTATGCCTATGGCAACCGGGCGGACGAATTCGCCAAATTCCTCGAAGGTGACACGCGCCGTCCCATGCAGAGCGGTCTCCTCAATCCGGCTGAGCCGAAGAACCTGCAGATGATAGAGCTGCTGCTCGGGGGCCTATGCGGCGAGGCAAGCGAGGGTGAGAAGCTGTGCCTGAGCATACCGAGCGCGCCGGCCGCCCGCGCCTCCGATCTCATCTTCCACGAACGCTCGGTACAGGGCGTGTTCGAGAAGCTCGGCTACCAGGCGCAGTCGGTCAATGAGGGGCTGGCCATCGTTTATTCCGAGCTCAAGGAGGTCAACTTCACCGGCATCGGCATGAGTTTTGGCGGCGGCATGTGCAATATGTGCCTCGCCTATCTCGGTCTGCCTGTTCTCACGGTCGCGACGACGAGGGCCGGCGACTATATCGATCAGAGTGCTGCCTCCGTGACCGGCGAGACGCCGACGACGGTCCGTCTGCACAAGGAGGATTCCTCCGACAGCGGCTTCACGCTGGACGGCGCGACGGGCGGCTCGATCGACCGCGCGCTGTCCGTGTACTATGGTGACGTCATCACGACGGCGGTGTCGGCGCTGCAGACCGCGATGGCCGAATCGAAGAAGCTGCCTCGCTTTGCAGGGCCGATCCCGATCGTGTGCTCCGGTGGGACGGCGATGGCGGGTAATTTCCTCGCCAGGCTCAAATGGGCGATTGCCAAGGCCGAGCTTCCCGTCGCGATCAGCGAAGTGTACCTCGCCAAAGATCCGCTCAATGCTACCGCCAAGGGTGCCCTTGTCGGCGCCATGCTGAACATGTGAGGTCGCGAACGCCGCCGGTCTTCCCGGCTCCGTTATTGGGATAGCCGCAACGTGGACAACTCCTGACCGATCTGCATGACTGCGTGTCGCCGCCAGCTCAAAGCATGTTCAGGAGCTGAGTCGACGCGCTGTCCCCGAACTGGCTAAGCCTGCCGGTCGAGTTGCCGTCTGTTGACAAGCCAGACTCGCGCAAGCTCGATAGCGAGATCGATCATGGCAACCTGTGGTATCGCGAGCAGTCCGGACGATGGCCACCGAGCCACGCCTGAAGAAGCCCGCGGCGCGTCATGGGCGATTTCCCGGAGTGATTGCTGATAGTGATCCCAGACGGGGTTGGTAGAGCGCATACGAACGAATCGATGTCACGCCGGACCCACTCAGCAGGCTGGCGCTGAGGATCCAAGGAGTTGCCGTAGTGAAGACTTCCACTGCGATCAGTGTTCCGCCGGATGGCAACAGATAGTTGTTCGGTAGATTCGGAGCGCTGCCTATGGCTGTGCCGAACTGGCTGGAGAACGTGGCCGACGGGCTGAGCCGCTGCCAGGCAATTGTCTGTCTGCCGCCACTGCTGACTATGCCGGTGATTATTGTAGCACCGATCAAACCGGTGACCGGGGTCGTCCCGGCCACAGTCTGCGCTGCGTTGAACAGGTACGTGAGGTCGCTGTCGTACAGACTCTGATACTGCGTCACGGCCAGGGAAGTTTCACTGGCGGTCTCGTCGACACGCATCATTGTCCGCATAAAGATCGTAAGATCCGTGCCTGCCAGCATCACCATAATGATGAATGGCGCCACCAGGGCGAATTCGACGGCGGCCAAGCCGCCGCGCGGCCCACCATATCGGTCAGTTCGGCGGGAACGGCTCATTCAGTACCGTCACTGCCACGCTGTGTACCATGGACAGGTTGCCAGTGATTGCCGCTGCAATGGGTGTCAGGTAGGGCTGCGTATATGTGAAGGTGTAGCAGACGACCTGGGTTCCGATACCTGGACCAGGGGTACTGCCGCCTCCGCCGCAGGCAACGGAGAAGTTGGCATAGCTTGCTTCCGAGATCTGCAGCCGGCTGGCCTGCAGCACATTTCCGGAATACAGGATCGCGACCTGCAATATGGAGGTATTCCTGTCAGGCGGCGGCGGTGTTATTCCAGCGGCGACCGCGGTGCCGGTGCTGCCGAAGCGGCTGGCCGCCCTCGCGCCGGCACCGAGTGCCGACTCGATCATCAACTGCCAGCCGGTCTCCATCGCAAGCATAAGCAGGGATATGAATACTGAGGCGACGATGGCGAACTCGACTGCCACTGCGCCTGATCTGTAGCCCCGGTGCTTCATTTGGCAGAGAACTTCAATGCGGCATAACCGGTAAGCGCGGCCGAAACCTTGTCCTGCGGCAGGTCGGCCGAAAGGATCTTGCCGGCTTGGCTTTCGTCGCCGGCCAGCGTCAAGGCCACCGCGAGGTCTTGACGGACACGTCCGTCGGCCGTCGGTTCGCTCGCCAGAGGCCGGAGAATGGACAGTGCACGATCGGTCGCGCCGGCAAGCGCCAGTGAAAGCCCCAGATTGACCTTTGCCGCCATCATTTGCGGCTCTCGCGTCAGTGCCGCAGTGTAGGCTGCCTGTGCCTCGTCATGGCGGTCCTGCAGGTCGAGTGTGATTCCGAGATCGTTGAGGGCGGCTGTGTCATTCGCAGCGCTCTCGATCGCCTTACGGAAGGTCGTCTCGGCATCATGCGTCTGACCCATCGCCAGATAGACCCGGCCAAGACCGCGAAGGCCATCTCCCGAATGCGGATCGATCGCCAGCACGCGTTGATAGCATTCTTCTGCCGCGTCAAGCGATCCCATAGAGGCGAGCGCGTCTCCCTGACGCATGAGCGCCCCAGTGTTCCGTGGATCTGCCTGCAGGATTGCACGCGTCACCTCGATGGCGGTCTGCGGTAGGCCACTGGACAGTGCTGCATCAGCGATGCGCAGGTCGGGCGCGCTCGCCAGCGGACTGTTTCGATTCGTATTTTCGCATCCCGCTGCGGCCAGCAATGACACTGTTACGGCGAGCCACCTCATTTTTCTTGCTCCTCAGTGCAACAGCAATTGCCGGATGTGGACGACTGCAGGGCCGCCGACGATCAGGAACACACAGGGCAGGATGAAGATGATCATGGGCACGGTCAGGAGGGTCGGTAGTCGGCCGGCACGAGCCTCGAAGCGGGTCAGCGCCTCCTGACGCATCTCAACGGAGAGGGTTCGCAGCGCCTGACTGAGTGGCGTGCCGTATTGCAGGGTCTGCACCAGCGTGACGCCGAGACGTCGCAGAGACACAAGGCCGGTGCGCGCACCCATATTGATCAGCGCCGCGCGCCGATCAGCGTTGACGCGCATTTCGCGTGCCACGTTGAGCAGTTCGTCTGCCGCCGCCGGGTGAGCGCGAGCAATCTCCCGACCGACGCGTTCGATAGCCGGCTCGAGTCCCAGCCCCGCCTCGCTACAGATGACGAGCATGTCCAGTGCATCCGGCAGGCCGCGCTCTACTGCCTTGAGATGGCGCTTGTGCATGAACCGGACCAAATAGTCTGGCGCCAGCAAGCCCACGATGCCCGCCATCGCGATCACACCGACGCGTAGTGACGGCACCCAGCCGCTGCGGCTGACTGCCATCCAGGCAAGCAGAGGAAAGCAGGCCAACAGCAAAAGTTTGCCGCCGATGAACAGAGCGAGCACATTCCGTCCCCGGAAACCGGTGGCCATCAATCGCCTCTCGAGATCTTGCATCCCGCTTGCGGAAAGCAGTCCCGCAGCGGCAATCGCCTCGCCCATACCGGCGATCAACCGCAACAGGATGGACTGCGACTCGCCCGTAGGAGCGATGACCGCCTCGATGCCCACAATGCGTTGGACGTCTCGCACACGCGCCGCCAGCATTGTGTCACGACGCAACTGGCGATTCAGAATAAATCCAGCGAGCATAAAGATGCCGGCAGTGAGAGCCATGAACATCAGGATCTGTCTGCTCATGACAGGCTCTTCCTGACGATGGTCTGCATCGAGACGATGCCGAGAGTGAAGGAAATGACCGCCATCGCGAATATACGCCGCCCTTGAGGGTCAAAGAACAGCGTGCCAATGTAGTCTGGAGTGATCGCCGCGAGCGCAATACCTGTGAGCACAGGAAGAGCGGCCAGTATATAGATGCTGGTTCGTGCCTCGGACGCCAGAGCGCGGGCATGTTCGCGCAATGCGACACGTTTTCGGATGACGTCAGCCAGCCGTTCCAGCGTGTCGCCAATGGTACCTCCGGTTTCCGCTTGCAGCGCCAATGCGGTAGAAAAGAAACCATATTCGGCGACCTTGTTCCGCGTTGCGAGCCCGTGCAGTGCCTCCTCGAGCGTCACGCCGAGTGTTATCTGATCAACGACCTGGGCAAATTCCGGTGCTGTGGGGCTCAGGCTTTCCGCAGCTATGCTACGGATCCCTTCGGTGATCGGGATGCCAACACGAACGGCACGCACCAGCATCGCCAAGGCGTCGGGGAACTGTTCGAAGAGGGTCCGATTTCGACGCTGTTCGCACCAACGATAGAATTGCCGAACGAGCAATATCCAGAGTACTGGCAGAGCGATCAACGCGGTAGTGCCGAACAGGGACTGACCGAACCCGACGATAAGGCGCGCAAGCAACATTGTCACGGGGAGAACGATCCACCACTTGGCGGGGTATTCTTCCTGGTGCGCGGGATTGAACGCCACCAACCGCGCCAAAAGGGCAAGCGTGCGCATGACGCTGGCCGCCGGAGCGGCTGTAGCCCTCTCATGCAGTCCGACCACAGTGGCACGTGCGTGTGGCGAAGCATACTCGTTGATGCGATCATGCAACCTGTGGCTTCGCTGGTCTGCGTGCAGGAACGGCAGTGCGGCAGCGCACAGCAGGATCAGCAGCAAACAGGCCCCGGCCAACTGCAAGGATGTCGCTGGCATTACTTGCACGCCTCATCCATAGTTGCGGCCCATGCACGTTCGACGCCGGCGTAGCTGAGTCGCTCATGGAAGCTCGGGCGAGCCCGGGAGCATCGGTATCGGCCCGTTAGCTTGCCGCTCAGGTTTTCGCCTTCGACCTCGAAGTGGAATATGTCGTTCAGAGTGGCGACATCGCCCTCCATGCCGCAGACGTCAGTTATCTGCACGACGCGACGCACGCCATCGCGCTGGCGTTCAATCTGGACGATGACATCCACGGCGCCGATGATCTGCGTTAGAATGGAGCGGGCAGGGAGGCCCATGTTGCCCATCTGCACCATGTTCTCGATGCGAGTCAAAGCGTCGCGCGCGGTGTTTGCGTGGATGGTGGACATGCTGCCGTCGTGACCGGTGTTCATCGCCTGCAGCATGTCGAAAGCTTCGCTGCCGCGAACCTCGCCGACGATGATCCGATCCGGCCGCATACGCAGCGCGTTGCGGACCAGATCGCGCTGCGTCACCTCACCGCGTCCCTCGAGACTGGCGACCCGCGTTTCCAGCCGCACGACGTGCGGTTGCTGAAGCTGCAGTTCCGCGGCGTCCTCAATGGTCACGATGCGCTCACCGACATCGATCAGCCGCGACAGCGCGTTCAGGAGGGTGGTTTTCCCGGACCCGGTGCCACCGGATATGATCACGTTGAGACGCGCGCGGGCGGCCATTTCCAGCAACCGGGCAACCGGCGGGGTCAGCGTGCCGAATTCGATCAGTCTGGGAAAGTCGATCTTCCGTCGCGCGAACTTGCGGATCGAAATATAGGGGCCATCGAGCGCCAGCGGCGGGAATACGATGTTGACGCGCGAGCCGTCCTTCAGCCTGGCATCCACCATCGGTGAACTCTCGTCCACGCGGCGCCCGACCCGCACCGCAATGCGCTGACAGACATGGGCGACATGCCCGGCATCGCGGAAGCGCACGCCGGAAAGCTCCAGCTTGCCATGGCGTTCAACAAATACGCGCTCCGGTCCGTTCACCATGATGTCGGTGATCGCGTCGTCCTCAAGCAGCGGCTCGAGCGGACCAAGCCCAAGCATGTCGTTCACGAGTTCACGGGCCAGCGCCCGCTGCTCTCGTCCATTGAGTTGAATGCGCCGCTGCGTCGCGATTTCGGCGAGCGTGCGCTCAACTTCCTGGGTCAACTCCTCGGGGGTCAGTTTTGACAGCGAGGTCGGGTCCATCTCACCGAGGCATAACGAGCGCAGTTCGACAATTGCTGCGCCGGGCGGGATCTTGGGTGCGGGTGGCGATTCAACTTCCACGGTCGTCGCAACAGACGCCGATGCCTGCCTCCGTCCGAACCAGATCTGGGATGTGCCACTCATCGGACGAATGGCCATACCCGGCGCCAGCCTTGCCTTGCTGGTGACCTTGCGCCTTCCGGTGAGCTGTCGGCAGGGAACGACGCCGCGGCCTGTGCCGCGAGTGCGACAATCCCTTTGTTGAACCGGCCATGCAGGGCAGCCGGTTCACCCATATTTGCCGCGTTGCCGACAACTCTTGGCAGGTCGGGGATCGCGATGTCGACCTTCATCTTGAGGGCATCCTCGACCTGGTGTTGGGTGAGCTCGCCGGACCGGTTCGCGCGGTTGAGGACGATCATTCCGCGGTGCACCTGCAGCGGCCCGTTCGGCAGAGCAAGCAGGCGCAACGTATCGCGGACCGCCAGCAGCGACGGCTCCAGCACAAGAACGCGCTGATGTCCCAACATCAAGAGATCACGATGCAGTTGCAGGCCGGTGAACGGCACATCGACGACGATAAAATTGTAACGACGACGCAGTGTCTCGATCAGTTTGCGCGCGGCACTGGCGTCATAGTTGATAGTCTCTGACAGGCTTTCCTCGCCGGCCAGAACATGCATGCGTTCAGCGACTGGTTGTGCCGACCGCTCGATGAACAACTCGTCGATGCGCTGCGGCGTTTCCAGTGCCGTACGCAGACCGGGGCCGGCTTTTGCGTTCAGCAGCAGCGCGCAACTGCCCCTGTAGAGGTCTGCATCCACCAGCACGGTATGGCGATTGGCCCGCTTGCCGAGGTGCCAGGCCAGGTTGGCCGCGATGGTGCTGGCGCCGACACCACCCCGTACGCCAGTAATCGTCACGACCCGCCCGCCCTGCAGCGTCTCAGGCCGCCGAGCGCGATTCAGGATGATCGGGCCGAAGTGGCGGGCCACCATGTCGCGTGTGATCGGTTTGAACAGGTATTCTCTTACCCCGAGGATGCGTGTTGCATGCCGATAGAAGTTGACATCGTTGAACTCGCCGATCAGCAGCACGTGGACATCCGGTTCGACGACGTCCGACAGCAATTCAAGGGCGGTCAGCGGCCGGGCCTCTCCGGACACGTCGACGATGAGAATGCGGGGCGTTGCAGTCTTTTCCAGTATCTCGATGGCACCGCGAGCGCTGGTCCGATGGAATTCGATCCCACGAGGCGCCGCGTCGCTCAGGCCGTCGCGCAGTATGCTCTCCGTCTCGGCATCAGCGACGAAAGCGACGATGTCCTGGCGGTCTGGGCGCGCAGGAGCCTGCTCCGGTGGCACATCCGCAATCGAGACATCGGACGGCATCGCTTGCGCCTTACTGTGATCCGCTACCGGCGGAGATCGCCACGACCTTGGCGAGCGCGCTATCGGGGAGCGGGCGGACCTTGTCATTCCTGTAGCGATCGAGGGCTGCGGCGGCTTGCTGTCCATCACCGCCCGGAGCTGAAACGCCCCGCGCAAGGTCTGCTGGGGCGGCAACCATTGCTCGCAAATTTGCCTCGTTGGAGCCGTTGGGTCGCCACACACCTTCGCGGAGATATGGATCGGTCATGTCGCAGCCAGACAGGGTCAGAGCAGCGAAGCAGATCAGTGCACGGGCAAGCATGACACAGCCTCCGTTACTGCACGATGAATCCGGCATTTCCTGGGATATAAGGCGGTGGGGATTTCGCTGGCTGGGGCCCACTGGCCGGCCGGGCGCTTTGACGCAGCAGCAGAATGCGCTCCAAATCCGATGGCGGTCGCCAGCCGTCAGTGGGAAGCTTGAGGGCCGCGGAGTCGGCGACTGGCCGGACGACATATGGCGTCACCAAGATCACCAGCTCGGTCTCGTTGCGCTGGAACTTGTCCGAGCGAAACAGGGCACCCAGTACTGGCAGATCGCCCATGATCGGGAGGCCACTACCGGACACGTCCGCAGCATCCTGGAGCAGTCCGGCTATAGCGAAAGTCTCACCGCTGCCAAGCTGCACGGTGGTTTCCGCGCGCCGAACAATCAGAGACGGCACAACGATCGTTTGGGTCCCTGCCGTCAATTGCACGTTGTTCTGACTTGAGAGTTGGCTTACCTCGGGCCGGACCTTGAGAGTGATCTGGCCGTCTGAGGCGACGGTCGGTACGAATGCCAGGCTTACGCCGAACTGCTTGAATTCAATCGTCACCTGGTTGTTCTGTTGCGCGACGGGGACAGGAAACTCTCCGCCTACCAGGAAGCTGGCCGTCTCGCCGCTGATCGCGGTCAGATTCGGCTGAGCCAGGATATGAACCAGTTCGTCCTGGGCGAGCGCGTCGATCAGTGCGTTGAAGTTGCCCCCCAGGTTCAGCGGGTTTGCAGAATTTGCGATTGGGGCGATGAGGTTATTGTTGGCGTTCAGGGTCAATGCAGGGAACACCGGAAACTTGCCGATGGTGCCTATGTTGCCGAGCGCTTCCCAGTTGACGCCCAACTGGCGAACCAGGTTGCGGCTCATCTCTGCGATGCGCACGCGCAGGTTCACCTGCACGGAAGAGGCGACAGACAACCTGTTATCAATATTCTGCCCGCTGGGGAGATAACCCCGCACGATCTGCATCACGCGATCGGCGTCGGAGGGAGTTTTCACCTGCCCGGTGATCGTCAGACCATTCTGCAAAGTCTCGACATGCACGCTGCTGCCCGGCAGGGCGTGCGCCACAGCGGCTTCTGCCTCGTTTGCGCCGTAGCTAGACGGCCGCACCACGACATCGAACTGCGCGATCGGACCACCACTCGCGTTCAGGGCTGCGACCGTCGTGCGACCTGGGGCAACGCCGAAGATGAACAGACTGGTCGCGCTGGCAGGACGCACCTCTGCCACTTTCGGATCCGCAGCAAAGACAGTTGCCGCGCTGCCGCCAAGCTGGACCACGCGCCCACTTCCAGCATCTATAGTAATGACATTCTGCGCGGGCGACCTGGGCAGATTGGGTGCCGCGAGTTGCGGAGGACGCGGTGCCGCAAGTGCGCCGGGGCTATCAGACGCGGCCTGCGCGATCTGGTGCGTCAGTCCGGCGATGAGGAAGATCGCTGTGAAGACGTATTTCATCAGAAGCGGATCTCTTTGCTGTCGGACGGTCCTTGGAAAAGCCTCATGGTGGCGCCCTCGGTCGCCGGGCTGCCACGCAGCGCGGAGGACACGTCACCGCCCCAGGTCACACCGTTGCCCGTTTGTGACGATGCGGCATCGGGCCCGCGGCTACCGGCGACCGCCGTTGTGCGAGCGCCCTGCTCCACGGCAACGACCGAGAGAGAGAGACGGCCGAGCCTTGTGGCCACTGCGATGCGTTCGGCGTCGGATGGCGCGACCTCGAGTGTTACGGTCCGTACGGCCTGGGATTCCGGACTTTCGGAAGTGGCGCCCTGCATCAACTGGCGGTCGATGGCGATGACCCGCACATCGTGCAGCACCGTCTCACCGGACACTCGGTGGGCAGGCGCGACTTCCGTCCCGTCCTGGCTTTGTGTCAGAATGAGATCAACGCGGTCGCCCGGCCATATAAGACCGGCGAGCCCGGAAACCGCATCGACGCCCACCGTGACGGCTCGCATGCCGGGCCCAAGCACCGCAGCCAGAAAACCACGGCCGCCCGGCGT
>Ga0210395_10001828_pt1 | contig 16500 bp, 17 predicted proteins | sample IncBWH4OmetaG_FD_150861 | JGI IMG/M metagenome (GOLD analysis project Ga0210395, IMG submission 150861) | Forest soil microbial communities from Barre Woods Harvard Forest LTER site, Petersham, Massachusetts, United States - Inc-BW-H-4-O ... | reverse complement strand
TACAAGCTCTGCTCCTCCGGGGGGACGACCCCCCGCGCCCCCCGACACAAGCTCTGCTCCTCCGGGGGGACGACCCCCCGCGCCCCCCGACACAAGCTCTGCTCCTCCGGGCGGACGACCCCCCGCGCCCCCCGACACAAGCTCTCGGACCCCCCGTGCCATGCGACTGCAGCCGGCCGAGGAGATCACGCCGGTGGCGATCATCGCACCAGCCCCGGTCTCCACCAAGCTCGCGCGCGGCCTGATGCCAGCGCGGGTGCCGCACTCTGACGCGGCGCGGAACGCGGGCCGGGCCGCGCTGCTGATCGCCGCGCTCACCACCAGGCCCGAGATGCTGCTCGACGCCACAGAGGACCGGCTGCACCAGGATTACCGCGCGCCGGCGATGCCCGCGACGCATGAGCTGGTCAGCAGGCTGCGCGCGGCCGGATTGCCCGCCGTTGTGTCCGGCGCCGGCCCCTCCGTGCTCGCCCTGCTGACGTCCGGCCAGGGCCGGGACAGACTGGATTCAATAGTGAAAGAAACGGGTATTCAATGGCGAGTAAGCCCGCTAGACGTCGAGCGACAGGGCGCCAGTGTGGCACCGGGTGTACCGAGCACCTGGTGATGCTGGACAGTCCTCGCCTGGCCGGTTAACCCTCTTTCCTCGACATAGATGGCTGCGAAGGAATGCCGTGGGCTCAGTCGGTGTTAGGCTAGGTGAAGCATCCAGTGCCTCCTCGCGGGGCGGATGCTGGTCATCCACACGTCGCCTGGGGGGTAACGTATACCTGCCCAGGGAGTGGGCTTTCGGCTACACGCCAGGGGGGCGTCTCGTTCCCCTGAGTGCTACCCCGTTCACATCTTCATTCCGGCTGCTCCCCGTTCACGGGAAGCGTCCCCGGAGGACGCGAGGTGCCGAGGTAGATGCCGATCGTAGATGCGAGCGTAATCATGCAAGTGAGCGGGTCTCGCGGGCGATGCGAATCGGGTCTGGCGCCACGGTAGCGGGTCAAGAAGACACCTAGGCGGCCGAGGATCATAATGGAAGGACCATTAGTGAGCGACACCACCGAACTCCTCAGCGGCGCGGCCTCCGCGTCCGAGGACTCCCCCATCGGTCAAACTGCCGCTGGCTCCGGGGGCGCCGCCGCCGCGCCTCGGGTCGGCCGGGATGTCGGCGACCTCTCCAAGTTGCTCGTCTCCGATCTCCAGCGCATCGCGCAGCAGCTCGGCATCTCCGGGACGGGCCGGATGCGGAAGGGGGATCTCGTCGCCGCGATCAAGGAGCGGCAGGGTGGCGGTCGCTCATCGTCAGCCAGCAGCCGACGCCAACCCCCCCGCGTCGCTAGCCAGACAGGCCCGACCCCGGCGGTCGGGGGAACCCCCGAAGAGTCAGACACGCGGGTCGCGCCTGCGGGAGTCGGCGCGTCTCGCCCCCTGAATCAGGATGCTATGGAAGCAGACACATCCGTCCGGTCAGGCATCGGCGATGCTGCCCATGCTGGTGGCGTAGGCGAAGCGCCGCGGGGCGCCGGCGGGACGGCCGGCATTGGCGACGGCCAGGCGCATGCCGCCTCAGCCCAGCAGCCGGCGGCCGTCGCGCAGTCGGCTGGCACAGACACCGGTTCTGACGCGCAGGGCCAAGGCGGCCAAGACGGCCGCCGGGACCGCCGCAGGAACGGTCGCCGTGATGACCAGGGCAGCAACGGCCGCGACCAGCGCAGGGACAGCCGCGAGGCGGGTGCCCCGGCCGCCGCGAACAGCGGACGGAACAACCAGAACAGTCAGAACAACCAGAACAGCCAGAACAGCCAGAACAGCCAGAACGCGCCGGGCGGGAACTACCGCGACGGTGACGACGACGGGGATGGCCGCAGGCGCGGCCGGGACCGGTTCCGCAACAGGAACCGCCGTCGCGGCGAGCGCCAGGGCAGCGAGCCGGAGACGGTGATCTCAGAAGACGACGTGCTGATCCCGATCGCGGGCATCCTGGACGTGCTCGAGAATTACGCGTTCGTGCGGACCACCGGTTACCTGCCTGGCCCGAACGACGTCTACGTCTCGCTTTCCCAGGTCCGCAAGCACGGGCTGCGCAAGGGCGACGTCATCGAGGGCGCGGTGCGCCAGCCGCGGGACGGCGAGCGCCGGGAGAAGTTCAACGCCCTCGTTCGCCTCGACAAGGTGAACGGCCTGGACCCGGAGCAGTCGACGAGCCGTCCCGAGTTCTCCAAGCTGATCCCGCTCTACCCGCAGGACCGGCTGCGGCTGGAGACTGACCCGACCAATATGGTCACCAGGATCATCGACCTGATCTGCCCGATCGGCAAGGGCCAGCGTGGCCTGATCGTCTCGCCGCCCAAGGCCGGCAAGACCATGATCCTGCAGGCCATCGCCAACGCGATCACCAAGAACAACCCGGAGTGCCACCTCATGGTCGTCCTCGTGGACGAGCGGCCTGAGGAAGTCACCGACATGCAGCGCACGGTCAAGGGCGAGGTGATCCACTCCACCTTCGACCACCCGGCCGACGACCACACCACGGTCGCCGAGCTCGCGATCGAGCGGGCCAAGCGCCTGGTCGAGATGGGCCACGACGTCGTGGTGCTGCTCGACTCGATCACCAGGCTGGGCCGCGCCTACAACCAGGCCGCGCCGGCCAGCGGCCGGATCCTGTCCGGTGGTGTCGACTCGACGGCGCTGTACCCGCCGAAGCGGTTCTTCGGCGCGGCGCGCAACATCGAGAACGGCGGCTCGCTGACGATCCTGGCCACGGCCCTGATCGAGACCGGCTCCCGGATGGACGAGGTCATCTTCGAGGAGTTCAAGGGCACCGGCAACATGGAGCTTCGGCTGCGCCGCGAGCTCGCCGACAAGCGCCTGTTCCCGGCGGTGGACGTGGACGCGTCCAGCACCCGCAAGGAAGAGATCCTGCTCGCTCCGGATGAGCTCAAGATCATCTGGCAGCTTCGCCGGGTGCTGCACGCCCTCGAGCCGCAGCAGGCCCTGGAACTGCTCATGGAGCAGATGCGGAAGACTCGCAGCAACGCCGAGTTCCTCCTCCAGGTCCAGAAGACCACCTTGGGCCAGGACCGCGACCGCTAACCCGGAATGCGCGCTGACCAGATCTGGTTGACGCGTCTGGCAGACTGAATAGCCGCTAGTACGCGGTACCGGTTCACGCGGGGCCACTGAGCTGGCCCAGCGACCCGGCGACCGCTTGAGGCAAGGAGCCAACCTTATGAAGCCCGAGATTCACCCGACGTACCAGGCCACGACCGTGACCTGTGGGTGCGGCAACACGTTCGTGACGCGGTCGACCGCGCCGAACGGCGTGATCCACACCGACGTGTGCTCGCAATGCCACCCGTTCTACACGGGCAAGCAGAAGATCCTCGACACTGGCGGCCGCGTGGCCCGGTTCGAGAAGCGGTTCGGCAAGAACGCGACCGCCGGGAAGTCCGGCAAGAAGTAGCGTACGCAAAGCGCCCGTGTGCCGAGATCCGGCACGCGGGCGCTTTGACCGTGTTTGGGGAGTAACGCGGCGCGGTAGAGGCGCCACGGTCCGTTCTGCATAAAGAAAGGTCTTATTGTGTTCGACCGGCTCGGAGAACTGGCGAGCGAGCACGCTGAGCTTGAGCGTGCCCTCGCCGATCCCAGCGTGCACGCGGACGCGGACCAGGCCCGGACGCTCGCCAAGCGGTACGCCGAGCTGACCCCGATCGTCAACGCCTTCCGCGAGTGGCAGCAGGCTGGCGACGACGAAGCCGCCGCCCGCGAACTGGCGACGGAGGATCCGGCGTTCGCGGCGGAGGCGGAGGATCTCGCCAAGCAGCGCGCGGAGCTTGAAGACAGGATCCGTCTGCTGCTCGTGCCCAAGGATCCGAACGACCAGAGGGACACCCTCCTTGAGGTCAAGGCGGGCGAGGGCGGCGAGGAGTCCGCGCTGTTCGCCTCCGACCTGCTGCGGATGTACCTGCGATACGCCGAGCGGCACGGATGGAGGACCGAGATCATCGACTCCACGCTGACCGGGCTTGGCGGCGTCAAGGACGCCACCGTGGCCGTCAAGGGCGGCCGGCGCGGCGCGGGCGCGTGGTCGCGGCTGAAGTACGAGGGCGGCGTGCATCGTGTGCAGCGGGTGCCGGTCACCGAATCGCAGGGCCGCATCCACACATCGGCCGCGGGCGTGCTCGTCATGCCAGAGGCGGACCCGGTGGACGTGCACATCAACGACAACGACATCAAGGTCGACGTGTTCCGCTCGTCCGGGCCAGGCGGCCAGTCGGTGAACACCACCGACTCCGCGGTGCGGATCACCCACCTGCCGACCGGCATCGTGGTCTCCTGCCAGAACGAGAAGAGCCAGCTGCAGAACAAGGAGCAGGCGCTTCGCGTGCTGCGCGCCCGGCTGCTCGCGCAGGCGGAGGCCGACGCGGATGCCAAGGCGGCCGCCGAGCGTAAGGCCCAGGTGCGCACCGTCGACCGTTCCGAGCGGGTACGCACCTACAACTTCCCCGAGAACCGCATATCCGACCACCGCGTCGGCTACAAGGCCTACAACCTGGACCAGGTGATCGACGGTGACCTGGACGCGGTCATCGACGCCCTCGCCTCCGCCGACCTGGAAGCGAAGCTAGCCGAGGGGTGAACGCACCTTGAGCCTGCTGCTCGATGAGATCGCGCTGGCGACCGCGCGACTAGCGGAGGCGGGAGTGGACTCGCCCCGCACCGATGCCGAGCTCATCGCCGCGAACGTGCACGACGTCAAGCGTGGCGAGCTGCACACGGTGCCGGATTCTGAGTTCGATGCCAGGTTCTGGGTGGACATCGGGCGGCGCGCCGCCCGCGAACCGTTGCAGCACATCATCGGGCGGGCCTACTTCCGGTACCTGGAGCTCGACGTCGGCCCTGGCGTCTTCGTGCCGCGCCCGGAGACCGAGGTAATGACCGGCTGGGCGATCGACCGGCTGCGGGAGATGGATGTCGCCGAACCGGTCGTCGTCGACCTTGGCACCGGATCTGGCTCGATCGCGCTGTCGATCGCGCAGGAGGTGCCGCGGGCGCGAGTGCATGCCGTCGAGGCGGACCCGCTGGCCAGGAGCTGGGCGGAGCGCAACGTCACCAGGTACGTGGATTCCTACACCGCCGGCCGCGTGCTGCTGCACGCGGGGGACTTCGTGTCCGCCGACTTCCAGGTCGGCCTGCACGAGCTCGCGGGCCTGGCGGGCTCGGTCGATGTCGTAGTGTCCAACCCTCCGTACATACCGTTCGGCTCCGTGGTCCCGCCCGAGGTTGGGGAGTACGACCCGCCTGCCGCGCTGTGGAGCGGCCCGGATGGCCTGGAAGCCATACGCGCGGTCGAAGGGGTGGCGCGGTGGCTGCTCCGTCGGGGCGGCCTTGTCGCCGTGGAGCACAGCGACCTGCAGGGTGCGCCGGTTTACTGGATCTTCGCCGAGGAAGCGGGCTGGCGAGACACCTATAACCACAAGGATCTAGGTCGGCGCGACCGTTTCGTCACGGCCAGTTGGCCGGGCGACTGAGTAAGAAGGGGTACTCATTGATGACGCGGTTCACGTACCTGAAACCACATTCTCGCAGCGGGACATTGTCACTGTCTGAAGTCGCCGAAGTGGCTGACAGCCTGAAGCGAGGCTCTCCCGCGGTTCTGCCTACGGAGACTGGCTACATGCTTGCTGTGCTGGCCACGTCTCAAGACGCGGTCAAGCGTGCGTTCCTGGTGAAGGGGCGCTCCTCTGCCACGGTCATGCACGTTGCATGCGCCTCAATGGATATGGCGCACACTGTGGGCGTCCTGACGGATCGCGCGATTAGGCTGCTGGGGACGTTTACTCCTGGGCCGCTCAGCGTAATTGTCAGGAAAACGGACCTCCTCCCGGATGATCTGGTCACCCTAAGTGGGACAGTCGGGATTCGCGTGCCGGACCACCCGGCGACACTGCAAGTGATTAATGCGGTCGGCGGGCCGCTGACAGCTACGAGCCTCAACAGTAGTGGCTCTCAAATGGCGTCAGTAGACGAAACCTCGCTGCAAACCTTGAATTGGCGTGAGAGCGACACGATTTACATCGTACAAGACGATAATGCGATCGCTTACAGTTCCGCTTCTACCCTGGTACGAGTCTCCGGTGAATCAATTGAGGTTCTTCGGCCTGGTCCCATCCCCGCCTCTGAGGTTCACCGGGTAGCGGATTACGCTTCGTAGTCGATCCATCGCATAGCGCACCTCGATCAGGGGCTCATCCGCGTAGCCTGGAATCATGACTATGTCGTGCAGAGTGCAGAGAGTGACAACCGGCATGAATGGAATGCTTGGGTCGACAAACGGGATGAAAGCAGACAGCGACTTAGCCAGGCGCTCGATATCTATCATCAGACTGCTAACCTTCTCGGCGAGGCTAATATATTCCATGATCGAGGAATGACGGAATTTTCCGACAAGAATCGGCGGCGGTGCTGTACACGGACCTGGGGAACCGGCTCGGTGAGATCAACGTTCTCTTGCGGCTGGCCGCTGTTCTGCGCGAGCTCGATCGTGACAGGGCTGTGAAAATACTGAACGACGCTGTCAGGCTCAGTATCGATATCGGTAATCAGCTGGCACGGATAGATGCGCTGGATGCGCTAGGCGATATTTACATGGCGTCTGGCGACAGGAAGACCGCGGCTGACGTGTGGTCGAGCGCTCTTAGGACCGCACGAGAGCATGGCATGCCCAGGGAGGAAGGTAAGCTAGCGGACAAGGTCAGGCGGGTGCGATAACCAGCCCCTCCGGGTGCCGGCCCCTCTGTTCCCCTTCCAGCCCCAGTCGCGCGCTGGGCGGATAGGATCCTTGGAGGATGGAACCGATGAGCGCTCGATACGACTGTGCGGATGCGGCGCAGCGCGAGGCAGGCCTCGCCGCTGCGCTGGCCGCGGTCCAGCGAGGTGGCCTCCTCGTGTTCCCCACGGACACCGTGTACGGGATCGGTGGGGACGCTTTCACGCCGTCGGCTGTGTCCGCCATGGCGGAGGTGAAGGGGCGCGGCCGGAACGCGCCCCCGCCCGTTCTGGTCGGGAGTGTGCGCGCGGCCGCGGCGCTGGCCGAGTCGCTTGGAGCCTTTGGCCAGGATCTGATCGACGAGTTCTGGCCGGGTGCGCTGACACTGCTGTTCCGGGCTAGTTCCACGCTCAAGTGGGACCTCGGGGATAATATGGGCACGGTGGCTCTGCGGATGCCGTTGCACCCGGTCGCCCTTGAACTGCTCCGCCGGACCGGACCGCTGGCCGTGACCGGCGCGCACCTGCATGGAATGCCGACAGCGACCACCGTGGGCGAGGCCGAGTCTCAGCTTGGCGGTGCCGTGGCTGTGTACCTCGACGGCGGGTCCTGCTCCGACAACGTGCCGTCGACGATTCTCGACCTGACCGGGACCGTGCCGCGGATGCTCCGGGCCGGGGTGATAACCATCGACCAGCTCCGCAAGGTTGTCCCCGTGATCGACCTGCCGACTCCGCCGACCGCGAGCGGTGGCGTGAGCGACGTTTCAGGCGCGACGGATTCGCCTGACGACAAGCCCGCCGAGCCGCATCCGCTGGCCGGCGGGGACGCCGGACCTGGTTCCTGACCTGGCTGCGCTATGCGCGATTACCTGTACATCCTGATCATCGCCGCAGTGGTGACCTACATGCTCACCCCGCTGGTGCGGCGAGGATCGATGGCCTTCGGCGCCCTGCACGCGGCCCGCAGCCGAGATGTACATGAGAAACCAACGCCGCTGCTTGGCGGCGTGGCCATGTACGCCGGCCTGGCGGTCAGCCTGCTCATCGCTGAACGGCTCAGCTACCTGCGTCAGGCCTTCCCGTCGCCGCGGACGGTCACCGGCCTGCTGCTGGCCGGCGGCTTGCTCGTGCTGGTGGGCATCGTCGACGACCGCTGGGGCCTGGGCGCGATCAGCAAGCTCGCGGCCCAGATCGCGGCGGGCGGCATCCTGGTGTGGAGCGGCATTTACCTGCCCTGGGTGCCGTTGCCCGGCGGCGAGACCCTCTCGCTAGAGCCCGACCTGAGCGCCACGCTGACGATCCTGATCGTCGTCATCACGATCAACGCGGTGAACTTCATCGACGGGCTGGACGGCCTCGCGGCCGGTGTCGTCGGGATCGCGGCGCTGGCGTACCTGGTCTACTCGTACACGCTGACCAACTCGGTGGGCATGCCGTCCGAGTCGGTGCCCGCGGTGGCGTCGGCCGTGCTGTGCGGGATCTGTGTCGGGTTCCTTCCGCACAACTTCTATCCCGCGCGCATCTTCATGGGCGACACCGGGGCGATGCTGCTCGGCCTGCTGCTTGCCTACGGGCCCATCTCGAGCCTGGCGTCGCTTGACCAGAACCTGCTGAGGGACTACTCGCACCTGCACCCGGTCGACCGGTTCCCGACGATCCTGCCGCTGCTGCTGCCCGTCGCGATCTTGCTCATCCCGTACGCGGACCTCCTGCTCGCCGTGATCCGCAGGACCCTCGCGGGCAAGTCGCCGATGAGTCCCGACCGGCAGCACTTGCATCACCGGCTGCTCAACATGGGTCACTCGCACCGGCAGAGCGTGCTGATCATGTACCTGTGGGCGGCCCTCTTCTCCGGCACGGTGGTCGGGCTGTCCCAGGTGAGGATCCGCCTGATCTGGCTGGCTCTGGCCACCCTCGGCGCGATGGTCGTGCTGCTCCTGGCGACGATGCCGCGGTTGCGCCCGTGGCGTGCCGAAGCCAATGGGAAGCAGCGGGCGCCCGCAGCCAGCGAGGTCCGTTCGGGTAAGCAGCCAAGCATCACGGCGTACGGACCGGTCGCAGCGAACGGCGCGATCGCGGTGAGCGTGGTTGGCGTGAACGGCGGCGCCGGCGGCGTGCACGGCACGATCCCCGTCAACGGCGGCGCCGCTGCTCCGAGCGCTCCGCAGCTCGCGAACGGCACGGTGCCGGAGAGCGGCTTGGCGGAACCGAGCGCGAAGCTGGCCAGCACACTCCCCGGTCACCCCCCGGTCGTCACTCCGGCCACTCTCCGGCCACACTCCGGCCGTCACCAAAAGTGAGTAAAGTCGCACTCGTGGGGCTGCTGGTGCGCTAGGCATCGATCCGCAACGGTCCATAAGGGGCGGGCACTCGTGTAACGTCTCGTGCCTGAAGTGCTGTAATGTACCCCGTCATCGGGGTCACCGGGCCGCGGCACTTACCTATTTGGGGCCGGCCACTGCCACTTTGGGGCCGGCCACTGCCACCGGCACCCGAACTTCGGCGGGGGGTCCCTCGCAGCCCCGGAACTTGGTCATGTAAAGTCGTCAATCAGGTAAAGTAACAGTCAAGAAGTTTGTGATACGCTTCACAAGCACCTCCCCTGAAGGCAAGTGAGACGCACGTGATACTTTTCGTGGACCGACCCGGAGAGCCGGGCAGCGGACGTGGTATCGCGGATTCGCGCACTACATCCGGGGAAGCTCCGCTGGGACTGTCCCGCACGAGCAACGACGCTATCCATCCCTCAGGAGCGGGCACAATGATGGCGATCTATGGCCGCGTCGTTCGGCGCTCGGCCGCGATTACCGCGGTGGTCGCCGCCGTGTGCGTCGCCGTCTGCGCATCGCTCGGCGGTCTCAAGGGCCTTTACGGGTCGCTGATCGGCATCGCGATCGTCACGGCGTTCTTCGGGATCAGCGTGCTCGTCGTCGGCCGCGCCGCCCGTATCAGCCCGCACGTGATGATGGCCGCGGCCATGATCAGTTACGTGGTCAAGATCATCGCGTTCGCGATCGTGGTGATCGCGCTGGGCAAGTCCACGGCGTTCAACGGCCGGGATCTCGGCTTCACGGCGCTCATCTGCATTCTCGCCTGGGCGGTGGCCGAGATCGTGACGACGATAAGGCTCAAGGTCCTTTACGTGGATCCGGACGGCGAGCGGTAGGGCGTGAGTCACGTGAGCGTGCGCGACCGACGGGACACCCGCGATGTACGGGACACCCGCGAAGAAGAAGCGGCGGGCCGCGCTCAGGGGCTGAACACCGGCTGGACCGTGTTCAGCTACCTGCTCAGCGGGATGGCCGCCTACGGCCTGATCGGCTGGCTGATCGGGCGCGCGGTGCACATAGAGATGCTTTTCCCGATCGGCATGCTGGTCGGGCTCGCGATCTCGATCGGTTTCATCATCTGGCGGTACGGCAGACCGTCAGACCGGTCGGAGCCGCGGACGGAGACAAAGACACTTCAGACGGGCATGAGCGCGACGACGATCCGGCGCGCGAGCCACCGGAGGGGAACGCCCCGAGAGGAGACAAGCCGGTGACCGGTGCCATCGCCGCCCCCGCGGGTGGCTGCCACATCTTTAACGGTTGCGGTTTTCCCGCGCCTGGTCTGCAGGACTTCAACTGGAAGCCGTTCTTCACGATCGGCTCGTTCGGGTTCACCAAGCCGATGCTGCTCGCGATCTTGAGCGCGATCGTGGTGATGGTTTTCTTCTGGGTGGCGTTCCGCAAGCCCAAGCTGATTCCCGGCCGTACGCAGAGCCTTGGCGAGATGGCCATCCTGGCCGTGCGCGACCAGATCCTGCGCCCGTCGCTCGGCAAGAAGGGCGACTCCTACCTTCCGTTCCTGGTGTCGCTGTTCTTCTTCATCTACCTGATGAACATCATGGAGCTGATCCCGGTCTTCCAGTTCCCCGTCACGTCCAGGATCGGCTTCGTCTGGCCGATGGTGTTCATCGTCTACTTCCTTTACCTGTACCTGGGCTTCAGGCACCAGGGCGCCTGGGGTTACCTCAGGAACATGATCCCGCCGGGCGTGCCAGCGCCGATCTACATCATCCTGGTGCCCGTCGAACTGCTCAGGTTCTTCGTCTTCCAGCCGTTCACGCTCGGAGTCCGGCTGTTCGGGAACATGTTCGCCGGCCACCTGCTGCTGACGATCTTCACGATCGCGACATGGTACCTGCTGAGCCTGTCCATCGGGCTGCTGTACGCCGCCGGCTCGTTCGCGCTGGCAATCTTCGTCTTCGTGCTCGAGACCCTGGTCACCCTGCTTCAGGCGTTCATCTTCACCACGCTGACGGCTACGTATATAGCTAGCTCCGTGGAGCCAGCTCACTAGCCCGCACTCGACTTCACCGACCCGCGAGTTCCCGTCTAAGCGCCCACCGGGGCCACAACGTAAAGGAAAGAAATCAATGTCACTCGCCGCTTCTCTCGCCGCGACGCAGATTCTGAGCATCAACATCGGCGCGGTTGGCTACGGTCTCGCCGCGATCGGCCCCGGCATCGGCATCGGCCTGGTGTTCGGCCACGCGATCGAAGCGATGGCCCGGCAGCCAGAGGCCACCGGCCGCATCTCGCTGTACATGTGGATCGGCTTCTCGCTCACTGAGGCGCTCGCCTTGATCGGCCTCGTGGCGCCATTCATCTTCAAGTACTCCTGACGCCCGGCTCCAGGAAGTGATCGCACCATGATTAACCTCGCCGACAGCACGGCGTCGACGAACCCGTTGCTCCCCTCGTGGCCCGAGTTCATCATCGGCACGATCCTCTTCGTCCTGGTGTTCGGATTCCTCGCCAAGATCGCCCTGCCGCGGATCCTGAAGACCCTCGAAGAGCGTCACGACGCGATCGAAGGCGGCATCAACCGGGCCGACGAAGCGCAGGAAGAGGCCAAGCAGGTCCTCGCGCAGTACCGCGCGCAGCTCGACGACGCCAGGCACGAGTCCGCGCGGATGCGCGAAGAGGCCAGGGAGCAGGGCGCCCAGATCATCGCCGAGATGCGCACGCGCGCCGAGGCAGAGGCGCGCCGCATCACGGAGGCCGCTCAGGCGCAGATCGAGGCCGAACGGCAGCAGGCGCTTGCGTCGCTCCGCACCGAGGTCGGCGCCCTGGCGACCGAGCTGGCCAGCCGCATCGTCGGCGAGTCGCTCGCCGACGCGGCCCGGCAGAACAGGATGGTCGACCGCTTCCTGGCCGAGCTCGAGCAGGGGGCGCCAGCAGGTGACGGGCAGCCGGCGCCGGCGGGCCCGGCCGGACAGTCGCGAGCGGGGGCCGGGCAGTAATGCGCGGTGCCAGCAGGGCCTCGTACGCCGAACTGCGGGACCAGTTGGATGCCGCCGTGCCAGATGCCTCCATCGCGGAGCGGGTCGGCGACGAGCTGTTCGCCGTCGTCCGGCTGCTCGACTCCGAGCACGGCCTGCGCCGGGCGCTCGCCGACCCCACGAAAGTGCCGCAGGAGAAGGCGGCGGTGGCGAGGCGGCTGCTGGACGGCAAGGTCTCGGAGCGGACCGAGGACGTGGTCGCCGAGGCGGCGGCGGCTCGCTGGGCGAGTCCCGGTGACATGGCCGACGCGGTGGAGCAGCTCGCCATCGAGGCGCTGACGCTGGCCGCGCAGTTCGGCGATACGCTAGATGACCTGGAAGACGACCTGTTCAGGTTCAACCGCCTGATATCCGCGCAGCCCGGCCTGCGGGAGGCGCTGATCGGGCCAGCTAGCGTGGACGGGAAGAGCGCCCTGCTCGTGGGCCTGCTGACAGGGAAGGTCAGTTCGCCTTCGCTGTCCCTGATGACGCAGGTACTGACCCACCCGCGGGGCCGTTCGCCGCAGGCGGCGCTCGACCTCTGCGCGCAGATCGCGGCGCGGCGCCGGGAGCAGCTCATCGCGGTGGTGCGGGTCGCCATCGACCTCACCGCGGCGCAGCGCCGCAGGCTCACGGCCAGCCTCGCCGCGGCCTACGACCGCGGGATACACCTCAATGTCGTGCTCGATCCGGCGGTCATCGGCGGTATGTCGGTCCAGGTCGGGGATGAGCTGATAGACGGGACCGCGGCCAGCCGTCTGGCCGCGGTCAGGCGCAGGCTCGCGGGCTGAACCGAACCGCGCACCAAAACGTATTCAAGAACGGAATGGGGAAGATGGCGGAGCTGACAATCCGGCCGGATGAGATCCGCGACGCGCTGGCGCAATTCGTCGAAGAGTATGAGCCAGCGGGCGCCGAGCGAGAAGAGGTCGGCACGGTCACCGAATGCGGCGATGGCATCGCCCGTGTCGAGGGGCTGCCCTCGGCCATGGCGAACGAGCTTCTTGAGTTCGAGAACGGGATCCGGGGCATCGCGCTGAACCTGGACATCCGCGAGATCGGCGTCGTCATCCTCGGTGAATTCTCCGGCATCGAGGAGGGGCAGCGGGTGCGCCGCACCGGGGAGGTGCTCTCCGTCCCGGTCGGTGACGCGTTCCTCGGCCGGATGGTGGGGCCGCTCGGCGAGCCGCTCGACGGCCTCGGCGAGATCACGGGAACCGCGCTGCGCGAACTGGAGCTGCAGGCGCCATCGGTCGTGCAGCGCCAGCCGGTGCACGAGCCGCTGCAGACCGGTATCAAGGCGATCGACGCGATGACGCCGATCGGCCGCGGCCAGCGCCAGCTGATCATCGGCGACCGGCAGACCGGCAAGACCGCGATCGCGATCGACGCGATCATCAACCAGAAAGACAACTGGGAGTCCGGCGACCCGACCCGCCAGGTGCGCTGCGTCTACGTCGCGGTCGGTCAGAAGGGCTCGACGATCGCCGGGATCAGGCAGGCCCTGGAAGAGGCCGGGGCGCTGCAGTACACGACGATCGTGGCGGCGCCCGCCTCCGACCCGTCTGGCTACAAGTACATCGCCCCCTACACGGGCAGCTCGATCGGCCAGAACTGGATGTACGCGGGCAAGCATGTCCTGATCGTCTTCGACGACCTGACCAAGCAGGCCGAAGCGTACCGCGCCATTTCCCTGCTGCTGCGCCGCCCGCCGGGCCGCGAGGCGTACCCGGGTGACGTCTTCTACCTGCATTCGCGGCTCCTCGAGCGCTGCGCGAAGCTGTCGGACGAGCTCGGCGCGGGCTCGATGACCGGACTGCCGATCGTCGAGACGAAGGCCAACGACATCTCGGCCTACATTCCGACCAACGTCATCTCGATCACCGACGGGCAGATCTTCCTGGAGACCGACCTGTTCAACTCCGGCGTCCGGCCGGCCATCAACGTCGGCCAGTCGGTATCCCGCGTCGGCGGCGCCGCCCAGATCAAGGCGATGAAGAAGGTCGCGGGTAACCTGCGGCTGTCGCTGTCCCAGTTCCGCGACCTGGAGGCGTTCGCCGCCTTCGCTTCCGACCTGGACGCGGCCTCCCGTGCCCAGCTCGACCGCGGCGCACGGCTGGTCGAACTGCTCAAGCAGTCCCAGTACTCGCCGTACCCGGTGGAGGAAGAGGTCGTGACGATCTGGGCGGGCAGCACGGGCCAGCTCGACGACGTCCCCGTCGAAGACGTCCGCCGGTTCGAGTCCGAGTTCCTCGACTACCTCCGCCGGGACCAGACGGGCATCCTGACCACGATCAGGGAGACCAAGGACCTGACCGATGACACCGTCGCCGCGCTGAAGGAAGCCGTCGACCGGTTCCGCCGCACCTTCGAGGTGACCGGCGGGCAGCTGCTCGTCGCCGACGACGAGCAGGTCTCGGCGCTCGACGCGAGCGAGGAGAGCCAGGAATCGGTCCCGAGGTACGTCCAGCCGACCGAGCCGGCAAGCGAGTAGCGGCGCCATGGCAGCACAGCTTCGCGCGGTCCGGGCGCGGATCAGGGCGGTCAAGTCGATCGCCAAGATCACCCGCGCTCAGGAGCTGATCGCGTCGTCACGGATTATCAGGGCGCAGCAGCGGACGCGAGCCGCGGAACCCTATGCGCGCGAGCTCACCCAGGCGGTAGAGGCCGTGGTGAGCCGGTCGTCGACGATCACCCACCCGATGATCACCGAGCCGGAGACGACCTCTCGCGCGGCGCTGCTGATCCTCACAAGCGACGGCGGCTTCGCCGGCGCCTACAACGCGAACGTGCTGCGGGAGGCCACCAGGCTGCGGCAGCGCAACCAGGAGGACCGAGTCGCCAGCCTCACCTACGTGGCGGGCCGCAAGGGGATCGCGTGGCACCGCTTTCGCGAGATCACCCTGCTGGGGGAGTGGAGCGGGTTCTCCGCCCGGCCCACGTACGCGGACGCGGAGGCGGTGGCGAACGCGCTGCTCGAAGCGTTCGAGGCGCCGACCGCCGACGGCGGCGTAGACGAGATCTACCTGGTGTCCACCGAGTTCGTCTCGATGCTGACCCAGCGCCCGGTGGTGCGCCGGCTGCTTCCGATGGAGATCGAGGAGCGGCCGGGTGACCGGCCCGGCGGACCGCTTCCCTCGTACGAGTTCGAGCCATCCACGGAGACCGTGCTGGACGCGCTGCTACCCCAGTACGTGGCCAGCCGTATCTACTACGCCATGCTAGAAGCGGCCGCCTCAGAACTGGCGGCGCGCCGGCGCGCGATGAAGGCCGCCACGGACAACGCCAACGACTTGATTGACAGGCTGACCCGGGAGGCCAACAACGCCCGGCAGGCCGAGATTACCCAGGAAATCAGCGAAATCGTCGGCGGTGCGAACGCGCTCGCTGAGGCGAACGCAGGGAGTGAGTACTGACCATGACCGCGACCGAAACCAGTCCCGCGGAGAGCGGGGCCACCACGACGGCAGCCGGCCGTGTCGCCCGGGTCATCGGCCCGGTGGTTGACGCGGAGTTCCCCGCCGAGCAGATGCCGGAGATCTACTACGCGCTGCACGTCGACGTCACCTTCGGCGGCGAGACCAAGACGCTGACCCTCGAGGTCGAGCAGCACATCGGTGACAACATGGTCCGCGCGATCTCGCTGGAGCCGACCGACGGCCTGGTCCGCGGCGCCGAGGTCTTCAACACCGGCGCGCCGATCGAGGTGCCGGTTGGCGATGTGACCAAGGGCCACGTGTTCAACGTGCTCGGCGAACCGCTCGACGTTCCCGCGTCCAGCCTGAAGGTGACCGAGCGCTGGCCGATCCACCGGCCCGCTCCGCCGCTTGACCAGCTCGAGTCCAAGACGCAGATGTTCGTCACCGGCATCAAGGTCCTCGACCTGATGACCCCGTACGTGCTGGGCGGCAAGATCGGCCTGTTCGGCGGCGCCGGTGTCGGCAAGACCGTGCTGATCCAGGAGATGATCCGCCGGGTCGCGCAGAACTTCGGTGGTGTCTCTGTCTTCGCCGGCGTGGGGGAGCGGACCCGTGAAGGCAACGACCTGTTCCTCGAGATGACCGAGTCCGGGGTCATCAAGGACACCGCGCTGGTGTTCGGCCAGATGGACGAGCCGCCGGGCACGCGGCTGCGGGTGGCGCTGTCCGCGCTGACGATGGCGGAGTACTTCCGCGACGTGCAGAAGCAGGACGTGCTGCTGTTCATCGACAACATCTTCCGGTTCACCCAGGCCGGCTCGGAGGTGTCCACGCTGCTCGGCCGGATGCCGTCCGCGGTGGGCTACCAGCCGACGCTGGCCGACGAGATGGGCCAGCTGCAGGAGCGGATCACGTCGACCCGCGGTCACTCGATCACCTCCATGCAGGCGATCTACGTGCCCGCCGACGACATCACCGACCCGGCGCCGCACACCGTGTTCGCGCACCTCG
>Ga0210395_10001826_pt1 | contig 16514 bp, 12 predicted proteins | sample IncBWH4OmetaG_FD_150861 | JGI IMG/M metagenome (GOLD analysis project Ga0210395, IMG submission 150861) | Forest soil microbial communities from Barre Woods Harvard Forest LTER site, Petersham, Massachusetts, United States - Inc-BW-H-4-O ... | reverse complement strand
TGCGGTCCTTCAACTGATCGCCACCGGCGCGCACGTCCGACGCGCCACCGCCCGGGTTGCCGGAGTAGCTCCCGGATCCGCTGGTACCGCCGGCGCCGCCGCCGTTGAAGCCGCCGTTCGTACCAGACCCACCGACAAAAACGTAGAGCTTATCGCCGGGGCGTACAGAGATGATCGCGTGCACCCGGCCCGGGAAGCCTGGAGTATCATTGCTGGGGGAGACGCTGAACCCGGCTCCCTCTCCACCGTGAGCATCTATGGTGAGTTGGCTAACGCCCGGAGGGACGATGAAAGTTTGCTTCTTTCCGGTGTAGTGGAATGTCTCATCGTGCTTGAGTGCGCCCATTTCGCCGATTGCGTTAACGGCAGCACGCGGCATCGACGATCCGCCGCACGCAGAGAGCAACCCTGCAGCCACGGTGATGCCTAAAGCACAGCGGCTAAACTCGAAAGGTCGCATTTGTTGCCTCCTTCAAGACGCACCACTGCGGGTACCCGATCCTCTGCCGATTTTTGAAGCGTAGCTCTTCGATGGTCTAAGGATTGAGCCTGCCGTTGGCTTGCCTACAGGTCGCGTTCGCGCGCAATGATTATCTGCGCGAGTTCACCGACAAGGCGCTACATCCATTGGGTAACTGCGCGAGCGTATTCACGTGTATGCTGATCGCGAGAACGTCGGGCTGACATGGCTTCAGTCGCGCCTTCCATCCACTCGCTCATGCAGCAGCTTAATGAACTCCTTGGCCGTCGCCGGGGTTAACGTACTTGCCGGGGTTAACGTACTTAAGGTGGCAGGAGTCGCAAAAGAACCGAAAAAAGCTGCTCGCCTTCAGCAAAAATTCACTCGTCAAAGGATTGACATGATGAGCAACACCGATCCGGGCGCCAGCGCGACGACCGTCCCAGGGTCTCCAAGCGCCACCGAAACTATCGATGGAAAGTATTTGCCGCCGGTCCCTGGAGCGTTTGGTGGCGAGATCAATCTGAGCGCCGAAGAGTCCAAACCGTTTTGGCCGCCAAAGGTCGTTCCGCCCGAGGGCGCACCTAACGTGCTTCTGATCATGACGGACGATGCGGGCTACGGCGTTCCCGGAACGTTCGGCGGGATAATTCCGACCCCCGCATTGGACCGAGTTGCGAAGGCTGGATTGCGTTACACGCAGTTTCACTCCACCGCGCTCTGCTCGCCTACTCGCGCAGCACTAATCACGGGACGCAACCATCACTCGGTAGGTTTCGGCGTCATTACCGAACAGTCGACCGGGTACCCGGGTTACGATTCGATCATCGGTCCGGAAAACGCGACGATCGGTGCGATCCTCAAGCACAACGGATATGCGACATCGTGGTTTGGCAAAGAGCACAACACGCCGAGTTTCCAATATAGCGTTGCCGGTCCGTTCGAACAGTGGCCGGTCGGGATGGGCTTTGAATACTTCTACGGATTCATGGGCGGCGAGACCGATCAATGGCAACCGTACCTCTTCCAAAACCAAACGCAGATTTTTCCATGGATCGGACGGACGGATTATAATCTCACGACCGATCTCGCCGACGAGGCTATCGATTATTTACAACAACTCGACGCTTCGATGCCCGACAAGCCCTTCTTCCTTTACTACGTACCCGGCGGTACCCACGCGCCGCATCAGCCCAAAGCAGAGTGGATCGAGAAGTTCAAAGGCAAGTTTGACATGGGCTGGAACGCGTTGCGCGAACAAATCTTTGCTAATCAAAAACGGCTGGGCGTAATTCCGCCTGAAACCGAGCTGACGCCATGGCCCGAGAAGGACCTGCCAACTTGGGACTCGCTGTCTGCCGACGAGAAGAAGCTCTTTGCCCGGCAGGCTGAGGTCTTTGCCGCATATGCCGCTTATACCGACTATGAGATTGGTCGTGTTATTCAGGCCGTTGAAGATCTGGGCAAGCTCGATAACACACTAATCATTTATATCAGCGGCGATAACGGGTGCAGCGCCGAAGGCTCAGCGATCGGCACGCCAAATGTCATGACCGGCTACCAGGGCATCAATGTTCCTGTCGACGTTCAGCTGAAGTACTACGACGTTTGGGGCTCCGACCAAACGTACCCGCATATGTCCGTTGCCTGGTCGTGGGCGTTCGATACACCGTTTAAATGGACGAAACAGGTAGCTTCTCATTTCGGCGGCACGCGCCAAGGCATGGCGCTCGCGTGGCCAAATCGCATCAAGGATGCGGGTGGCATCCGCGCGCAGTTCCATCATATGATCGACATCGTGCCGACTCTTTTGGAAGCGGCCGGCATTGAAGCTCCGGTGATGGTCAACGGCATCGCGCAGAAGCCGATCGAAGGCGTCAGCATGGCATACTCGTGGGAAAAAGCTAACGCAGACGCTCCGTCGGCTAGAACCACGCAGTATTTCGAGATGTTCGGTAACCGTGCGATCTACCACGACGGCTGGATCGCCGCAACGACGCCACCCGAGCCGCCGTGGCTCCTCGGGTTAGTGCAGATGCCCGAAGTGGTTAACGGCTACAGCTGGGAGCTTTACAATATCGGGCAAGATTACTCCGAAGCAAACGATCTCGCGCCCAAGATGCCGGACAAGCTGCGCGAACTGCAGCAAATCTTTCTGGTCGAGGCAGCGAAGTACAACGTGCTACCCCTGGACAACTCCGTAGCCCAGCGGGTCATCGCACCGCGTCCGAGCGGGACCGCGGGCAAGAACGTCTTTACCTATAGCTGCGCGCTTACCGGCATCGACCCAGCCTTTGCACCAAACCTGCTGAACAAATCGTACTCGATCGCGGCTGAGATCGAGATTCCTGAAGGTGGCGGCGAGGGAATGATCGTGACGTTAGGCGGTCGCTTCGGCGGCTACGGGTTGTATCTGCTCAAAGGCAAGCCCGTTTTTGTCTACAACCTACTGAACTTGGAGCGTTTCCGTTGGGAAGCCCCGCAGGCGCTCGCGCCCGGTAAGCACACGATCGTTTTCGAGTTCACTTACGACGGGCCTGGGCCTGGTAAAGGCGGGACCGGCGTGCTCGGGATCGACGGTACGCAAGTCGCCAATCAAGCCGTTCCACATACGATTCCATTTCTCATGACATTGGACGAGACGTTCGACATTGGGAGTGATACGCGCACTCCCGTCGATGACAACGACTATCAGCCACCCTTTACTTTTAACGGTACGATCAACAAGTTGACCTACCAGCTGGGTCCGGAGCAGCTAACTGCCGCAGACCATGCGTTGATTGGTCCAGCGCTCGCGAGAGCGCGCGACTGACTCGAACGGGAAGGCCTCTGCTTTATCATCCGGTCAGGCGGGAATCTCTGAGTACGCAGCAGCGCTGCGTACTCAGGTCGTCGAGCACGTAGATCGGCGATGCTGGTTACGGCCGCTCCGCCGGGTCGACCGCAACGCCGGTGACCGCCGTCTCGCCGCTGCCGCTTGTGGGTGGTTCAACGGTGATGGTGTTGAGGACGTTACCGCCCGACGGATAAGCGTACTCGAACGCCTGGCCGAGATTACCGTCGAGGATGGCGCTGGCAACGTAGAGGTCCTTGCCGTTCTTCAAGAGCGAGAAGCCGCCGTTGGGATTCGGGTTGCCATTGAGCGTGTTCGTGCTGATCAGCGTGTTGGAGCCCGGCTTGTAGAGATTGAGCGTTCCGGAATCGCCGACGACGGCAATGTTGCCGTGCGTATCGACTTGGATGCCCTTGGCGTTGGTGATGTCGGTATTGACACCGAGGTCGACGGTGGTGCTTCCCTTTCCGCCGCCAACGATCTCCCCGATATGCGAAGGACCGCTTGAGGTGCTCTCAATCGTGTAGAGATTGCCGTGCTTATCGTAGGCGCAGAAGCCCGACGAGTAGCCCGGGACAGGCGGAACGATGTTGTAGGGCGTCGTCTGGCCTTTATGGTAGAAGTTGATGCCGTTCTGCTGGAACTGGCCGACCGCCACCTCACCGGTTTTCGAGATCGCGACGGCATTGGGATAGGTCTTCGCCGGCTCAACCGTCAGCGTGAGCGACGGCTGCGTGGAACCTCGTGGGAAGACGACGACTTGCCCAGCGACGAACTCGACGACGTAGAGATTGTGCCAGCGGTCGACGTTGAGGTATTCGACGATCGGAAGCCCGGTGATCAAACCGATTTGCTTTTGATCCTTTCCTTCTTCGGGATAGATATGCACCGCCGAGTTCGAGTAATCGGCGACGTAGATCAGGCCCTTTTTCGAAAGTTTGGCGGCGGGGTTGATCCAGCTCGTCTGCCCGAGCGTTTGCGCCGGGCTGCCGATTGCCGGCTGCGTGCCGGCGAGGCTATTCGATTGATTCGCGCCGGCGCAGCCGGCAACGACTGCTGCGGCGCTCAGCGCTACAGCCATGTTGAAAAGTGCTTTGGGGGTTAACATACGCGGGCCTTCCGCGTCGCGAATGGCGCGGCCTTCGCGCCAAACGATCTTGACCTCCTATCTTGTGCCGCGCCGCGAATACGGCCGCAACTCTTGTGGATGTTCGCGAACATAGTTGAGCAGATGGCGGCGCGTTTCGGCGCCACGTTGATCGGCCGCATCGTCGGCGCACAGGTCGACGATGCCGGCGCGAGCGACCTTGGCGTAGATGCTTCGAAAAATCTTCTTTACCGTCGACTCGGAGATATTCGCGATGCGTGCGACCGATGCGTCGGTCCCACCGTCGAGGGCTAAGCCCAAGACCTGTTGCTCGCGCAAGGTGAGTGCGAAACGCGGCGGGGCGTACGTCTCAAAGAGCAAAGCCAGACCATAATGGGCATCCGATTTTGCTTCTTCGCGGCTTGCGGCCCACAGAAAGGGAGCGCGTTCCATCGGAATGCCGGCTGCAAGGTATCGGCTGGGCGGATACTCGAGCACGCGAAATCCCAGATCCCGCCCCCACGCGCGGTCGTCGCGCTCCGGCTCGGTGAACATCTCGACGGTATAGGTTCTCAGATTCCAGCCCCGCAGCACCCGACGAGACGATTCGTAGTCGGCAGCGTAGACCCGAGTGTCGCCGCGCCGATGCCCATAGTGCGTCATAAGGAGGTTCAGTCCCTGACCGGCATTTGAACTCGCGATCTCGTGTAACGAAAGAAACGGTTGCTTGCCCGCAACCCACTGGGCGAGCAAGCTACGCGCTATGCACGGCGACGTGCAACGACGGTATTCCGCGATGCGCTCGTCGCTGACGAAGACTCCGAACGCGAAATGTACGATCGCGGCTGGATCGTTGGCGTCGGCGGCAACCGCCGCAACGCCTGACTGCGAACTGACGATTTCAGACCAAAGTGCGCACAGGCTGTCACCTTCCGACCGGTCGCAAAGAAACGGTGAAGAGAGCAACGGAATGCAGCGGCCGAAATCGGGGCCCGCGGGAGTACGCAGCGCCAGTTCCATGAGATGCCCTCGCGTACACCAATAGATACTGTTGCGAATCCCGCGCGACCGCTAGACTAATGCTCGGGGCGGCCGCGAGTTCACGCGGGTTCGCTGCAAAAAAAGACCTTCGCCGAAGGCGCGGGCGCTCCTAGCCTTTCGGCAAGCGGAGTCAAGGAGAAAGCCATGTTTCACGGTAGTAGTTTCAAACCCGCTGGTACGGTTGCGGTTGGCGCAATCGCCGTCGGTATCGCCGTCGCGATCTCGAGCTTCGGCGTAGTACGTGCCGCACATTTCTCTCCCGACAAGAAGAAGACGACCTTCAGCTGCAGCAGCGGCACGGCGTGCCTCACGGCTGAGTCCAGCGGAGGAAGTACGTACGCACTGTACGCCCAGGGGGTCTCCGCCAACACGATCCAAGCGGAGACGTCGGCCACGAATGGCGACTCGGCCATTGCGGGCATCGCGACGGAAATGAGCGGCCGCGCCGAAGGCGTTTACGCCGCCTCAAACAGCGGGGATGGCCTTTACGCCATAACGAACGCTTCGGGCGGATCGGGAGCGGGCTACGCAGGGGTCTACGGTCTTTCCAGCAGCGCGAACGGCGTGCTGGGCGAGATCAGTTCCAAAAATCCAGGCTACGTCGGCGTCGAGGCGGTCGACGACGGGACTAACGGCGACCCGTTCCTGGCCTTCGACTTGTCAACGGACGACGGCTGTGCGGTCGACCCTTACGGCAACTTGACTTGCAGTGGGACGATTGGCGGTGCCAAGGTTCAGGTGAGGCAGCGAAGCTCGAGCGGGCGCCACGTGCTTAGCTACGCATCGCAGTCGGCGACCGCAACGATCGAAGACGTCGGAACGGGGCGAATGTATGGCGGCGTCGCTAACGTGCAGATCAGCCCGGACTTTGCCTCGGTCATGGACGGAAAATGGTACTACGTCTTCTTGACGCCGCTGGGCGATACGCGCGGGCTCTACGTAAGCGTGAAGATGGCGTCCGGATTCCAGGTAAAGGAAACCGAACGCGGACGCGACTCACTCGAGTTCGACTATCGCATCGTCGCGCATCCCCTCGGATCCGCCAACGATCGGCTGCCGCCGGCCCCAAGAATGACAAGACCGGCTGAGTTCACCAGCCGGCACTAGCGAAAGGTGACGTGACTGCAAGGCTCTAGCGAGGGAAGGGTTCCACGGGTATATTGGAAGGGCGCTCAAGCAGTACTTGCGAGGAGTTATTGGCTGGCTGCCTAGGGCGACCCGTCGGGACTCGTGGCGACGCCGTAAACCGCCGTAAGAGATTTGGTGATCTGTTGTTGAATCGTACCGCTCGGGTAGGAAACCTCGTAAACTACTGCCGGATTTTGGTTCTGTGTCACGTACAGATGCGCGTTGTCGTGGTTGAGCGCGATATCGAGGGCGAGCGCAAAGCCGCCGATCGTTTGCGATGGAGTTTTGGCGCCCGGAGGAAACACATCCACATGCGGCTGAGGGTTGCTCTGATCGACGACCAGCAGATCGCCTCGCGAGTCGATCGTCGCGCCGCCAACTAAGGTGATTGCAAGTCCTAGGTCGTGGCCCCGCGTCGACCCGGGCTTGAACTTCAAGACCGTCCCGGCGCTGCTGGTTTTCTGATACGCGACGTACAGATTGTTGCTGTAATCGAGGGCCAAACCCTCGGGATAGCCCGTTAAGGAGATCGTGGTCGTCGGTGTCGTGCTACCGGGGGCGTACTCGAAGACGTGGCCGTCACGGCCCTCGTTGAAGTCAGCGACGTACACGGTCCCGTCCTTGCCAACGACGACGTCGAGAGGAGAGACGCCGGCTTGGGTGAGCGTCTTGCTCGGGGACAAACTGCCTTTTGGATAAACCGTCACGGTCCCGGCGCCGAAATTGCAGACGTAGAGCGTCCCATGCCTATCGACGAAGAGCCCGGTTGGAGCAGCAATCCCCTGCGTTATGGCGCCGATTGGGGCCGGATTCTTTCCTTTCTGAGGAAAGATGTATACGGATTGAGAAGGTTGATCCGCAACAAAGAGGAGCTGCTTACCCGCTTTTGCCTGATAGGACAGCCACCCCTGACTCGGCGGAACTCGTGTAGTCGAAATGTATCCCGACGTTGACCCGTCGCCGCTACAACCGGCGAGTATCGCGACCCCAGCTAGGAACCCTAATGCGTACCGATTCCGGCCTGAGATATTCATAAGGCAATCAACTCCCTTTTTTTCTCGCACGAGTCGCAAGCTGCTCCACCAATTCTCACTGGCGCCAACACGGCAAACCTGCCATCGTCTTAGGCGTTAAATTTGTCACCGTAACCTGTCTTGCCTGTGGGCTCCGACAGCACAAAGTATGCTTCCAGTGGCACAAGGTCCGGAACGGCATCGTACGCCAGATCGTCGAGGCGCTCCACGTGCGTCGCGAACGGCTTGCATTCGAGCGCGATTCAGCTCGTGCACAGGCTTCGTGGCTTCGTCTCTCGACCAACGCGCGCCAAGTCTTCGATTACGACGAATACAGGTATTACATCCAGCTCGACCACCCGCAAATCGTGCTTAAGGCGATTCGCGATGTGTTCGAGACGGTCGCATTTCGGACTCACGGGGTCCCGAAATGATCGCCGTCACAACGGGCAGTCGGCTGTCGAATTCACCGTCAGCGGCGACGGCGCCGCTGAAACGACCGGCGGCGCGGCTGGGGCTCGACCGTAACCGTTCGAGCGGATGCCGGCTCCATGAAGCCGTGCTCGCTGCGCTTCAGAGGCGTGCCGATTGCGCCTTCGATACGAGCAAACGAACTCGCCTCGTCGCGGGAAACGAAAGTAATCGCGTCGCCGAGTTTTTGAGCGCGCGCCGTGCGTCCGATTCGATGTAAGTAATCGTTGGGCTCGGCGGGAACGTCGTAGTTTATGACGTGTCCGAGATCGTTGATGTCGATCCCGCGCGAGGCGACGTCGGTGGCGACTAGGACCCGGTAGCGCCCTTTTTTAAACGCATCGAGAGCGCGCGAGCGCTGCGCCTGCGAACGATTACCGTGAATACGCTCGACATCGATGCTATGTCGCATCAACGCGCCGGCGACGCGTTCGGCCCGCGACTTGGTCCGCGTAAACACAATTGCATTGAAGACGCGGCCATCTTTGAGAAGATCCACGAGGAGGTCCGTTTTCTTGTGCGGTTCCACTTCGTACACCCACTGGGTGACCGTTGCTACGGGCGTCGGCGCTGCTAAATTGATGCGCACGGGATCGCGGAGAAACTCGCGCGCAAGGGCAACCACCGCACTGCCGAGTGTTGCCGAGAAGCAGAGAGTTTGGCGGTCGGCGGGGAGTTTGGCGACGATGCGCTTTACGGCCGGTAAGAACCCCATATCGAGCATACGGTCGGCTTCGTCGAGCACGCAAATCCCAATGGAGTCGAGGCGAGCTTCGCCCTGCTGCATCAGATCGATGAGCCGTCCGGGCGTTGCGACGATGACGTCGGTGCCGCGGCGCATGGCGTTGATCTGCGGCTTCATGCCCACGCCTCCGTAAATCGGCGTGATGTGCAGGTTGGTGTGCTTTGCCAGCTGCCCGAGATGCTGCGCAATTTGCTGCGCCAGCTCGCGTGTCGGCGTCAAGACCAGCGCGGCAGCGCGGTCGGCGCGCCGCTCGAGCAACCTTTGGAGTAGCGGAATGCCGAAAGCCGCGGTTTTGCCGCTGCCGGTAGGCGCGCTCGCAAAGACGTCGCGGCCTGCCAGAGCGATGGGGATAGCCGTGCGCTGTATGGGCGTGGCCTCGGTATAGTGCAGGTCTTCGATGCCGCGAAATATCGCAGCATCCAGGGGAAGTTCTGAAAAAATGGAGATTGTCGACCTATCTTTCGGTGGGCGCTACTTATCGACCACTCGAAAGATCGCGCTTGAGGACGGGAAGGAGTGTCTCACAGACTCGCCCCCGATGCAGACCCTTACACCCGGCAGAAGTAAGAAGAGTTGCGCTTACGGCTTTCAGACTCCGCGAAGCAGGCTCGTTAGCGCGCGCGGGCTCGTGCGGCTCTCGTGGCGCGCGCAAGGAGATCGGGGGCGTCGAGCCACTCGCACACGGCCGGAAATCGGGCAGTAGGCCCGCGCCACTCCAGCTCGGTGACGTCTGCAAAAAGCTTCGCATCGGTTCGAAGGGTTGCTAGTTCCTTGAATAACAGCGCGAGGCGCTGCCGCTCACCGAGCTCTTGCGCCGGGAACAGCTCGATCGCGCCATAACGTGCGAGGAGAGCGGCAGCGCCCTTCGGCCCAATGCCTGCGATGCCGGGATAGCCATCGGCGGCATCGCCAACGAGCGCGAGATAGTCGGGTATCAGCTCGGGACTTACCCCAAACTTAGCGCGCACGCCGTCAGCGTCCCGGATGACCTTGCTCCTTCGGTCGATTTGCACGATGCGATCCTCGCGCACGCATTGCGCGAGATCCTTATCCGGAGTCCAAATGCAGATTTTCTGTACCCGAGAATCCTGCGAAGCGCTTGCGGCCGCTGAGGCCAGCGCATCATCGGCTTCCAGCTCGATCATCGCCCAAACCGCAATCCCCATGGCTCGCAGCGCCTCCTCGAGCGGTTCGAACTGTGCGAGAAGCGCAGGATCGATTCCATCTCCCGTTTTGTAGCCGCTCCAAAGCTCGTTGCGGAAGGACTCGATCACGTGATCGGTGGCAACCCCTAAGTGCGTGGCACCCTCGCCGATCATTTGCAGCACGGTGTTGAGCACTCCGACAACCGCCCCGAATCGTCGCTTCTTCCCGTCGGCGACGCGACGCAGTCCATAGAAATGCCGGAACAACTCGTAGGTTCCGTCGACCAGATGAACGATCACGTTGACATAATCGCCACCTTGAGCCCTAATTGCCGATGCTGACGGATTGGCCGCCCGATTGGAATGTGAATGACTTGACGGGAGTACCACCTGCCGGGTAGTGCCACAAACGGAAGTCTGCGCTGCAAAACTCGTTTGCGCCGGCGACGACCGTGCCTTGCTTGTCGTTGTCGGGCGTATTCTTGCGACCGACGATGAACGGCTGAATCACATGGGTGTAGTCGCCCTGGCAGGTGTCGCTCAAAACCACTTGGCCGTGAGAGGTTAACGTCGAGCCCGACAGAGTTGCCTCGATAATGCCGGACTGTAGGCCCCCTCCGATCTGCTGATCGCCAAGCGCGATATATTTGCCGTCCCACATCGTGGAGTCCGGAGAGTAGACCGTAAAGCCGCTAGCGGTCAGCGTCGTTAGAGATTTAGATCCTTTCAGCACCGCGCAGAAGGTAACGGCTTCGGATGCTTGGTTCTCGGCTATCATCACGAGGTTTCCCTTGTCGTCGTAGCCGGCGTTCCATATGTCGTAACAATCGGTGGGATTGCTGTAAACGACGCCTTCGCTGGAACCTTTCGGAAAGATCGTAACGCTTCCCGCAGTGTAGCTTGCCCCGAGAAAATCGGTAACCGCAAGGTCGTTCGCCTTGTCAACCGAACAGCCGAAGGCGTCTCCGCTCGTCGTAAATGTTTTGAGGGGTTTCTTGCCCCCGTGAGCGTACTCGTCGACGGCTCCGCCGGAATTCGCGATGTAGACGTCGCCTTTCGCATCGACACACTGGCCGGCCGGTGACGAGACGGTTAGCATTCCCACCTGTTTTCCACTGGTGTAGTCGTACACGGTGACGTCATTTCCGTTAAACGTCGAAATGTAGAGCAGCTTTGATTTCCGGCTCGCCAGCGGGCTCATCCACGATCTTTCGGCCCCAGAAGTCGTGCGTTGAGCGGAGAGCGGCGTCAGAGCGCTCCCAGTCGAGCCGCCGCAAGCTGCTAGCAGTACTAGGGCAGTGAAAAGTCCGCAACACGTAAACGCCGAGCGATTCATCATTACCTTGTGCACTCCGTTTCGTAGCAATGTAGTGAGCCGGGGATTCTCGGCATGAGCGACGAAGCCTCGTCGACAGTTGCGCCGGCGCGGGACCCGGTTGAAGTGTGCGTTTGTTCAGGGGTCGCGCGCGAAACAACGCGCCGCGTCGACCGTAGATCTTTCAAGTGGCAACTGGTTTCTTAACGGACCAAGTCAGAGAGCCGACGACGTCGAGGCTATCTATGATGTGATGCGCAGCGACCCGCACGTGGACTTTCACCGCAGCGGCATCTGGGCTTTCAGTAACGGAGGGTGGACCGCGCCGCTGGTTTCGGTCCACCGGCCGATAGCCTTCATGATCCTAAAGAGTGCGCCCATGGAATCTTTAGCCCAGAATATTGACTATGAAGTCGAACAACAGATGCGCCGGCACAATGCAGAAGCCGCATCCCCGCAGGCGGTAGCCCTGTGGCATGCGTTCGAGCGGGCACTGGACGGCACGGTCTCCTGGAGCTACACAAAACGCCTATATGAATTCAACGCAAGGCAACCGTGGTTCAAGTATTCGTTGATGCCGGACGTCGGTGTGTCTATTCCGCCACCGCCTTCGATGATCACGGGACTACGACGATTTGTCACCTTCGACCCAACGCACACGTTACTCAGCGTCTCGTTCACCCCCACACTGGCGCTTTACGGCGCGCTCGATCGAAATGTTGACGCGACTGACTCGGCGGCGCGTTTACGCGAGTACCTAACGCGCGCCGGAGATCGTGATGTCACGATCGAGACGTATCCGAATGTGGGGCACCAGCTCATTGTATCGAAAAGTGGATACAATGGAGATCGGACGCTTCCCGAGCGGTTCGTTCCGGGGTACCCGCAGATCATGATCACCTGGCTAGCGCAGCGCGGGTTTACGAACGCTCCAGGCAACCTGGGAAGCCGTCTTTAGGACGGAACTTCCCGAACTCGGAGCCCAGGTTCGATCCGGAAGCGGAATCGTCGAGATTTGGATGCCGCCAGCTACTTGATGCTGATTGCCGCGCCGACCGGGTATCCCACGGATGCAATCGAGTGCGTTGGGTTGCTGCCGGCAGGGAACTTCCAGCGCGCGACGGCGGCCGGATTTGAACCCTGGGCGATACATCCGCCGGCGAAGTATTTTTCGTTCGGCAAAAAGACGCCCTGTTCGACGTCGCACCCGCCTCCGTTGGCATCGTGGAGCGACGTGGTTCCGGTGACTTTCGCCGTCGAGCCGGAGATGGACATCGAGTAGAGGCACGAGCCCCACACGTTATTGCACTTCGGATCGTCCACGACCAAATGGCCGGCGGCCTTATTCCAGTTCAATCCACCGGGAACATTGAGCGTCACACCCGATACGGTCAGGGTAGAGCACGAGCCGCTGCCCGACCGGCACTCTGATATCATCATATCGTTGGAGTTGCCGCCCCGGCCGTTGACGTAGAGATTGCCTTTCGTGTCGTACGCCGGGAAGTAATACTCGGTCTGATCCGGGTTCACGAGCATTTGGGGATCGGAGTCACTCGAATAGACGGTCACGTGGCCCGCCTCGCCGCCCGTGCTCCTGATGTTCGCCACTGCAAGATCGCCGTTTTTCATATTCACGGCGCAACCGACGGGATAGTTGCCGAAGTCGTCGACGGTTTTCAGCAACTTACCGCCGCGCGAGTACTGCTGGATTTCGGCGCTCTTAGTATTGACCACCCAGATATTGCCGCTTCGGTCGGCGCACATGCCCTGCGGTCCGTCGAAGCCCGTGAGCGTGCCGTGGAGTTTCATGGCCGGCATCGTAAAGATGTACACATCATTGGTATCGGTGTCGGAGATGAAGAGCAGCCGAGGCGCCTTCTTCGCGTCTGCCGAGACCCATGACTTGTGATGATCGGGATGGTCGTTCGGAGCTACGAGGCCGGTGAAGCCGAGATAGCTCTGATTAGTTCCGGAAGCGGGCGCGTAACCCGATGATTGTGTGTTGCCAACGCTGCTGCAAGCAGCAAGTAAAGCAGTGGCGGCCAACGCGCTGGATGCGTACGCGGCTACCCTAAGGACCCTCATTAAAATGCTCCTTTTTCTTTTACGAAAGTGCCGTTGCACATTTGGGTTACGCGTAGTACGTTTGTACTAGTACGTTCCACCTTAGAATTAAAAGTTTTCACAACGCTTAACGGAGGCGCTTCTTAACGTCGAAGGCGCCGCTGCGTTCTGATAACGAGAATGTACGCTATTTCGTTTCAACGTCGATATGTTATAAGTCGATATGTTAGAACGAGCAGCGCAAACGCGGCTCCGCAAAGTGCGACCTCAGATGTCTTCAAGAGCATAGGATCGATCGCGTTGGAAACCGCGGAGGCGCGGCCTCTTGGCACGATTAGCAGTGCGAGCGGCACAACGGCCGCGTCTGCAACTCGAAGCCCCTGCTGGATTCGAGGCCGCCGGGAAGAATGAGCTCCGAGGAGTCGCCCCGAATTCAATTTGAGAGATTCGAATCCCACCAGGTCACCAACGACGGGTAATTCAATTGACATGCGGAGCGGGTAAGATTGTAATGAACGCCTTCGACGTCGGTTGCCGCTGGTTTGGAGCCTGCGTCGCCTTGGTCGTGCTTGCGGCTTGCCACGGATCGCCGGTGCAGAGCGGCGCATTGCCGAACGTCATCCCCGGCGCCGAGCTCGGCAGGAGCGTATCTTGGATGGCGCCGGAGGCAGCGAGTCAGGATCTGCTCTACCTCTCCGACGTCGTCGCGAATGACGTGAAGGTTTATTCGTTTCGCGAAGCTCGCCTGGTCGGCACACTGACCGGCTTCGGAAAGCCTCGCAGCGAGTGCGCCGATGACGCAGGCAACGTCTGGATCGCCGACATCGAAGGCCGCGACGTCATCGAATATCCGCACGGAGGTACGAAGCCGATCGCGTCGCTCGACACCTTCGGGGTGCCTCTTGGGTGTTCGGTCGATTCTCCCGGCCATTATCTCGCCGTGACCGGCGGCATCGGCGGCACGATCGTCTCGATCTACCACGAAGGTTCGCATGGAAGATGGAGCAATCCAACACGCTATACCGATTCCGCAATGCGTAGCCCGTACTTCTGCGGCTACGACTCGAACGGCAACCTCTTTATCGACGGGCTAACAAAATCCAAAGCCGGACGTTTTACACTCGTGGAGTTGCGTCGTCGAAGCAAAAGCTTAGAGAGTATCGCCGTAAGCCAGGCGATCGACACGCCGGGTCAGGTGCAGTGGGACGGCAAGGATCTCGCTATCGGCGACTCCGGCGTTGCTCCCTCGGTGACGTACCGATTTTCGATCAGCGGAAGCAACGCAACCGAGATAGGCATGACAACGCTCGACGGGACGATCAGCGTCCGCCAGTTCTGGATCGCTGGCGGCACGCTCGTTGGACCCGATTTCAACCGCAACGCGGGGTTTTGGAGGTATCCGTCGGGGGGCGCGCCTATCAAAACGATCGCTCGCGTGCATAGTTACGGCGCTGCGGTGAGTCACTTGTGAAGGAGATTCTCGTGCTGCGATTCGCATTGGTCATCGTAATCGGGTTCGCCGGTCTGGCCGGATGCCGTGCTCAGCCGAGTCAGATTCTACCAGGCGTACCGCCGGGCAGCACCTCACCTTCGTACGTTCGTCCGAACACCGAAGAGCTTCCCGAGCCACCCGTCGTGAAATCGGTGCATGGCGTAGCCAAGGTCTCGTTCGTCGTCAACCTGAGTGGACATACCGGCTTCCCGCAGTTCACCGTCAACGGTCTTAACGAAACCGCACCGACGATCCGAGTGAATCCGGGCGACACGATCGACATCACGGAGGCCGACGAGTTGACTCCGGCCAAGGGAGACAAGAGCGATATCAATCTGCATTTTCACGGCCTCGGTACGTCGCCCAACGCCCCGGGCGACGACGTGCTTGGAATGCTTGCGCGTCCAGGCCAGCGCCTGCACTACATCGTGCACGTCGCGAAGAACCAGGAGCCCGGGCTCTACTGGTATCATCCGCACGTGCACGGAGAAACGAACTATCAAGTCGGTGAGGGCGGAATGTCCGGCGCGATCATCGTGAACGGCTTGGAGCGACATCTTCCTCGATTGGCAAAGATGACGCAACACGTGATCATCGTCCGGGATACCGGAAACGGCGAGGCGGCAAAAAAGTTCGGCGACAACGCGGACATGGAGGATGGCATGGCGGGTATGGCGACCGCCCGTCCGCAGACGATCAACAACGAGCCGTGCGGGGCAGAGATGGGACTAACCACATCCCTTAACTACGTCGTCCAACCGGACATTACGATTGCACCCGGCGAGAAGCAGTTCTTCCGCGTGATCAATGCGACCGGTCATAAAACGCTCAAACTCGCCGTCGATGGGGAGAAGCTGACGGTAGTTGCAATCGACGGCTTCGCGCTCGATACCTACCCCGGCACGCCGCCGACGCTGGTCGAGCCCTACGCAATCGTTCCTCCGGCGGCTCGCGTGGAGTTCGTCGTAACGGGTCCGCGCAGCCGCTCGGCAAAGTTTCGGACCCTCTGCTACGATACGGGTTCCGGTGGCGATCGCGATCCCGAGCTCGTTCTGGCCAACCTCAAGCAGCCGAGTCGTCAGCAGGGCGGACGGTCGACGACGTCGGGGCCCATCACCGTAGGCGAACCGCTGCCGGAAAACGTCTACACGACGGCGCTTCCGCCGGTTTCAGCCAAGCGCGTCGTGGTATTCAGCGAAGGGGAAACACATTTTCGCATCAATCGCAAGATTTTCCGAATGCAAGATCCGCCGATGTTCGTGGTGCACACCGGGACCGTCGAGCAGTGGCGCATCGAGAACGTCACTGCGGAGACCCACGACTTTCACATCCATCAGCTGCACTTTCTCGTCAAGGAGATCGACGGCGTCAAGGTCGAGCATCCGTTCTGGGCCGATAGTGAGCTGATTCCGCACCGGCACACGAACGGCGCCCCCGGCACGCTCGTCCTGCTCATGGATTTTCGCGATCCGGTGATCAAAGGAACCTTCGTCTTCCATTGCCACATCCTCGACCACGAAGATCACGGCATGATGGCGAAGATTCAGGCTATCTAGGATATGGACGCGCTGCGTTTCCTTCGCGCTGCTGTGGTCGCTTCGGTGCTTGCCGGCTGCGTCGGTTCCCCGCTCTCCGGCCCGACGCCGGAATCGCTCCCAAGAGTTGCCGGCGGAAGCGCACTTTCCGCACCCGCGCGCTCCTGGATGTCGGGCGCAACAGA
>Ga0210395_10001825_pt1 | contig 16520 bp, 13 predicted proteins | sample IncBWH4OmetaG_FD_150861 | JGI IMG/M metagenome (GOLD analysis project Ga0210395, IMG submission 150861) | Forest soil microbial communities from Barre Woods Harvard Forest LTER site, Petersham, Massachusetts, United States - Inc-BW-H-4-O ... | reverse complement strand
ACTGCCCCGCAGAAACCGGATACAGCGGACGACGGCAGCAAGGGTACGAAGTTGAACTAGGCCGGCCCGCTTGCGGTGGGGGGCACTGCCGACCTACGGCACCATGACCGTGAACTCTCCGGGATCGACGAAGCTGATGACGCCCGCCCACATGCACATGAGCGTGGATGTATTGTCGAGCGTCGGCATGTAGGCGAGCAGCACGGTTGGAGCGCCTGGCACCCAGGGGGCGACCGTCATCGGGATGCAGGGCATCGGGGTCAGTACGCCCATCGCGGCCGCGGTCGCGGCGGCAACCATCGGGTTCGCGGGCGACATGCACATGCCGAACGGCATGATGTTGACCATCGGAATGTTGTCCATGATGTTGGCGTCAGGCATTTCGCTGGTGAACACCATGTTTGTCGGCAAAACCACCAGCGAGCTCGGCGCCATGCCCATGGTGCACATCATGGTTGCCCCCATGCAAACTTGCAACGGCATATGCCATCCCCCCGGCCAACTTGGCTGCCGGGAATTTTAGCAAAGCTGGAAGCGAATGCAACCCGTGGAGCTAGGCATTGCAGTCCATCGGAGGCATTAGTACTGACGGGCAAGGCAATCACCATCGTTGCCGACCGCAAGGCCGACGCCGTAGAGGATCTGTTGGCTAAGGATAAGCAATCGCCCGGATCGGTGACGGATTCGCAATTCTCGGCCGCCATCAAGGATCTGCTGGGTATGGTCCGCGAAGTCCAGCTCCTCGGCGCCTCGACTGCCAAGACAAATTCTGCATTGGTCAGCGTCAGCGAGGTTATGAAAGTTGTGATTCAACGAAAAGGAGAGTCTCTCCGCAAGCTGATTCAGCAGAAAGCGATTCCCGGTAGCGGCGTAACCGATGACCAGATCCAGCAAGCGACGGATGATCTCAGTCAGCTCAAAGAACAAGGTCGACGAATGGGATTATCGGTTCCCTGACGTTCGATATTCGATATCAGTGAATACCAGTGCCCGAAACCCCTTGTAACCCAGCGTTTTAGCAAAAACCCCCGGCGACTACAGCGAACCCCTCCGGTTAACCCAGTGAGAACTTTAGTAACCTTGCCCTAGCCCGCGGCATCTTACACTATTGATACAGAGTTACATAGGAGGGCGAACCCCCGAAAAGGGGAAGTAGTATGGCGAGAAATAAATTGACCTCGGGCATGTGGCGCATTGATCCGCAGAAGTGGTCGCGCGTGATCGACCGTTCTGGACAGCCGGTGGCCTCGATTGAAGCGGATACAGATCCCACGGCCAGCGCCAGCCTGATCGCAGCCGCGCCCGACATGTTCGAGTTGCTGCAAGCTTTAGAGAGCGACGAGTCGCTTCCTGAAGGCGTGCATGAAGAGATTCAATTGGTTCTTCGCCGCGCTCGCGGCGATTTTGGTCTGGCGGTTTTTTCCCGCAACGCCGCCAAGCAACTGAAGTCGAGGACCCAGGAATGGCTGAAGTTTATGGAAGGCCTGTGGACGCCGGGTCGCGACGGAAAACAATAGTCCTCTACTGATTTCCGATCCGCGTTGTCTCTATCGCGGGAGGCTGCTTCATCTTACCTGCTGCTTCGTTTCCCGTTCGCCCTAGCCGGTTGGCCCTGCCCGATTTGACCTTTGCTTCCTGGCTCAGGAATTGTTATTGTGGGCAGCCGTGCTGAGAACCGCCTGAATATACCTTGCAGGCTAACCTCGGCGGGGCGCGCCGCGATTCTATGAAGCAGCTGAAACCAGTTCTGTGGACCAAGGGCACGTTCCTGACCCCGCAACATCTTCAGGTCCAAGATCGCTTCATCGAAGACGCGCTTAATTTTCGTCTGCAGGCGCTGAAGTTTTGTCCGTGGGGATTTCGCGAACTTTCGATTAATGCGGAACTTCTGACCGAGGGCCAGTTTGCCGTTACACGCGCCACCGGCATTTTCCCGGACGGACTCCTGTTCGAGATTCCTGAGGCCGATCCGCCGCCGCCGTCGAAGTCGCTGGAGGAATTCTTCGAGCCCGGAGATAAGAGTCTCGACATCTACCTGGCGATTCCAGACTACCGACAACGTGGCCTGAACGTGTCGACGGGCAAAGACGGAGGCACGCGGTACCTCGCGGAAGTGACTGCGTTTCGCGACGAGAATACAGGCACGGGCGAGAAGCCGATCCAGGTAGCGCGAAAGAATATGCGGTTGCTTGCGGACTCGGAGAATCGCGAAGGCTCTTCCGTTCTGCGCATCGCCAACGTCGAGCGCACGCCGGCCGGCACGTTTCAACTCAATCCCCGGTTCATTCCCCCGCTCATCGAAATCGGCGCCAGCGAATATTTGGTTGGACTACTGCGCGGGCTGGTCGAACTGCTTTCCGCACGAAGCACGCAGCTCTCTGCTGGGCGGCGACAGAAAAATCAGAGCCTGGCGGATTTCACTGCCTCTGATATCGCCAACTTCTGGCTGCTCTATACGGTGAATTCCAATTTTCCCGTTTTCTCTCATCTCTACGAGAGCAAGATGGGACATCCCGAAGAGTTGTACGCCGCCATGGTTACGCTGGCGGGTTCGTTGACTACATTTTCGCAAAAATTGCGACCGCGGGATCTGCCGCTCTACGTGCACGATTCCCTCGGCCCCATTTTTTCCGAACTCGATGAGAAGATGCGCTCGCTTCTGGAAACGGTCGTGCCCACCAACCTGGTTTCTTTGCCGTTGAAGTTGTCGCAGGATTCGATTTATGCGACCGCCATTGACCACGACAAATATCTGACGAACACGCGCATGTACCTGGCGGTGAGCGCGGAAACCACGGAAGAAAACATCATTCAGAAAGTGCCGCAACTGGTGAAGGTCTGCTCCGCAACCCACATCGAGCATCTGGTGCGGCAGGCCCTGCCGGGAATCTCCCTGCGCCATCTCACCAATCCGCCCAGCGCGATCCCGGTGAAATTGAAGTATCAGTATTTCGCCCTGAACCAGGCCGGACCGGCCTGGGAAGCCGTGAATCGCGCCCGCAACTTTGCAGCCTACGTTCCCGGCGAGCTACCGAATCCCACCCTGGAATTGCTCATCCTGCTTCCGCAAGCGAACTGAAACGCTTCCCCACGAATCAGGCTCTCGCGCGAACCAGGACTTCGCGATTCAGGACTTCGCGATTCAGAAAGTGCGTCCCGCCTAATGCTTTAGTACAAAGTAAAGCACCAGCAATGCGGCAGCAAAGAAAAGCACCGTCAGGATCAGAATCAGCGGCCAGTAGGAAACCGGCGGCGCCGCAACAGCCTCAACTTTCGGAGCCTTGGGAGCCGCAGGAAGTTTGGGAGCGGCAGGCATTTTAGGCGCTGCCGGAGCGGCGAAAGCAGGCTTGGGCGCCACCGGAGGCGGAGGCAACGGTGGAGGAGCCATGGCCGGAACCGCCAACGCTGGCATGGCGAACGCGGGCGATCCAGCGGCCCTGGCTGGGCCTTCGGCACCGGCGTCGTCGGCAGCAGGATTGACAGGCCGCGCGGAAATGATGCGTGTGTAGGAGCTCGGACCGCTAGGGATCTCCTGCGGAATAGGAGGGGCCTCGCTGACCGGGCGCGAAAAGGCGCCGGTCGCTCCGTCAGGACTCAGAGCTGACGGCGCAGCCGACGGTGGTCTCGGCACCGGCGGATTCGACGGCACCGGGATCGGGAAAATCGGCGGTGCCGGAGGTACGTACGACGACGGCTTCGGAGCAGAAAAAGGATCCTTCGGAGCCGCCGGAAAGCTCGACGACGGAAGCCCTGACTCCGCAGGGTCCGGCGAGTGAAGGCCGGATGCGGGAAGAGGCGACGCGGAAAGTCCCGGCACGGGATTCGCGTTGGCTCGCGGCAGTCCCGGCGGCGAAGTTGTACTCGACATGCGCGGAGAAATCTCCGGAGTGAACCATCCAGTGAACGATCCCGCCGGCTCGTTTCCTGCGATTCCCGGTGCTGGCAGCGGCTCTTCCTTCTGCGGCTTCACCGCGCCAAACATCGACGTAAAGTCCCCGACAGGTTTCTGTGGAACCTCCTGCCGCGGGCTGACAGCCGGGGTCTCTGACGGAACGTCTCCGCGAAATGGCCCCTGAAAAAAACTGGTGAATTCGCCGAGCTTGGGCCCCTCCTTAGGTGGAGCGGTCGTCACCGGAGAGGGGAAATTCCTGGCTGCGAAATCGGGTCGAAACGATTCTGCGGCACCGCCCGCGTTCGGATCCGTCCTAGGCGGAGCCGGAGTTCGCGCAGATTCCGGCGCCCATGGCGGTGCCGAATGAAGGCCAGATTGTCCGCCCGCGGAACTGATCGGCGGCAGAGGCCTGGGCGGTGCAGGAATTGAATACGGATCAGGCTCCCTCGCGGCGCTCGGCGCGGTCGACTTCGCAGGCGGATCGAAATCCCGCAACAACTGCGTAACCGAAACCGGGCTCGCCGAGACTGAGGGCATTGATGACGGCGGCATTGAAGCTGGCGGAACGGGAACTGGGGTCACGGGAACCGGAACTGGAGTGACTGCGACCGGTCGCTGTGGGATGTCCTTCAGTGCTACCTCCGCCGTCGCTGCACGGCTCTCCGGCGTCGGAGGCGGTGGAGGGATCTGAATCTCCTGGGTATCGCGCGCCTGCGCCTTGTACTGTTTCACCCAGGCACGCAGCGCAGTCTCCTCCGGCAATTTGGTCACGAGATAGGCGTAGAGCGTCCCACTATAACGGCCGGTCTCCAGCACCAATCCCACCGGCTCTGGCGCGACCTGGCGAAACGAATCGAGCACCCATTGCACCGTAGGCTGGTTCGGCTTCTGCGGATCACCATGCAAAATGTGCACCAGCACCCGCTCACCCCGCACTTTGTCATTGGCGACGAAGGTTTCCACCGCACCCGTGGTAAGCGACTCCAACAGTTCGTATTTTTCTCCGAATTTCATGCTTGCTTCGTAATTCCCCTCGCGAAAGCTACTCGCCTCGACGCAGGATTATACCTCGCGGTTGCAAGCGAATCGCAAAGAATGCGGAGAGTTGAACGCCCGGCGAACGCTCGCATGTTAGACCACTCTAAGCCTTGCCGGACCAGCTTGGCACGACTCGACGCCGGGGTGCATTCGCGAGCACCTGGACTGCCATTTCAGCCGGGATTTTTCTTGACTTGCACCCTCGCCGGGATCAAAATTGCCTTCACTCCCGCGTCGCAGGCAATATGTGTCCCAGACGTTTCGGCGGAGATTCGGTGCCTGTGGACGACCTAATTCCCCCGGAGTTTAAAGTTTCCGTTGGTGAAGTCAAAACTTGAAGGATTTTCTCGCCAGGAGTTTGCGATGAATTCAGTGCCTATGAATTTCGTGCCCATGAGTTTCGTGTCGAAGAAGACATTCTTGCTCGTGTTCTTGCTCGCCGCGCTGGTTGCAAGTGTGGCCGCCGACAAGAAGACCGCCCCAGCGCCGAAAGCCGCGCCCAAGGCCGCACCTAAAGCTCAGGCTGCGCACCCTGCCGCCAATCGCCCGGCGACTACCAATCATCCAGCGACTACCAATCGCCCAGGTGCCGCGGGCACCAGGCCTGGAACCGCGGCAGGCACGAGGCCCGGGGTCGGCAGACCAGGGGCGGGAACCGCCAATAGGACTGGCACTGCCGGCAGGCCTGGCGCCGGTGGGGCAGTCGGCAGAAACGGCAACATGGGAGGAGCCAGAGGCGGCGCTGGTAACGTATCCAGAGTCAACCGGCCCCTTCCCGGGAAGCAGGTTTCCCTCAGAGGCGGTGGAACAGCGAGCATCCGCCCCAACGGACAGATTCGTTCCATCAATCGAAATGGCATGCACATCGAACACGGCCTGAACGGAAGCCGCCGCATCGAGAGCATGCACAATGGCGCTCGCGTTGTAACCACCGGCCGAGGGTCTGGCTACGTGCAGCGGCCTTACGTTACCCGCGGTGGTCGCGCCTACGTATCGCGCACGGTTGTCATCAATCACGTGGCGTACGCCCGCGTGTACCGTTCGTATTCGTACCACGGCTACTGCTGCTATTACGGCTACCATCCTGCGTTTTACTATCACCCCGGGTTTTACGGGTGGGCCTATAATCCCTGGCCCGCGCCGGTGTATTGGGGATGGGGATGGGGTGGAGCGCCTTGGTATGGATTTTACGGCGGCTACTTCGCTCCGTATCCCAGCTATCCTTCGGCTGCGTTCTGGCTGACCGACTATCTGATTGCAGCGAATCTGCAGGCCGCCTACGCGGCGCAGGCAGCGGCCAATGCCGCGGCTGCGAACGGTGCTGCAGCGGATGCGGCAGCGGGCGGCGGTGATCAGCAAGCCGACAACTCCGGCGGCGGCGATCAGACAGCAGCCAGTTCCGGCGCGGTGGTCCTTACTCCTGAAGTTAAGGCAGCGATTGCGGAAGAGGTAAAAGCGCAACTCGCCGCCCAGCAGACGGCAGCGGCTCAACCGGCTGCCTCAGGTGGAGACTCGGGCGGTGGATCGGCGGCGCCGCAGCAGGCCAGTGAAGAAGTGCCGCCCGCTCTCGATCCCGCGCGGCGCACCTTCGTAGTCGATACCGATCTGGCGGTGGCAGCCGACGGCCAGGAATGCGAACTGACCGGCGGCGACGTCATCACCAGAATTACCGACACTCCCGACGACGACAAGAAAGTGACCGTGAGTGTGGCCAGCAGCAAAAAGAAGGATTGTGCTCCAGGCAAACAAGTTGCCGTCTCGGTCGACGACCTGCAGGAGATGCACAATCATTTCCAGGAGCAGCTCGACAACGGCATGAAGGAAATGGCCGCCAAGCAGGGAACCGGCGGGTTGCCGAAGGCTCCTGATACCGGCACCACGGCCTCCGACGTTCCGCCTCCGCCCCCGGATGCGAGCGCTGTTAAGACTCTCGAAGATCAGCAGGCCGCAGCCGATCAGACAGAAGCCCAGGTTTCGAAGGAGGCATTCAGCCAAGGTTCGTGACCTCGGCTGAGTTGCGGTTTCTGCGAAGGGAATAAAACAATTAAGAATGGGATCGCCGGTAGAGTGAATCTACCGGCGATTCTTGAGCAGCAACTCTTCCGCTTTCTGCGCCTGCTGAGCTTTTTGTAACAAGTCTTTCGCCCCCTTGCTAGGGTCAACCACAGCTGCTTTGGTGAAGCAGGTGATCGCTTCGTCGTATTTCCCGTTGTCCATGTATTTGTTTCCATCGTTGACCAACGAGTCGTAGGATTGCGCCGGAACGACTACCGTACCCGGCGCGGGAGTCACCAGGATTCGATTGATCACCTGCGTCACTTCGGGAACAGCGCCGGCCAGCGTCTCTGCCGCTTTGCGGTCTTCCGGGGTCAGCACGCTGCCGTCGAGAATTACCTCGCCCTTCTCAGAAACTGATACTCGGAGCGCAGCCTTGTTGAGATCTGGCTCGGTATTCAACACCTCGATGACCGCTTTCTCAACTCGCAATCGCTGAAGCGATTGATACTTCAAATAGCCGACCCCCGCCACCAGGGCTGCCGCCAAGAGCAAAGCCACAAGCCCCAGGAAGTGCTTCAGCCCGAATTTTTTGGGCTGCAAAAGTACATGCTGTGCCGCGCTCTTCACTAGCACTGAGGCTGGCTGCGGTGGCGGCGCCGCAATGGTTTTTGCCATCGCCGGTTTCGCCGCAATCGGCGAAGTCAATGGCGGAGTTGGAGGCGAGGCGATTGTCGGCGCCTTCGCGGGTACTTCTACGGGAACTGTCGCGGCGACGGTTCCAGTTCTGGGCTTGGTTGCGGGCGTGGTCTTAGTGCCCGGCGGAGCCGGCGCGACTCGCGGCGTAGTGGTCGAAGGCGGAGTTCTAACGCTCGTGATCGGCGCGGGCACGACTTGACTGCTCTGTGCCGGACTGCTTTCCACAACCGCGTCTTCCCATGATCCGCCGTGCAGAGCAGTTATCTCATCCATGGCGGCGATAAATTCTTCTGCAGTCTGGAATCGTTGATCCCGCGATTTGTCGATCGCTTTCAGAATGACCTGCGAGAGCGCCTCGGGTAGGTGCAGCTCCGGAACGCGCTCGTGGGGCGGCTTCACGTTCCCTTCCATGTGCTGGATCATCAGCGAATAGAGCGTGTCGCCGTCAAACGGCGCTTGCCCCGTCACCATTTGATAGAGCACCACGCCGAGGGAATAAATGTCAGTGCGGCCGTCAATCTCGCCGCCCTTCTTGCCCATGAATTGTTCCGGCGACATGTAGAGCGGCGTGCCAACCAACATGCCGGTCATCGTCATTCCCGACGACTTGCCATCACCGCCGGAAGTCTCGCGCAGCTTCGCGATTCCGAAATCGAGCACCTTGGCCATTTCCTGACCCTGCTCGTCCTTAGTAAGGAGGATGTTTCCCGGCTTGATGTCGCGGTGCACCACCCCGAGCTGGTGGGCGACTCCCAGCGCCCGCGCCGCCTGCGTCACAATACGCAGCGCCCGCGGCACCGCGAAAGGCCCCCGTTCCAGAAGAACCTCGCCGATGCTTTTGCCCTCCACCAGTTCCATCACAATGAAGGGGCGACCGTCGTCGGTGTAATCGAAGTCGTCCACGCGGACGGCGTTCGGATGGCGAAGCTTGCGGGTCACCACGGCTTCGGTCTGAAAGCGCTGCAGAAAGTTGGAATCTCCGGCAACGCCCTCGTTAACCACCTTGATCGCACACATCTCGTTAAACGTGAGATGTCGCCCACGATAGACCACGCCCATGCCGCCAATTCCAAGCTGATCCAGGATCTCGTACTTATTCCGGATGATCATCCCCGGCTGAAGTTCGTGCGTGCTCTGCAGCCCAGTCTGGTCCGCGGGACACACGTTGTAGTCGGTCGGATATGTCTTGTGACAGGCAGGGCAGAATTTCATGAAGTCCTGTTAAGCGGCCCCGAGCTTCGAATGCCGCATCGGCCGATAACACTACATAGCAGGGAATGCTCACGCAGAAAAGCGCAGCTGTCAAGGTCCTTGAAATTGACTTCGGATATGCGTGTCCTTAAAATTGGCGGCCAGCAATGATCCTGCCCCTTGAAGGCAGGAAATACGCTTATGAGCCATCGCCTTCATTTGATTCGCGTGGTCGCGGTTTGCGCCATCGCTTTCGCTTCTGCTTCGGCGCAGAAGCAGGATATTTCTGTTACCCGGCAGAAGGCCGAGGCCGGGGATTCGATTGCCCAGTTCGACTTAGCCCGAGCGTATATGTTCGGGGAGGGGGGCGTCGCAATCGATGCGAAGGAGGGGCTTCGGTGGTTACGGAAATCTACGGATCAAGGCTACGTCGGCGCTGAATATGCTATGGGATACATTTACCAGACCGGCACCGAAGGACTTCCGAAGGATCAGCATGAAGCGGCGAAATGGTTCGTGAAAGCGGCCCGTCAGCAGAACAAGAAATCCCAAGAACAACTGTCAGAGATGCTCGCGCACGGCCTGATCTCAGCCCGCGAGGCCAACTGGCACGTCCCCGATCAAGCCGCGTCCTCCGGGTCTAAGCCAGTAAAAACCGGCACCATGCCTTTTTCTCTCGCCGAAGTTGAAACCGGACTCAAGAGCTGGATCACGACCCGGCGCATGGCGACTCTGGTTCAGCAATTTGGAGTGGACTTCGCACTGAGCGACCCCATCCGGAAGCGCCTGGGCGACGCCGGGGCAGACCCCGCTCTGCTGCAAATTATTTCTGCCTCTAAGCGTCCCCTCTAAGAGTGGCCGCCTTCCCGCGTTGTATACTCTGAGGTCTTCGCGCTGAGGTCTTCGCGAAACGACAACTGAGCGTCACGTTCGAGCGAGCCAACCTTTCACTGAAGGAGATTCACCATGCAGAGCCGCATCACCGGCACCACCATGCCCGTCCTGGAATTTGCCCTCGAACCCAACGAGGCCGTGATCTCCGAGGCCGGAGAACTCTCGTGGATGGGCAGTTCGATCCAGATGACCACACATACACAGTTCGGCGGCGGCGGAGGAATCTTCGGCGTGCTCAAGCGCGTGGCCGGCGGAGGCTCTCTGTTCATGACGGAATACCGCGCCATCGGCGCGGCGAGTGAACTTGCCTTCGCCACTAAACTTCCCGGTCACATCGTGCCCGTCGAAGTTTCGCCGGGACGCGAGTACATGATTCACCGCCATGGCTTTCTGTGCGCCACGCAGATGATTCAGATCAGCGTCGCCTTCCAGCAATCGCTCGGCGCCGGAATCTTCGGCGGCGACGGGTTCCTCCTGCAAAAGGTCAGCGGACAAGGTATCGCCTGGCTCGAACTTTCCGGCGAACTCGTCGTTCGCGATCTGCAGCCCGGCGAAACCTTGCGCGTCCATCCCGGCCACGTGGGCGCGTTTCAGTCCAGCGTCTCTTTCCAGATCACAACCGTCCCGGGCATCAAGAATATGATCTTCGGCGGCGACGGAATTTTCCTGGCTTCCCTCACCGGTCCCGGCAGAATCTGGCTGCAAACCTTGCCCATCGCCAGATTAGCGCATGCTCTGGAGAGATACATGCCGCACGAGGGCCGGAGACAAACCGTGGAGGGCGGCGTTGTCGGCGGCATCGTCGGCTCCATCCTCGACAACATGAAATAACGGACACGTCAATGAACCTCTTCACTCGCCTTGTCATTTTCGCGGTGATACTTCTTCCTCGGCTCGCTGTCGGCCAGGAGACGCCGAAATTTTCGGTGACCGAAGGCGACTTCGTTGCGCACGATTTCAAATTTCGATCGGGCGAGCAACTGGCGGAGCTTCGCCTGCATTACAGAACGCTGGGCAAACCCGTGCGTGACGCTGCCGGCCATGTGACCAACGCCGTCCTGCTGCTGCACGGAACGGGAGGATCAGGACAGCAATTTCTGGCGCCACAATTTGCCAACGAGCTTTTTGGTCCAGGACAACCCCTCGATCTCACCCGCTTCTTCATCATCGCGCCCGATGGCATTGGCCACGGTCACTCCTCGAAACCGAGCGACGGCATGCACGCTCGCTTCCCTCACTACGATTATGACGACATGGTGGCCGCGCAGCATCTTCTTCTCACCGAAGGTCTTGCGGTCGATCACCTGCGCCTTCTCTTCGGCACCTCCATGGGGTGCATGCACTCGTTCGTGTGGGGTGAAACCTATCCCACGTTCACAGACGCCCTGATGCCGATGGCTTGTCTTCCAGTGCAGATAGCCGGACGAAACCGGGTATGGCGCGAGATGCTGATGGATGCGATCCGCAATGATCCCGACTGGAAAAACGGCGAATACAAGGAAGAACCGAAGCAGGCGCTTCGTAGCGCGCAAGATTTCCTGATCATCGCAGGCAGCGCGCCCGTGCTCATGCAGAAACAGCTTCCCACGCGCGACGCAGCCGACAAGTACGTCGCTGACTCGGTCGAACCGCGCATCGCAAGCCTCGACGCCAATGACCTGCTCTATCAGGTGAACGCTTCGCGCAACTACGATCCTTCACCGCGCCTCGAGGAAATCACCGCACCGGTGATGTGGATCAATTCTGCCGATGACTTTATTAATCCTCCTGAACTCGGGATCGCAGAAAAACAGAGTGCCCGTCTCAAGCATGGCAAGTTTGTGTTGTTGCCGATCAGCGAGAAGACTCACGGACACGGCACGCACACCTGGGCCGTCGCGTGGCGCGACTACCTCATGCAAATCCTTACTCAGTCGCAGCACTAAGCAGAGTCGTATCAGGTCACGCCATCCAGGCGTGCCGAAACCCGAGGCTAATAGCTGATAGAAGACCGGGTTGAGACGGTAGCTGCGCCTGCCGCGATGCCTCCCCCTGTCCATCTCCTGTAAACTAGTAAAGCCCAACCCCACATGATCAACGGCAAGCGCATCGCGGTCGTCATGCCCGCCTACAATGCGGAGAAGACTCTCCAGGCCACGGTGGGAGAATTGCCCGATCTGGTCGACATCCGCATCCTGGTCGACGATCACAGCAGCGATCGCACGGTCGAAGTTGCCCGCCAACTCGGCCTGCTGGTTTTTCAGCACGACCGCAATTACGGCTACGGGCGCAACCAGCAAACTTGTTATCGCGAAGCCCTGAACGCCGGCGCGGATGTCGTCATCATGCTGCATCCCGACTATCAGTACACACCGCTGCTGGTCACGGCTATGGCAAGTATGGTGGCCTACGATGTATACGACGTTGTCCTTGGATCACGCATTATTGGCGGCCGCGCCCTGCTCGGCGGCATGCCATTGTACAAATACATTGCCAACCGCGGGCTCACTGCGTTCGAGAATTTATTTCTCCGCGTGAAGCTTTCTGAGTATCACACTGGATATCGCGCTTTCAGCCGCAAGGTGCTCACCGAGCTGCCGCTGCTCGAAAACTCCGACGACTTTGTTTTCGATAACCAGATGCTGGCGCAGTGCGTTCACTTCTGCTTTCGAATTGGTGAAGTCTCCTGCCCCACGAAGTATTTTGAAGAAGCCTCGTCCATCAACTTCCGCCGCAGTGTGCACTACGGTTTCGGCGTGCTGGCCACGACCCTGCAGTTTGCTCTGCAGAAAATCGGCCTGATTCACCTGCCGCGCTTCAGCGATCAAGGGCGCAAACTGGAGGCGGGTGGCGAAAGCTACTACGCTGTGCGCTCGGAAACGGTGCGTCCGGCCTAACCCCACACAATGCGTAACGAAGACAGCAGGCTCACCAACGCGAAGAACCTTGTGCGATTGCTGACTTTGACCGTGCTGGCCATACTGGTGCAGGGATATCACCCCGGCCTCGAGGACGATGCGTACTATCTTGCAGCGATCAAGAACAATCTGAACCCGGCGCTGTTTCCTCACGACGCCGAATTTTTCCGCGTGCTGTTTCAGGCGACTGCGTTCGACAAGCTCATCGCGCTGTCGATCCGCTGGACGCATGTTCCACTGTACTGGGGACTCTTTTTGTGGCAGGTGGCCGCAACTTTTCTGGTTCTGTGGGGATGCTGGAGAATCGCCCGGCGCTGCTTCGACGAAGAATATTCGCAGTGGGCAGCTGTGGCCATGGTGGCCGCGCTTTTAACTCTGCCGGTCTCGGGCAGCGGGTTGAGCTTGACCGACCAGCACCTGCATCCGCGGGCGTTGGCGACTGCACTCATCCTGGCCGCAATCGTGGCCGTGCTCGACGGCCGTCGTGTGCTGGCGGGCGTGCTGCTGTTGCTGGCTTTTCCGCTGCACTTGAATATGACGCCTTTCGGCGTCTCGTATTGTTTTTTTCTGGGGTGGAATCTGAAGCGGAATCCAAATTGGAAGCCGCGCAAGTTTCTAGAGCACGGTCATGCCTCCGTCGCCGCGCTACTCATCCCCTTGGGATGGATCTTCGAGCCCGCAACGCCCACCTGGCGGCAGGCCGAGGCAACGCGATCGTTTTATTTTCTGCTGCACTGGCATTGGTATGAGTGGCTGGGGATCGTTGGCCCGCTGGTGCTGCTGTGGTGGTTTCGCTCGCTGGCGCTTGGCCGCAGTTCCACAGTAAGTTCGGCGGTTCTGGCGCGGGTCGCAGAGCGCACCGTTTATTTTGGCGTGTTCCAGCTGGCGGTTGCGCTGGTTCTCATGCTGCCTCCGCCGCTGGAGCGGTTTCGTTCGCTCGAGCCTATGCGCTTTCTGCACCTGGTGTACATCTTCTTTGTGTTACTGGCCGGCGGATTGCTGGGCCGCTACTTCCTCAAGCGCCATGTAGTGCGGTGGCTGCTTTTATTTATTCCGCTGAGCGCCGGAATGTTTTATGCCCAGCGACAGTTGTATCCCGGGACGGTTCACCTGGAATTACCGGGAAGGCCCCCGAGCAGCGCCTGGCTGCAAGCCTTCCAATGGATCAGCCAGAACACTCCGGTCGACAGCTATTTCGCGCTCGATCCGCGATACATGGAAATGGACGGCGAAGACTACCACGGATTTCGCGCCCTCGCCGAGCGCAGCGTTCTAGCCGATGCCTTGAAAGACCCGTGCATCGTGGTACGCGTGCCGAGCCTGGGGCCACGCTGGCTGCGAGAAATGAATGCGCAAAGTGGCTGGCGCGATTTTCAGAAGGGGGACTTTCTGCGTCTCAAATCGCAGTTCGGAGTGAACTGGGTCGTAGTTGCAAATCCGCCGGTTGCAGGCCTGAGCTGTCCCTATCGCAACAACAGCCTCGCAGTCTGCCGCGTGGAGTAACGAACGCGTGGAGTTAAGAATGTGGAGTTAAGAATAAGGGGTTAAGAATAAGGGGTTAAGAATAAGGGGTTAAGAATAAGGGGTTAAGAATAAGGGGTTAAGAATAAGGGGTTAAGAATAAGGGGTTAAGAATAAGGAGTTCACCCTTCGAAACCGGCGCGAGCGGCGCGGTGTTGGTTCAGGGCAACCAGCGATTCCTCGGCGTGCGAAAAAGGTTCGTCAAAGCCCAGAGTTTCCCGAACGAAGAAAAGCGGGCGGCGCTTGTTCTCGGCGTAGGTTCTCCCCAGATATTCCCCAAAAATTCCCAGGCACAATAACTGCGCGCCGCCGAGGAACAAAACCGCCAGCAGCACCCACGCCCACGGCGATACCCAATGGCCACTCGCCACTCCGACGCCGGCCGCAGTCAAGCCTCCAAGCAATGATAGTGCAAACGAGGCCACGCCCATGACACTGGCAACCCGCAGCGGCGCAATCGAGAACGACAGAATGCCGTCGGCGGCAAACCGGGCCATGCGGAACAGAGTGTATTTCGAATCTCCCGCATGGCGGGCGGCGCGATTGTAAGACACCGATATTTGCCGGAATCCGACCCAGCTCACCATGCCGCGCATAAACCGATCGCGCTCCGGCATCGATAGCAGCGCGTCCACTACCTTGCGATCCAGAAGCCTGAAATCACCGGAATCCAGCGGAATCGCGACATCCGATACGCGATTGATGATGCGATAAAACCATTTCGCCGTGAAGGTCTTGAAAGCGGTTTCTCCTTCCCGGTTGTCGCGAGTGCCATAGACGACATCGTAGCCTTGCTTCCAAAGGTCTACCATCTCACAGATGACCTCGGGAGGATCCTGGAGGTCGGCGTCGATTAAAACGACCGCCGCTCCACGCGCGTATTCCAACCCTGCGCTAATCGCGATCTGATGGCCAAAGTTTCGAGATAGCCTTACCACGCGGATGCGTGGATCGGACGCGTGCAGGTCGGTCAGCATTGGGGGCGTATTATCCTCGCTCCCATCATCCACATAAATAATTTCGAAGGGACGGTCGATGACTTCGAGGCTCGCAATCAAACGCCGCGTCGTTTCCGGCAGCACCGCATCTTCATTAAAGCAAGGAACAACTACCGAGATCTCGGGTTTTGGCCCGAAGGAGACAGGGCGCATTCTAGAGACTCCCAACGTCGATTTGAGATGCGGGCAAACCCCTATGATACGCTAGTGGTTCGCGATCTCACTAGGGAAAAGATCGCTGAATATTGACGCAGCTGGGTCCTTTGGTCACTCTTGTTAGCGTTATAGAGATGCGGTCGCGGTTCCAGCGGGGCCTGAAGCCTCCACAAGCGAGCGGCATCCATCCGAGAGAGATCGTTCCTTCCGACTGAGAAAGCGCGACCGACTCATCCGTTAAGAGGGTCTCGAAAAAAAGGAAGCCGTCTGAGTCTCAAGGTCCTGCCGTTAACCAGGGGACGCCGATCGGGCAATCGACATGAGCACATGACCGAACAACAGCAAACCAAAAACGAAAGACTGCGCGCCTACGGCCCCATGGTGGCCACAGCGCTGCTGGTGCGCCTGGCCGTCATTCCGTTTCTGTATCGTGAATGGCTCGACCCTTTCCTGATTGAGCACTGGGCGTTCGGTCGCGTTGCCCGCTCGCTAGTGTCCGGGCACGGCTTCGGAAACGTATTTGCCGATACCGGTCCGACGGCAGTTCTATCCCCGGTCTACGCTTATCTGCTGGCGGGGATTTTCTGGATCTTTGGGCCGCATACTCCCGCGTCGGTCATCACGGCGCTCGCCCTCAACAGCCTGTTCTCGGCGCTGACCTGCATTCCAGTTTTTCTGCTGGCGCGCCGCTGCTTTGGCCATCGCGTCGCGATGTGGTCGGGCTGGCTCTGGGCGTTTTCGCCATATGGAATTTATTATGGCGCCGACTGGGCCTGGTCCACGTGCCTGCTCACGCTGCTGCTCTGCTGCCTTTTCTTGATTGCGCTAAAGCTGGAGAATTCCGGCAGCCTCCTACACTGGACTGGCTTCGGCCTGCTCACCGGCGTTGCCACGCTCACCGAACCGGTGACGCTCGCCGTCGTGCCGTTTCTAGGAGCGTTCACGTGCTACCGCCGTTACCGCCAGCGGCTTACCTGGCTATTGCCAGCCACGGCCGCAAGCCTGGCGTTTCTTGCCGTGCTCTCGCCCTGGATCATTCGCAACTATGAAACGTTCCATCAATTCATTCCCGTGCGCAGCGGCCTGGGGCTCGAACTCTATATCGGCAACAACGGATATTCCGCGCGCTGGGTCAACAGCGCCCTGCACCCTAATCACAGCGACGCCGAACTCGCGGAGTATGCCCAGACCGGCGAGGTTGCCTACATGGCACACAAGCGCCAGCAGGCGGTGGATTAC
>Ga0210395_10001824_pt1 | contig 16525 bp, 11 predicted proteins | sample IncBWH4OmetaG_FD_150861 | JGI IMG/M metagenome (GOLD analysis project Ga0210395, IMG submission 150861) | Forest soil microbial communities from Barre Woods Harvard Forest LTER site, Petersham, Massachusetts, United States - Inc-BW-H-4-O ... | reverse complement strand
GAACGGGAGCGGCAAGACAAACGTCCTCCAAGCCATCATGCTCCTTAACAAAATGGCCCGAGAGGACAAGTATCCCCTGTCATCGCGTCGGGCAGCGCGCAGTACTGTAAGTTCTCGCATAAAAGTGGCATTCGACTCGCGTGGCACTCATTCGCAACTCAATGCCTCAGTTGACTCGTATACGGATCACCATAACAATGACTTAGTAGTCGCTTCGCGGCAGAGGTGGCGCTTCACGAGACGAGGGAAAGAGGCGCAGCTCGAAGCCCCGCTTTCTTTGTTGCCGAATCTGAGGCACTTTTTTCCGCGTCAAGGTCCGGTCCACCTCCGGTATTTGGATCGTGCACGCAAGCTTAGGTTAGTAGAAGCGCCCCCCGACTTTCCAAAGTGGGCCTGGAGCGCTTTCTATACTATCGCCCGGCAATGTGAGGGGATCAGATACTACAGCGCCTCGCAGTTCACTAATCCCAGCAGTAGCCCGGCATCCTTTCAGATTGAGGAGGAGGAAGGCAAGCGGCGCAGATTGACTCACTTTCATGGGCATCAGAAAGTTCTCTATGGCATGTACTCTGCCAGCAAGGAAGGTCCAGAGAGTCGCTACGAGCAGTTCATCGAAATTGTAGGACCGAAGGGGCTCCGACTTATTGACAACCTGACCTTTCGCGAAGTTAAAACCTCGTCTATCGATTATTCGGTGCGGGTGGGCGGCAAGGTTGAGCGTCGCAAGCGCAATAGGCTTCTCGTCATTCCTCAGTTCAGAATAGGCAAACAGAAGCTCTCTCCAAACCAGCTATCCGAAGGCACCTTCAAAACGCTCGCGTTGCTATTTCATGTGCTTACTGAGGAAGGAACAATTCTCCTCATCGAGGAGCCTGAGGTTTGCGTTCACCATGGCTTGCTTTCTAGCATTCTTGAATTGATAAAGTCTTCTTCTCAGCGTAAGCAGATGATTCTTTCGACACACTCGGACTATGTCTTAGATCACGTCCGACCGGAGAACGTTTACCAGGTTGCGTTTGGAAAATTAACAGGGACTGTGGCTCGGAACATCCCGAGGGCGATGACTTCCAAGGAGTATGCCGCGCTTCGGCAATATCTCTTGCAAGAGGGTAATCTCGGCGAATACTGGCGTGAAGGTGGTCTCGGGGACCGCCCATGAAGATCGGGATAATTGCCGAGGATGACAGCGATGTTGGAGTGCTCCGTGAAATTACTCTCACGCTCCTAAAACCAAATGCTGTGGGATTCAGCCGCTTTGTAGGGGACGGATGTGGGAAGTTACGGCGCAAATGTGGTGCTTGGGCCAGAAACCTCGTTCAACAGGGGTGCCCATGGATTGTGGTGGTTCACGACTTGGACGTTTACAATGAACAACAGCTTCGCGCCGACCTTACGCGAGCAATCGCTCCGGCGCAAGCAAAGGATAGCGTCGTTCTAATACCAAAGCGGGAGATTGAGGCGTGGTTGTTGTATGATGCCTTGGCGATTGCCACGGCCTTCCGTGAGAAAAAGCGTCCCCGGCTTCCGGGGCATCCTGAGTCTCTTTCAGACCCCAAGAAACACTTGCGTGATCTCGTACGGAAGCTCTACCGCAAGGAGTATCTGAATACAATACACAACCCTAAGATCGCAAAGCACATTGACGTGACATTCTTGAAACGATCGGGATCGTTCGCGCCGCATATCGCCTTCACCGCAAGGGTTAAGCATACGTTGACGTAACAGGAATCCGGGCAGGCCTTCCCCGCGAGGCTAATTCAGCTGTATCGATTCAACTGTATTGATTTATCTATATTTGTCTTGAAATTCAAGTAATAGGGCTCTAACATGGAGGCTGCTCGCAGGTAGACCATGCCATCTGCCAAGACTAAGAGGATTGCTCCTGAAATCGACGCCAAGCTTTGGGACGAGCTCGTGGCTGTTGCCAAGCGGAATGGGCAGTCGCAGCGGTACGTGCTGGAGCAGGCGCTGGCTCATTACCTGCACAACGTGGTTCCGTCGCAACACCTGGTTCGTCCGAAGGTGATGGATGCGTTCGAGGAGTCGGTCGACCGCAACCGCGATCTGCTGGAGCGCCTCGCCAAGTAAATGGCGGAATATTTAACGGTCGCCGAGGTGTATCAGATGCAACACCTCTTGATCGACAGGTTCGGCGGACGGTACGGGGTTCGCGACAAGAATGCGGTTGAGGCCGCCGTTTTCCGCCCCCAGATCGGCTATTACAACCCCCTCGAAGAAGAAGCGGCCGCGCTGATGGAGTCGCTCGGCAACAATCACGGCTTTCTCGACGGCAACAAGCGGATCGCCTTCACCGCCGCTGATGTCTTCCTGCGACGCAATGGGTTCTACATCGAAGTCGATGCGGAAGCTGGGCACGAGTTCATTTATGGCGGCTTTGTCCGGGGAACAATGGACCGCGGCGAGTTTCGCTTGCCTAAGATCCGTGAATGGATTCGAAGGCATGTAAAGCCGCTTCGCTAGAAAATCTGATCCAAAACAATCAGGCACGCCATCAAAACAGTTCAGAGCGGGTAAAAACCCTGGCGTTTTCGGTCTGACCCGGCCGGATACTCCGGCTTGCTCGTGGTCGCCGGCTTGATAAAAACGCTTCAGCACAGGAGAACCCACATGAACAGTCTTAACTCCTTTTTACGACGTAACAAAGACTTTGCAGCTCAGCAGTCTGCTGCGGGCACACTTATGCCCTCGCTTCCGCGGGCGCTGCCAAATGTGAAGGCGATCGTCATCGGTTGCGCCGATATGCGTGTGGATCCTGCTTACGTACTTGGGATTAAACCGGGCGAGGCAGTCGTAATACGTAACATCGGCGGTCGAATCACCCCAGGGTTGTTGGAGCAGCTGGGACTACTCGGGCGAATCGGTGAAGTTGCCGGAGAGATTCCTGGAGGCGGCGGTGAGTTTCACCTCATCGTACTTCAGCACACCGACTGCGGCATCACTCGCCTTGCTGGCGACCCCGCCATGCTGGCGCGCTATTTTCAGATACAGGAAGGGGAAGTCAAGAAAAGAGTGGTTACCGATCCCCGCGCTGCAGTTACCGCCGACGTTGCTTTACTCCGGGCAATTCCGGCGTTGCCGAGGGCGTGGCTTATATCAGGCCTCGTTTATGACGTGGCGACTGGACTTGTTGAGGTCGTCGTACCGCCAGCGCTGATCCGCGCCGCGTGAACATTAATGCATCAAGGCTGCGAGATCCTTCGTTGGCAGGACTTCGCGTTGCGAAGTCTGCGCTTCCTCGGGAAGACAGCGGGGTGGGTCTGTGAATTCGAATAAATAGGCGGTTATTCGAGGACCAGGCCGCCGGTTAGATCCGCCAGGCGTTCGATTCGGTGGTGTGAGCACCAGTCCTGGAGTTCGGTCACGATTTTCTCCGTGGCTACTGGGTCCCAGTAGCTGGCGGTTCCGATTTGGACTGCAGTGGCGCCGGCCAGCATAAACTCGACGATATCGACCGCGGTTGAAATGCCTCCCATGCCGATGACTGGGATCTTCACTGCCTTGGCCGCGTCGTAAACCATGCGCAGTGCGATGGGCTTGATGGCTGGGCCGGAGAGCCCAGCGGTCACGTTGGCGATGCGCGGCTTGCGGGTTTCGGCGTCAATGGCCATGGCTACGAACGTGTTGACCAGGGAGACTGCGTCCGCGCCAGCTTCCTGCGCCACGTACGCCATCTGCGCGATGCTGGTCACGTTCGGTGACAGCTTCACGATTAACGGGCGCTGCGAGAAATGACGGGCCGTGGCCACTACTTCGTCGAGCGAACGGGGATCGCTGCCGAACTGAATTCCTCCGTGGGCGGTGTTGGGGCAAGACACGTTCAATTCGTAGGCGGCGATGCCCTCGCCTTCGTTCAGGATTTGAATGGTGTGCTCGTAGTCCTCGCGGGTGTAGCCGAACACGTTGGCGATGACGACGATGTTTTTCAGTTCGCGCAGCTTGGGGAGCTTTTCGTCGACGAAGGCGCGGGCGCCGATGTTCTGCAATCCGATGGCATTGAGCATGCCCGCGGCAGTCTCGTAAAGGCGGGGCGGGGGATTGCCCGCCATGGGCTCTTTCGATAGGCCCTTCACGACGAAGCCGCCGAGCTTGTCCAGATGGACGACGTCTTCGAACTCGATACCGTAGCCAAAAGTTCCGCTGGCGGCGATTACTGGGTTTTTGAGTTCAATGCCGGCAAAGCTCACGCTAAGGTCAGGAGTGCGCTTGGCAGTGGCGGGGGAAGCGGTCATCGCGATTTAGTGTAACCCCTGTGGCCGGGTTGTAGGTAGAGACGTAATTAATTACGTCTCTACGGCGCACGCGTGCATTGATGGCCGGTTTTCCGTTACAGTAGTTCATTCCCATGCTTGATCTGAATTTTGTGCGCGACAATTTGCCTCTGGTCGAGGAAAAGCTGCGTCAGCGCGGCATGAAGCCGGCTGAGGTGCTGAAGAACTTCGCCCAGGTGGATGCCCAGCGACGTCAGGCCATCACTAGCGCCGAGACCATGCAGGCGCAGCGCAACCGTGCTTCGGAAGAGATCGCGAAACTGAAAAAGAGTGGGCAGGATGCATCTGCGCTCATCGCCGAAACCAAGGCATTGCGCGAGCAGGTCGACGAGTTGGGAAAGGCAGCCGAAGAATACGAAGCCCGATTGCAGCAGATTCTGGTCGGCATCCCCAATATTCCGCACGCAAGCGTTCCGGTTGGCAAGAGCGCGGACGACAATGTGGAAGTCCGGCGATGGGGCACGCCGCCGACGTTCGACTTTGCTCCTAAGGCACACTGGGAAATCGGGGAACAACTGGGCCTGCTCGACCTGGAGCGAGCCGCGAAAATCTCCGGTGCGCGCTTTGCGGTGTATTGGGATCTAGGAGCGCGCCTGGAGCGCGCGCTCGCCAACTTCATGCTCGATCTGCACACGCGCGAGCATGGCTACACCGAGGTGTTGCCGCCATATATGGTGAACTCTGATTCGATGTACGGGACCGGGAACCTCCCGAAATTCGCGGCTGATCTTTTCAGGGTTCCGCACGGCGACAAAGATCTGTGGCTGATTCCGACGGCGGAGGTTCCGGTCACGAATCTTTATCGCAATGAAGTGCTCGAAGCTGGGCACTTGCCGGTCTCGCTGACCGCATACACGCCATGTTTCCGCAGCGAGGCTGGATCTTATGGCAAGGATGTGCGCGGCATCATCCGGCAGCATCAATTTCAGAAAGTGGAAATGGTAAAGTTCGCGCGACCGGAGGATTCTTATGAGCAGTTGGAGAAGCTGACTCACGACGCTGAGGAAGTTCTGCAGAAGCTCGGCCTGCATTATCGTGTGGTGGTACTGTCCACTGGCGATATGAGCTTTACGGCCGCCAAAACGTATGACATTGAAGTTTGGTTGCCGGGGCAGGAATTGTTTCGCGAGATTTCTTCGTGCTCGAACTTCGAATCGTTTCAGGCGCGGCGGGCCAATATCCGCTATCGTCCGGAGGGCAAGAACAAAACGGAGTTCGTGCACACGCTGAATGGCAGCGGGTTGGCGGTCGGCCGCACCTGGGTTGCGATTGTCGAAAACTACCAGCAGGCGGATGGCAGCGTGCTGATTCCAGAGGCTCTGCGGAAGTACATGGGAACCGACCGACTCACGCCGAGGAAGATGTAGTTAATTGCTAAAACGGGGATTAGAAAATAGACTTGGACATGGCAAAAGCGAACACGACGGTGATGGCCGCTCCTGCCTTACCGATGACTGGAATTTGGCGCACAATCCGCGACTACATTTTCTGGTCCTACGAGCGCGGCACGATCCAATATGACGTGATGGTCACGCTGATCTTGCTGTTCGTTTTTCTTTCCCCGAGGCTGATCAATTTCAAGGACAAACCGGTGGAGCACAATCCGCATCGTACCGGAGTCGCCGTGATGCCTGACGGCCAGGGCGGACTGATTTACCAGATCGAAGCAGCGGCGGTCGCAGGCAAAGACGACAATGGGATTCGTGGCGAGTTGTTGCAAATCATCGAACCTATTTCCGGCGAAGTCAGCATCACGAAAGTTGAATCGGTACGCGACGGCTCGGGACGCATCCTAAGCTACAAGGTTTGGGTGGCACGAGAGTAGCGGACCTGCTCCGGACTCAAAAATGAATCCTCTCCTGATGTTGGGATGGTGCCGCCAGTTGAGCTTGTGCTTTGCGATCCTGATTTCCCTGTTCCCCGCAGCGCCCCCGCCGCAGGACTCAGACGAACGGCAACATGTTCTGAATCTAATGGACCAAACCGCTGCGAGCTTCCGCAGCGCCCAAACCGCCTTTGTCTGGGATCAATATCAGAAGGTCGTGGACGAGCACGATCTGCAGAAAGGGATGGTGTATTTTCGGCGCGCCGGTAACGAGATTCAAATGGCTGCCGACATCACGAATCCCGAGGCACCGAAGTACGTGCTCTTCACCGACAGCAAAGTCGAAATTTATCAGTCGAAGATCGACCAGGTTACTCGCTACAACACGGGGAATGACCGCGCCACCGTGGAGAGCTTCCTGGTACTGGGTTTTGGAGGCAGCGGGAAGGATATGCTCAAATCCTTTGATGTGAAGTATATCGACGCTGAGAAAGTGGGTGGCGTCGATACGGCGAAACTAGAACTGGTGCCAAAATCCGCAAAAGGCCGTAATATGTTCGACCACATCTGGCTGTGGGTCGATACTTCGCGAGGTGTATCGGTTCAGCAGCAACTATTCGAGCCGTCGGGCGATTACCGCCTGGCAAAGTATTCCGACATCCAATTGAATCAGAAGATTCCAGATTCCGTCTTCAAGCTGAAAACAACTGGTAAGACCAAGATTGTGTCGCCGCAGGGGTAACGGCGAGGGGTCAGGTTATCTAAATCATCTATTCTTTAGGGTTTATCGCCTGTGGAAAGATAAAGGCTGAAAAACCGGGGGCGGGACGTTATACTGCCAAATACTGGGTGGCTAGAGAAAGAAAGACCGGGGTAATAAGGCTCCCTTTACCGTAAGACTCTTAAACTTTTATGGCCAAGGTTTTCACCATTCCGACTCTTCCCCAAATTGGACGGAAGCGACGCGAACGCACTTCCGATCCTCGTTATGTCGATGGCCAGCGACAATTAGTCGAAGCGATGAGGTACCTGACCCAGGCGGACCCGGTGGCTAACCGCGAAGCCATCGAACTAATTTCCGAACACGTGCGCACCCGCTTCCGCATGACCGATTCGCCCCTCGGTTAAGCTTTCCAAGTCTCCCAAGCGTTTACGGTGTCCTCAGAAACTGTATCGCAACGAAAACTCCATCACGCGCGCATTGGATAGAGTCGAGGCGAAGTTTCCGAAAAGGCTGCTGTTGGACGTGAGGTTGTTGAAGTCCAACTGCATCGTCCCCACGTCGAATCGCGGAGTGTTGGTGATGTTGAATACCTGCCAGCTGAACTTGATCGCCTGCGCTTCGGTGATGTTCCAACTCTTGCTCAGTCCAGTGTCGATATTGAATGTGCCAGGTCCGCGGAAGTTGTTGCGTTGTCCCGACTCGCCAGGATAAGGATCGCGGAATTGAAGGATAGCCTGGTTGGGATCGTTGGCATTGGTAAGGTTGTAAGGATCTTTGAAGACATTGGGGGTCGGCCCGTTCACTCCCTGGACGGTGAAGCTTCCGCTTGCGGGACGCTTCCCGACCAGAACGGCAGCGGAGTTGAGTTCCCAGTTTGTGGGATAGACTGGGCTGAATATTGAAAACGGATATCCGGTCGACCAGCGGTAAAGTCCAGACAGCGTCCAGCCTCCTACTACCGCGTTCAGGAATTTCCCCATAGTAGAGCCGTAACGTTTACCCTGGCCGACCGGCAACTCCCAGACCCAGTTGGCGTTGATCTGATGTGTGGCATCGAAGTCGGAAACAGCGCGAAACTGACCCGGGTTCCAAGCGTTCAGGATTTGTCCGGAGAAGCCGATCCCTTCGAACGAATTAATCCGCTCGGCATCCGAGCCCATGTCCATGGACTTTGAATAGGTGTAATTAAGGTCAAATTCCAGGCCGTGAGACATGCTGCGCCGCAGGCTGAACTGGCCGGCGTTATAGGCGCTGTTGCCGATGCTCCGCCACGCGTAAAGAGAGGCAAACTGCGGTGAATAAAAAGAATAAGGAGTGACTTTTCCATTGATGGTGGCACAGGACGGATAACAGCTCCCGGCGGGCCAACCACTTACCTGTCCAGGTATGTCGATATACTGCAGCGAGCTGGTCGCGTTCCCTCCAAAGTAGGCGAAGAGGTCATACATGGCTTGTGTCGCCGTTACTTGCCCTGATGGAGTTCCGGTTGCGCCACACAGCGAACCGAACGTTCCGCAGACACCACCAATCTGGGTCGAGGTCGGGCCGGCAGCGGCGGGAAACATGTGTTCCCAAAACGGAATGGGAGCGACATTCTGGATGGGAACTCCGGCGTTGAACTGCTTCGTGAGCAAAGTGGCGGCGGTGAAATAATCCATGCCGCTTTTGGGATCGTACATATCTACGGGCTGGGCAAGATCCTCTTCTTGCAGCAACCGGTGCGCGAAACGGCCGACGTACGATGCTTCGAATACAAAGTTGCTGGGAAGTTCGCGCTGGATGGAGAAGTCCACGACGTGCGAGTACGGAGTCTTCAGCTTGTCATCCAGGCCCCAGTACACGTTGAATCCTCCGTTGAGGCCGCTCGCCGGAGTGACCGGGAATGAGCCGGTCGGCGGTGGTAACACAAGTGGACAAGGCGCGGCCGGGCACGAGCCTGTGGTGACAGCACTGGTGGCCGGAATTTTATACAGACCCGAGAAACGTGCCGCCGCGTCCACAGTCTGAACACCCCCTGGGTTCGAGATACTGGTGGTCAACCCGAACGAACCATTGCGGTCGAAGGTGTTGGTGATTCCCTCCCCAAAGTGGTCGTAGTAGATTCCGTATCCGGCACGGATAGAGGTTTTTCCTGGACCTCCAAATAGTCGGCGGCTCCAACCGCTGTCGGCCTCGGGCGAATAGGCAATCGCGAAGCGCGGCGCAATGTCTTTGTAATCCCACGCCCAATAGGGCTGGAGTCCGTTGGCTTGTCCCGAAAGCGCAAAGCTCACCAACGGCTCATACGCCTGACCGACGAGCATGTTCTGCCCGCGTCCCTTGAACCAACTATTTAGACTTGTGGTGGGGGCGACCTGGGTGCCGTTGGTTTCATAAGGCGGCTCCAGCAATGTGTAGCGCAGACCATAGGTGACCGTCAGGTTGCGTGTCATCTGCCACTTGTCCTGCCCATAAACTTCTGACTCGTAGGTACGGAAGTGGCGTGGCACCATTGCGCCCTGTGGCAGCACGGTAAGACTCTTGTTCAGGTTGTAGTTGGAGTCGACCAGGCTTACCAATCCCGTGAGAGCTGTGACCGCATAGTCATAGTTTTGGCCGAAGCCTGGGTCTACGGCCGGGAATCCAAAGCTACCAGGATCGAGGCTGGTTCCGCAGCCCGCGATGCAAGCAGGGTTTAGCCACAGGGCATTGGTTTGGGCAAAAAAGAATGAGGTGGAGTTTGATTCCCGAATGTTGTCAACTCGGCGAAGGTTGCCGCCAAACTGCAAGGTGTGCCTTCCGATCACTTTGGTGAGGTCATCCACCCAGTTGTAGACGGGGACATCCGTGTTAGTGGTTGGGCTGAAGGCGGTGAGATTATCCAATCCGCGGAAGTTTACGTATTGGGAGGTCTGCAGACCGGTTTGGTCAATGCCGGCTCGAATGTAGCCGAAGTGGAACGCATTGACCAGCGTATTGCTGAAGGTTGCGGTATAACCCACGCTTAGGCCTTTGCTGTTCACATGATCGGTCGTGGTCGCGGGCTGTCCGGCAAATTGTGAACCACCGTCTCCGGTAACTGAATTGGGATCCGTGCTCGTACGCTCTGCTTCCCGATCATTGTTCAAGACGCCTCTGACGAACAAGCGATGGTTTCCATTCGCGGTAATGACGTAATCGATCTTAGCAACGTATGCGTTTAAGTTTGCCGGTAGCGGCGACGCGAAGGTATACCCCTGGAAATCATAACCGTCGCCGACCGTGAAGCTGTTGGGCTGCGGGTATTGGTTGAAAATCGCGTTCGGATTGGTTCCATTGAGATTGGCGACGAGAGGGTTCGGGCCGGGGCCTAGAGGGCAGGTTCCATTGATTCCGCAAGCCGTATCCATGCTGGCTAATTGTGCCGCGTTCAGGGTCTCAATTCCGGTGGCGGGACAGGTTGGATCCTGCGAGCAGGGATACTGAATGCTGCCCTGCCGCAAAAGGGCGCTCGGCACGGAGCGCGTGACCTGCAGATCTTCCCGCTTGCGCTGACCTTCATAGGCCAGAAAATAGAATAATCGATCCTTTTTGATGGGACCGCCGATTGCGGCTCCGAAGGTATTGCGCAACAGAAATGGTGGGATGTTGGCAAGCCCCGACAGTATCTCCGACTGTTTGTTAAACCAGTCGTTCGCGGTGGAAAAGGTCGGACGGTAATATTCATAAAGGGTGCCGTGAATGCTGTTGGTGCCGCTCTTGGTCACCAGGGATACCTGCCCGCCGGAGGAGCGGCCTGTATCTGCATCGGAATTGCTGGTAGTGACTTTGAATTCTTCAAGTGAATCCAACGGAACCCGCAACGCACCCTGGAACGCCGTGCCCAGAAGCTGGTCGTTGTTGTCGACTCCATCGAGCACAACGTTGGTTTGATCGCTGCGCGCCCCGTTCACAGCTCCGCTGCGGCTATCGGCGCCGGGATTGATGTGGGCACTGTTTCCGGTAAAGACCACGCCGGGCTGGAGGCTTAGAATACCGGTCGGATCGCGGCCTTCGAACGGCAGGTTCGCGATCTGGTCCGCGCCGAACGCATGGCCTAAGGTGGCGTCTTGTGTGTTTACCAGCGGCGCCGTGCCCGTCACGTCCACGGTTTCAGTAACCGCAGAAACCTTCATGGTCACATTTACGGCGCCCGGAGTATTCACCCGAAGTTCGACATTCGGTTGCCGGATCGTGGCGAATCCCGTCGCGGTTGTCGTCACCACATAGGTTGCCGGCGGAAGTTGCACAAACTTATATTCGCCTTGATCGTCGGTTCGGGTAGAACGTGAAAAACCAGTTGCGGGATTAGTGATGGTCACTGTTGCGCTGGAAACAACCGCGCCTTTGGAATCGAAGACTGTACCGTGGAGTGAAGTCACTGACGATTGTGGTAAGAGAAAAGGGCTGAAAATTAGAACAAATGCAAGCACCGAAGCGAATGACCGCGAGGCAGATTGCATAGGGCTCCCGACCCAAGGCACGTAATCCCGTGTTGCTGTCTCGCTTAATCGTTTCGACTAAGGAAAAGCTCCTTGAGGTTGTAGCCGGGTATTTTGCAGTTGCTGACCCAAGAATGCAAGCTGAAATTGCGCCGCGTAGGGCGACCTCTGAGTTCTCACATCCCAATTCGCGAAAACAGACAGGTCACCGCACGCATGACCCACGGTCAACTCTTTGGGGCTCGATATTTTTCTCTGAACAAGGCTGCGGCCAGAACAATCACGACGGGATAACACTCGAGTGTGTATCGCGGCTCCGGATTTTCCAGAGTACCGAGGAAGAGTGATCGCAGAATCACGAACGTCAGCAGCAAGCTGACGTGAGGGGCAAACCGTCCGCGCAGGAGTCCGGCAAAAGCGGCGCCCACATAGAGAAGATTGACAATTCCCAGGCTGACCATCAACGCCAGCCACTGCGGATCGTCGTCGAAATCCCACCATCGTGTATCCGACGGCAGAGTTTCCGTCCGGGGCCGCAGCCACATATCGGCGATACGCATCAGCGGAAGCACACCGTAGTAGCGGAAAGGTGAGTGACGCACGCGCTCGGCGGCCAGCGCCGCGAATCTGGTATCAAGATCGGGAGTCACGTGCAGCGCGTCGTTGTAATCGTCGAGCAATTGCGTCGTCTGCTCGCGCTGCTCTGGCGAATCGAAAGCACGCGAAGGAAGTTTGCCGGCATCAAGCACATTGCCCGGCACTGCCCAATAAATATCTTCAACCGATGCATAATCTACGATCCACGTTCTCATCCAGCGATTGAATCCCATCGGCACAAAAGCATTTTCCTCGTTCGCGTAGCGCGGTGCGAGCGGCTGGAACTCATGCAAAGTACGCAGATTACGGACGGTCCAGGGAACGAGTGTGACGAATGAAACCACCAGCAGGATCAAGCCGGCTTTGAATAAGTGTGGCACAGGCAGATTGTTCCACCCGCGCACCAGCAGGAAGAAGAGATATGCCTCAAGGGCGAACAGAAGCAACCCTCCATCCGGCCGCAGCAGGATGGCTGCCCCGACCGCTAGCCCGCATCCGACCCACGGTTTCATCGATGAGGCTCGGAGTGCATCGAGTCCGACGATCGCGAAATCCAGAGCCAGTGCCGTGAAGAATACCTCCAGCGTTTCGGTGAGCGCGTTGGCAACGTAGTTGGCGAGGAACGGGCAAAGCGCGGTTAAGAGAAAGGCAACCCGCGCCGCGCGCGGAGAAATCAAACGGCGTGCGAGATCGGCGATGAGGAAGCAGGTGCCGATGTCGATGAACATCTGAAGCACAAGCACGGCCCGGTAGTGTTCCATGCCAAAGATCGCGAACACCGCCGCCAAGAATGCCGGGTATCCTGGCAAGCGAATGTAGGTCGGGGAAACCTCATTCACTCCGCTCAGGCCATAAATGCCATGCTGCAGCCAGTTTTTGGCGATGTCGCCGTAGACAAAAGAATCGCTCGTGACTCCAGGGAACCGAAAAATGAACAGAAGGCGCAGCGCGACTGCGGCAATGGTCGCGATCAGAAAGAAGCGGGAATGTTTGCGCAGCAGTTCGCGCACGAGGCAATATAGCAGAATGCTTCAGGCTCCGGGCATGAGCGCAAGATCTAAGCTAGAAGCTAGCAGCCAGAAGCCTGAAGCCTAAAGCCTAAAGCTGTTGTACTTCAAGGTTTGACCCTGATTTCCCTTCAGCTTAGGATGGATTTAACTCACCCATGGCGCAACCAGTTTTTTACGATCCCCGACAAGCCCGTTGGAAGCGACTGCGAAGGCTGTTTGACGTGCTTGGCATCAGCGTCATGCTGCTGGTTATTTTCTTCATCTATAACGCATTGCGGGGCGAGCAACTGCCGGAGTTGATTTGGCAAGCGCAGAAAAAACCCTATCATGCGCTAAAGGAAAATGAAAAAGAGAAAGCTAGAGAAAAGCGGCGTAAGCAGGCCGTGCTACGAGGGCTGGGGAAAACCAAGGCCAATCCTTCTCTGCTGAAGCTCAATTCCGATCAAGGCGTTCGCGCTGCTTTCTATGCCCCGTGGGACGCCGCCAGCTTCGCCTCACTTCGTGAATATGCCCGCCAGGTTGATCTGCTCTATCCCGACTGGCTTCACGTTTTGACCCCGGATGGCCATTTGCAGGGTGTCGATGACCAGACCAATAAATACTTCGATGTGATTCAGGATTCGACTATCCATCCCGTGGACGAAAAGGTCATGCCATTCCTGAAGTCTGAAAATACGGGCATGGAAGTGTTCCCCATGGTGAACAATTCCGACGGCGTGAATTGGGTCGATATTACGTCCTTCTTGAATGATTCAGGAGGGCGCGCGCGTTTCCGGCAGCAGGTGGCTACGTTTCTCGCCACCGACAAATACCACGGCCTCATGGTGGACTTCGAAGAGATTCCTCCGGAAGCCCAATCGGGCTATATGGCCTTGCTGCAGGAGCTCGGCGGTGATCTTCATGCCAACGGCATGAAGCTGTACGTCAGTGTGCCTCCTCATAATGAGGACTTCAATTATCCCGCCGTGGCCAGCCGGGTGGATGGCGTGGTGCTCATGAATTATGACGAGCACTATCCCGAGGGCACTCCGGGTCCGGTCGCATCTCAGGACTGGTTTGTGGCGAACCTGGAATACGCGCGCAAAGTGGTTCCTTTGGACAAGCTGATCTGCGCCATCGGCAACTACGGTTATGACTGGGTACGCAAGCCGAAGCACGGAAAACTGCCGCCTGATGTACGCGACACCAACGTTTCAGTGCAGGAAGCCTGGCTGGCCGCGCGCGATTCGGAAGAAGATGTGGATTTCGACGGCGAGAGCAGTAATCCGCACTTCAGCTACATGGACGAGCAGAATCGCCGGCACGACATCTGGTTCCTGGATGCGGTCACCGCGCTTAACGAAATGCGCGCGGCGCAGCAGTTGGGAATTGAGACTTTCGCGCTCTGGCGTTTGGGCGCTGAAGATCGCGCTCTGTGGCGGGTTTGGGATGTCCCCGGCGACTCCGGCGCGCCCGATAAGTTGAAAGATGTTCTTCCCGGCCAGGATGTGGACATGGAAGGGCAGGGTGAAGTTCTGCGAATCGAAGCGCGTCCGGCTAATGGAAAGCGTGAGATCACCGTAGACCCCGCCTCGGGATTAATCGAAGATGAAACCATCGATCCGCTGCCGGAACCTTACCGTGTGGCCCGCTACGGATACAATCCGAAAGCTGTTGCGATCACCTTTGATGACGGCCCTGATCCGACGTGGACCCCGAAGATCCTCGACGTACTGAAGCGAGAGAACGCGTCAGCCACGTTCTTTCTGATCGGGCTTGAGGCCAAGGATTTCGGCAGCGTTACGTCTCGCATTTATCGGGAAGGCAATGAGATCGGGAATCATACCTTCACTCACCCGGACATCAGCAACATTTCGCGCAGCTACATGAAAGTAGAGTTGAATCTCACCGAGCAGCTCTTCGCCAGCCGTCTCGGAATTCACACCATCCTTTTCCGTCCGCCGTATTCCATCGATCAGGAGCCCGATACCGAAGACCAGGTGCGGCCGCTCGAAGTGGTTCAAGACATGGGTTACATCAGCGTAGGGAACAAGATCGATCCCAATGACTGGAAGGACAACCCGCGCCACTCGGCCGAGCAGATCACGACTGACGTGCTCGCACACATCCCACCCTGTGACCCCAAGGACCGGCTCTGCGGCAGCGTGATTCTGTTGCACGATGGCGGAGGTGATCGCAGAGAAACGGTTCGCGCTTTGCCCATGATTATTCAGGGAGTGCGCGCGAAAGGGGATGAGATCGTCCCGCTCCACGAACTGATTGGCAAGACCAAGGCCGATGTTATGCCCGCGATTCCTACCGATGAACGCTGGGCTGCGCGTTTGGACTGGATGGGCTTTGCAATTTGGGATTTCAGCACCCATGCCATCGTGTGGATCTTCTTTCTCGGCGACCTGCTGATGACTGGACGCTTGCTGTTCGTCGGAGCTTTCGCGATTTTTGATCGCCTGCGGCAGCAACACTACGGAACACCGGACCAGGCGGCGTCCTACAAACCTGCGGTCGCCGTTCTGATTCCAGCCTACAACGAAGAGAAAGTGATTGAGCGTACAGTGCGCGCTGTGCTGGCGTCGGATTATCCCGGCCTGCACGTGATCGTAATCGATGACGGTTCCAGCGACAACACGCTGGAAGTCGCGCGCCGGGCGTTTGTGGAAGAAGAAGCCTCCGGACGGGTGCTTATCTTGACCAAGCCGAATTCCGGCAAGGCCGAAGCCCTCAACTTCGGGCTCGAACACCTGCGCGATCAGGAAATCTTCGTTGGCATCGACGCTGACACCGTGATTGCGCGCAATGCGATTTCACGGCTTGTTCCTCATTTCCTTAATCCCAAAGTCGCCGCCGTTGCGGGAAACGCCAAGGTTGGCAATCGCGTGAACCTATGGACCCGCTGGCAAGCTCTCGAGTACATCACCAGCCAGAACTTCGAGCGGAGAGCATTGAATGTTCTGGGAGCCGTGAGTGTGGTGCCTGGAGCGATCGGAGCATGGCGCACATCCGCGGTCCGCGAAGCCGGTGGATATCACACTGACACGGTTGCCGAAGACGCCGATCTGACCATGGCACTGTTGCGCAATGGTTACCGGGTGGAGTATGAGGACTTAGCCCTGGCCTACACTGAGGCGCCCATCAATGCCAATGGCCTGATGCGTCAACGCTTCCGCTGGTCTTTCGGGATTCTGCAATCGGTCTGGAAACATCGTGCCGTGTTTGCCCGCAAGGGAGTTCTGGGCTGGGTGGCGCTGCCGAATATTGTCATCTTCCAGATCTTGTTGCCGCTGGTCTCTCCCTTTATCGACCTGATGTTTGCCGTGGGCGCAATCTGGTATTTCATTCAAAAACATTTTCATCCGGACTCCACTGATTCGACCGACATCCAGCGGCTCGTGTTGTTCTTTGCGGCTTTTCTGATTATTGATTTCATAACGTCCGCCATCGCGTTTGCCCTTGAGCGCCGCCAGCCCGAAGCTCGTGAAGACGGCTGGCTGCTCAGCCAGGTATGGCTGCAACGTTTCGCTTACCGGCAGTTATTTTCGGTCGTGCTATTCAAGACGGTGAAGCGTGCTATCGAAGGCCAGCGTTTCGCCTGGGACAAGCTCGAACGCACCGCCAAAATGAGTTTCCAGACCACCGAGAGCCAC
>Ga0210395_10001821_pt1 | contig 16544 bp, 8 predicted proteins | sample IncBWH4OmetaG_FD_150861 | JGI IMG/M metagenome (GOLD analysis project Ga0210395, IMG submission 150861) | Forest soil microbial communities from Barre Woods Harvard Forest LTER site, Petersham, Massachusetts, United States - Inc-BW-H-4-O ... | reverse complement strand
AGGGCAGGCCCGATTACACCTTAAATCTAATGCCCCGTGGTCCCGCGAATGGGGTCCAGTTCAGTCCACTAACGGCCGATACCTTCCTGAAGCCATACAATAAACGCTGGGCACCGTTCGCCTCGGCATCAGATTTCGTTGAGCATCCTCGGATTCAACCTCTTTATAAATTGCATGGCTCCAGCCAATGGTTTGACTCGGATGGAACCGAGTTGCTGGTTATAGGTGGCGAGAAGCTTGCACGCGTAAAGGAACATGCCGTTCTTTATTGGTATCGCTTTCGTGATCCTCACATCAACCAAACCCTGTACGAGGCTTGGCAACGAGTGCCCTTTGAAATCTACATTGTGGATCCGGCGGGCATCGAGGTGAGGAATCCCGAGCGGCATCTGCCCATACACGGGCCGGGTCCACTCGAAGATATCGTCGCGATCGGCGAAACGACCTTGCTTTTGAAGAATGTTTTTCGGGAATGAATTTCCGCTAAAGGAACTTCTCAGATTTTTCGCCTCTTAGGCCGAGATTTTCACTTTGTTTAGACGCATGTGATTGACGCCACGGCGAAAATAGCCGGTGGTCGTGGTGCGATAGTGGCTACAGCTTGGCGGGATCGACGGCGAGCAAGGCGAAGGCTTGGGCCTGGATTGGGGTTGGGGTGGCCACCAGGGTAAAGCTGTAAGCCTGGTTGAGGGTGGTGGTCATCTCATTGAGGGTGCACGTGGCGAGGTCGCGCAACAGGCTGTGGAAGCTGTGTACCGGGCGGCCCTCGGCGGTCAGTTTGCTGGCGCGCTTGTGCCGTGCCGCCGGCGAGGGCTGGGCGAGCGCGACGATCGAGGCGCGCTCGCGCGCGGCGGCAGCGGGATCGTCGTCGTCGAACAGCATGGGTTTGAGGCGCTCGCGCATGTGCCATTCGACATGGCAGGCAAGCATGCAGAGGAAGACATGGGCGCGCACCCGTGGGGCGAGCCAGTGGTGGATCGGGCGCAGGTGCAGATCGACGGTCTTCAGGCTGCGGAAGGCGCGCTCGACCCGGGCGAGACCCTTATAGGCGCCGACGACGCCTTCGGCGGCCAGGGCGTTGTCTGCGAGGCTGGTGCGGATGACATAAAACCCGTCGAGCCGGGCCTCGGCGGCGATGCGAGCGTGGTTGCGGGCAAAGCTGAAGCCGTCTTCGGTGACGGTGATGTCGAACAGCTTGGCAAGCTTGTAGCGGTTCTCGATGCGGCCGACGGCGCGCGCGATCTTGTCTTGGCCGTTGGGGCCGGTGCCGCGGGCGAGCTGATCGGCCAGCTTGGTCAAGGCCGTCTCGGTGGCGCGCAACAGGTCGTCGCGCTTGCGGGCGCGCTCCTCGGCCAAGAGCGGGTTCTTGCACACGACAAGACGCTCGCCGGGAAACTCGGGAGCGGTGATCTCGGCGAGATCGCGCTCGTCGAACAGCGAGAGCTGCAAGGCACCGGTGTCGAGCAGGGCGCGGATCTGTGGGGCCCTGAGCGCGGTGATCCAGTCGAGCCCGGCGGGCCTCAGCTCGTCGCGGATGCGGGCGCTGGTGATCATGCCGCGGTCCCCGACCAGCACCACCCGCGCCAGCCCGAAGCGCTCTTTGAGCTTGTCGATCTGCGCCGCCAGTGTCGTCGGATCGGCGGTGTTGCCTTCGAACACCTCGACCGCCACCGGACAGCCATCGGCAGCACAGAGCAGGCCGTAAACGATCTGCAATTTGCCCTTCTTGCCGTCCCGCGAATAGCCGAAGCGCCCCAGCTCGCAGCACCTTCCCTCGAGCCAGGACGACGAGACATCGTACAGCACCAGCGCACCGTCCTTGAGGTGGTGGCGGGCGAGCGCGGTCTCGATCGCGGCCTGGCGCTCACCCAGCCAGTCGAGGGCGCGGTAGAGTTCGACCTCGTCGACCGCACCGAGCCCGAGCCGCCGGCCCAAGCTCGAACCGGCGGTGTCGGCGGCGAGATCGCGCGCGGTGGCGAGTTTGGAGGCGGGTGCGACGAGCCGGCTGGCGATCAACGCGATCGCCAACGGCGCCAGACGCTTGTCGGCGGGCCGGCCGAGCCGCCGGTCGAGGCCGATTGCCCGGATCGTGCCCAGCACCGCGGCGGCGTGGCCGTGCGGCAAGGCGCGGCGGATACGGACCCCCTCCTCGGTCACGGCGACGCCGCCCTTCAAGAGGGTGCGAAAGCCCTCGACCAGCGCGGTGGGCCAAGTGGAAAGATTGGCCAGGGTGCGCTTTCTGACCCGGCCCTGCTCGCGAAAGCTTTCGCGCAACAGCACGGCCGGGGGTGAGCCGCGATTGGGTATCGCTTCAATATACATGGTGCCTTGATTAACGCTCTACGCCACCTGATGCAAACGAAATATTCCTACAAACATGGCTACATGAGGGAGCGAAAAAGGTGCGGACCCCGCAAAAACCTTGGGTTTTATGCCCTCAGAAGTAAAAACTTCGGGCTAGAAGAGTCGAAAAGAATACGGCAAGGAGAACCTGGGTCCATACTCGAAATTCGAGTGGGGCATGAAAACGGAAAGCTCTCGGCACTCCGATGGGTATTCGGAGATGACTGGGATATGCTGGACACCTGAGATGCTACATTCGGCGTCGGCCGCTCCGGCGGAATTCGGAACGCGACCTTGATCTCGCTGACATCGGAAGAGAGGTGGGCGCGACCACACATAAAGCGATGATCTTCTAAATTCCGTACTCGGAGCGGATTGCCGTTGGGATGTAACAGCCCGCGGCATCGGCGTTATGCACTGCAGTGGTATGTGCCTGCACCAGCGCTGCTTTGCCCGCGCGCGTCAGCGTCCGCCGACGAGGAACATCACGATGAGCGCAACACCGTAGGATAAGCTCGGTTGATAGGCCTTTCCGCCGATGAGAGGGATCTATCACAATAACTTCATCGAGATAAAGACCGACAGGGAGCGAGTACCTGCCCTTGTCTATGGTCAGCAGGATCTGATTTGCGAACGGGCGTTGCGAAAGAGCGGCGTTTTTGTAGGGCCGTGCCTCGGCGGTCGCATAGCGGGGGTTTCCCGTTATAGGAACGACGGATTCATCGAACCATCCAGGTGGCTCAAGGGTCTGAAAGAGATTATGTAGGTCGTGGAAGCCATCGACGACTTGTTGATCGTGCGCGGCCATAAACTCGGCGAGGGTAATTTCATGCAAGATCATTTGGGCCAGAAGTTCAGGAAGACCGGATAGCGCTTGCCGTATAGGTTCGCTTCAACGGTAATAGCGTTTTAAACCGTGGCTCAAATTTTTCGTAGTTATTGAAGATGAGTTGCGTTAGATCGCTGCCATTAATGAGGCGAAGATTCGACTTTCCACGCTCGATGTGCACCGCGTCGGCAAAGTAGTCACCAAGGGTAACAAACAGGGCGTGTTCTCCGGCTTGGATTGCACCTAAAGCTGTTGGACCGCGGGGCCGCCGATCGTGGAGAGCGTTTGTTTGCATTGCACTCTTATAATCGGGGGCTCGAATCCGAGCTCATCTTTATGAGCAATTATATCAACGCCACCATCCCCCACATACTTAGTGACGCGGGAATAATAACCCATACAGCGTAGAAGCTCTGCGACGAAATACTCAAATTGGTCAGGGGTTAGCTCATTCTTTAGGCGTTTGATAACAAAATCTTCGACGCTCTCCTCGGCCTGAACAGCGATTTCGGCAGCAGCTTCAGCATCGACGTCCAAAGTTGTGATTGGTTTACCATCTAAGGCAGCCGTAAATTCATCGGCGTTGTTACTTATTTGAAAGAGCGTGATTGCTGAACCTATTTCGTAGAGGGCAGGTTGGGAGAATTGTGCCCGGGGAGCGTGAAGCTTCCATTCGACGTGACGACGATGCGGGTATTCGGAGTTCACCGTGGAGAGATAGGAATAATCGCCTGAAACAAGACCGATATTGACGAGGCGATCTGGCCTCGATGGATACACCACGACGTCGCCTAAACGGATTTCGTTTGCGAACCTGAAAAGAACGCCGGCCTTGACCGGGACCGCACCCGGCTTTTCGTTGGGATAGGCCTTGACGAGAGCAGCCTTGAATGCGTCGCGTGACGCTGGGAGCTTGCGTAGATCCCCTAGCTCTTGCCAGCCGATCGCAATATCTTTCGTGTCGGGCGCACTTGTTCCGTCATCCCACTCCATGTGGATGCCCCAAATGGCGCGCTCGCTAGTCATGTCTACCTGCATTATTTAGGTATTATATGTGTGCGAAGATTTTCTGCTTTCGTCGGTCGGTCGAAGCATAAACCGGTCCGAGCTCTTTGCCTAGGCATCCCGAGCCCAAGATATAATTGGGCAAGTTATCAAAACTCCCACCTTTCCGGCACCCGGTGAAAGGCGGCGTGGCCCTTGAACGCGCGCACATCGGGCGGAAACAGGCCGAAGCCGATGGCGCAGCGGCCGTAGCGGTCGTTGATGCGGTCGACGAGCGGCGACAGTTTCTGGCGCCGGTGATTGTCGGGGGCGAACAGATCCGGCTGATGCCGGGCGGCGGGAACCAGGTCGAGCAGCACGACGCCGACACTGAGCGGCTTATAGCGCGGGACGCGGCGCCAGAGCTCATCGAGCCGCGCGAGCAGGAAGCCGGTGTCCCACGTCTCGTGAAAATCCGTTTCTTCCCAAAAGCCGCCGGGATCGCCGATCCAGGAAAGATGGACGCCGAGCCGGCGGCAATAGTAATCGCCGCGCCGCAGGCGCTCGGCCGCCTTGGTGAGCAGGTGCTGCGCGAAATCGTGCGCCCCCTTGTTGGTGCGCAATTCCGGCTCCAGCACATGCTGATGGCCGATGCTTTTGGAAAATCGCGACGACGGCGGCTGGATGTCGACGCCGTGCAGCATCTGATGAAACAGCAAGCCGGTGACGCCGCCCCACACCTTGCGCAACTGGAAAGGCGAGGCCTGCCAGAGCTCGGCAACGGTGAAGATGCCGGCGCGGTGAAGCCGCTGCTCCATGCGTTTGCCGATGCCGTAGATGTCCTGCAATTTGAGGCCGAGCAGAACGCCCGGCAAATTTTCATGCGTGATGACGACGAGGCCGTCGGGTTTCTGGACATCGGACCCGACCTTGCCGAGAAAGACATTGGGCGCGATGCCGATCGAGCAGGTGAGGCATTCGCCGACCTGCTCGCACAGCGCCCGCTTGAGTTTCATTGCCAAAGCGCGGGCGACGGGCACCTGCCGCTGGTCGCCCGTCAGGCGGCAGGCCACTTCGTCGATCGACATCACCTTCTCGACCGGCACGCAGGTGTCGACCGCCGCCAGCATGCGCTCGTGATACTCGGTGTAGAGTTTGTGCCTGGCCTGCACCGGGATCACGCCGGGGCAAATCCGCTTCGCCTCGCGCACGAGCGTCCGGTGGTGATGCCGAGGCGCTTGGCTTCGTAGCTGGCGGCAATCGCGCAGGCGGAATCCGTCGGCGTCTGCACGACGATGATCGGCTGGCCGCGCAGGGCCAGGTTATCCTGCTGCTCGCACGACGCGAAGAAGGCGTTGAGATCGAGGAACAGCCACTGGACTAGATTTTCGGCAGTTGACAGATTCATTGTTTGTTCTATACCCTGGAGCAGTCAGGAATAGCAAGCGAGAGCAGACCGGCGTGCTTGGGCGGGCGCGATGACATGCTGCTGGACGTCAAATTTGAAAGATGGCAAGCATGTGTTGTTCGTTATTCGTGCTCGGGCAGCGGTAACCTGGTGGTGACGTCGAGAATTGATCGGGTCGTCATCCGGGACAAGATGGCAGGGGGAGCCATGACATCGGAGCTTGGGTTGGAGGCGACGGATTTCGAGGCGCGCGCGATCTCGCCGCTGCGCGAATTGGGAGCCTATGAGGCGTTATGGGACGACCCGGCAGCCTCGTTCAAGACAATTTCCGAAAAATTCGCCGCCCGTCCGGGCGCGGTGCCATCGGATTTCGTGCCCGCAAGGCGCGCCGAGGAGTGCGCGGGGTTCGTTCGCGAGCGGGTTTCGCGAAGCGCACATCGATCGATACGGGGTGCGCGTGCACGGCGCCGGCGAGTACCCAGAGAAGCTGCGCGCGCCGTATATCCCGTTGAAGCTTATCTATGATCAAGGCTGGTGGGATCTCGTGAATTCGCGGTCGGTTGCCGTCGTCGGCACGCGTGAGCCTACGTCGGAGGGCCTGAAACGCACCCGGCAGCTTCGATGATCTCCGGCCCCTGCTCTTCGGGCTCCTCGCCAGGCGATTTCCTGAGGACTTGGCGAAAGCCAAGTGAGAACACGGCGCAGTGGATACCGCGCCACACACGCATTGGCGCCGCACTTTTTTTAAACGATTATGATGACGGGCCAGAGGTAAAGCATCGTGCTCTCATGGTTCACAATCCGAACGCGGCCGTGCCCCTTCCTTGCGATCCTTGGTCCGGCATTCCAGAGTTCTCGTGCCAATCGGGACGATGGCGCTGGTCCGACCTGGCCGAGCAGAACGAACTGAACCGGAACGGGCCGTCCATCTGGGACGTGATCCGTCCGGGGTCTGAGTGGCTGACCGACCCGGCGAAATTCGACCGGGAGGTCAGAAATTGCCTGCGTGAGTTTGCAGAAAAGCGAAAACCTCGCTGAGGCCCGCTAGCCGTGGGGTTTTTTGCGGCTTAGTTGCGGTTATATCTTATGCAACACGTAACCCATTGATCGGGCTGGCCCTGCGGAAACTTCCAAAATTCTTGATTAATGAAAGCAGAGAGGCGAGAGGGCCGCGAAGGCTCAAAGCGTTTCGGGTATGGCATCAGGTCCGCCGTTCGGCGGGAATATGACGCGCGACGCACTTCAAATCGCGTCGCGGTCTGGATCGCCGCCCGCGCACTCTCGGCCGACACTTCGAGCCGGGTGCGGCGCTGCTCACTCCACCAAACCAGATGAACTTTTTCCGCAAGTGTTAGCTACCTCACACCCCTCGAGCGATTCCTGAACGATTATGCCGAGCGTGGGCGGATGACCGCCGGAGCCATGAAGCCGTCTTTTGTCGGGAAGGCCGCGATCGTCCTCGCAAGCGGTCTAGCGTTCTCCGCCCCGAGCGCCACTAAGTGTCCGAATCTGAAAAATGGCGTCGACAACCGCGCGCAAATCGGTGCGGCGCGGCCGTCCCAGAGGCTTGGGGGCCGGCAGGTGGAGTTCGATCACGGCCCACTCGGCATCGGTCAGGTCGCTTGCGTAACGTTGCCCCGCACGCTCATACTTCGCTCGAGTGATTTTGGTCCACACGTTGTGCCTCGTTGATTGATGAGCACAACCATCGTGACACAACAGACTGAAATCACTCAATTCATTTTCGGTCAGCCTCTAAGTCCGATTTCGACCTGATGACTTACAATGATGGTGGCGACAGCTACGACGAGGTGCGGACGCTGATTGTCGAGGCCCGCGCACGCGCCCAAGCCGAGCTTGAAGAGGCGCGCGATCGCCGGCGTGCCAACACAGTGATTCCGGTTACGGCGCGCAGTCCCGGAGACCGCGACCCGTCAGCTACTGGGGGGGGAATTGCATAAAGGTGTAGTTGTCGTCGCGGTTGAGCATGGCGTCGATTGAGTCTGATTCGCCGCGGTTGAGCATGGCGTTGCTGGCGGCCTCGGCGTCCCAGTTGCCGTTCATCGCGGTGAGGGTGGGGGAGGTGCCGGTCGAGCGCGCGACGTCGGCGCCGAGGGAGCCGAAGAGGGACTGACGGGCCGCTTCGTTGGTGTTGAGGGCGGCGGTCAGCCCGCGGTCGGTGGTGATGACCGCCGAATCGGTCGCGTTCAGGTCGCGACTGCCGAGCCACGTTCGTAGGACGTTGCGCTGGATCGGTATCGAGCGGCTTACCGACGGTGTCACCGGCCGCGGTTCCGCGGCGCGGCCGGAGACGCCGTCCAGTATGCTGTCGATGCTGGACCGGGCGTCGTTGGAGGCGTAGGACGGGGTGACGGCGGAGTCTTCCACGTTGCTCAGCAACGGGTCCTGGGCGATCTTCTCTCCGGGATACAGCATGGTGTCATCCTGCTCTCCGTAGACGAGGGCGTTGCGCTTGCTGGGCGCGTTGGTCACGTCGGTCTCGTCGTCCGGGTCGCGGAGGAAGTCCGCGGCGTCTTGCGTGGCGCCTTCGGCGATGGCTCCCGCTGCCGACGCGCCAACGGCGACAAGCCCGGCCACTGTGGCGACGGCGCCGGCCGCCAGTTGCGCCGTCCCAAGCGCGGAGCGCTGGTCCTTGGACAGGAAGTGCTTGCCGCTGACGGCGTCGTCGATGTCGTCGGCCGCCTTGACGGCCGAGGCGACGGCTCCCGTCGCGCTCGCGATGGCGCTGCCCGCGGCAGCCACGGTAGCCACGATGCCGGCCTCGGCAGCCAGCGCCGCCCCTCCGGTCGCGACCGCGGCGATCGCGAACACGATCGCGGTGCCGATGTCGATGAGGAGGTCTTCGAGGGAGAAGTGGCCGGTGAGGTCGACGAGCACGATCGGGTTGGTAGAGAAGCCCTGGTAGTGGTTGAACACGTTGGCGGTGTCGCGGCTGGTGAACCGACCTTGGGCTGGGTCGTAGCTGCGGGCCGGTAGCAGTAGCAGGCCGGTGGTCGCGTCGGTCATCGAGCTGGCCGGCGCCGCTCCGGTATACTGGAACGGGTTGGCCCGCCCGCCCCGCGCGGAGTTGGGTGCCGGCTGGGTCCGAAGCTGCCCGTCGAGCAGGGCTGGCGTTCCGTAGTCGCCGTACTGGTAGGCGTTCGTCACCGTTCCGTTGGCGTCGACCAGCGCGGTCACTGAGGAGTGGCGGTCGCGCAGCAGGTACCCGGTGCCAGTCCCGGTGACGACCGGTGCCGACGCCCCGTTGGGAACGGTGCCGACCGTCGTGGTGCCCGGCTGCAGCGTCCGCGCCTCCCGGCCGGCGGTGATCAGGTACGACGCGGTCGTCGCCGAGGCGCCGGTCGTGGCGTCGGCCGTCGTGTCGTTGACCAGCGTGCCGTCGCAGCCATAGTGGAACGTCGAGGTGCTCGTGCCGCCGGCCGCGCTTGCGGTCGTCGTTGATCGGCGGGTCCCATCCGGCCAGTACGTGTAGGTCGCGGTCGTCTCCCCGCGGGTGGCGGTGACCATTCGGTCGAAGGCGTCGTAGGTCATGGCCGAACCGTTCAGCGATTGCGTGACCCGCCCGTCATCGTCGAAGGCTTGCTTACCCGTCGTGCCGTTGGTCGTCTGGGCGGTGAGCTGGCCGGCCGCGTCGATCGTGTTGGTGGTGCGCGAGGACAACGGCGGCGGCCTGCCGACTGGGAGCCGGGTGGTGGTCGTGGTGCCAACGACGTCGCCGGCCACGTTGACGGTGTAGGTCGTGGATGTCCACGCCAGTCCCGACGCTCTGGAGCCGACGTAGGTTGCCGAGCTGATCAGCCGGTTGTAGGCGTCGTAGCAGTAGGCGGTCGTCCACGTGCCGGCCGTGGCGGGAGTGCTGGACACCGCCGCATCGGTGTCGGTGCGGGTCGCCACGTTGCCGTGGCTATCGTAGGTGTAGTCGTGCTCCTCGATCAGGGAACCCGAGCCGGACGTGGTGCGCTGACTGCTGAGCTGGTTGCGGGCGGTCCAGGTGTTCGTCGTCGTGACGCCGTTGGCGCGGGTCGTGGTCTTGACGCGTGACATCGCGTCGTAGGTGTAGGTCACCGACACTAGCGGTGTGGTGCCGCGCGTCTGGGTCGCGGTCGTCATCCGGCCAGCGGCGTCGTAGCTGTAGCTGGTGACCGCGCCGGTCACGTCGGTAGTCGTCGAGAGCAGCCCGGTGTCGGTGTACTTCGCGGACGTCGCCGTGCCGTCGGAGTAAGACCGGGACACCACGTGGCCGTCGGCGTCGCAGCCCAACGTCACGGTGCTCGTCCCGTCGCTGATCGTCCGCACGCGGCCTGCGCCGGGCTGCCCGGCCGGGACGTAGCCGTAGGTGCGGGTCACCGCGGCGCCCCCGGAAGATTGCGCCGTCACGCTCGTCAGCCGGCCGGTGCCGGGATCGTAGGAGTCCGTCACCACGGTACCGGACGGGGTAGTGCGGGTCGCGACCGTGCCGTCGGAGTGGTAGGTGTAGCGGGTCGCGCGACCGTTCGGGTCGGTGGAGGTGGCCATCCGTCCGGCCGCGTCGTAGGTCAACCGCGTCCCCTGGCTCGCGGGCTGCTCCGATTTTTTCCGTGCGCTGGTGGTCTGCTGGCCGCCGAGCGCGACGGTGCCCGACAGATCGAGCGGATCCCCGGGGAACGCCAGGGTGTCTTGCGGGGTCGCGGTTTGCGCGGTGGATGTGCCGCCGGCGGCGAGGTAGGTGTAATGCAAGGTGAGGTCGTCCGACGTCTGCGAGGTGACTCGTCCCAGCCCGTCGTAGCCCGTCGTCTGGGTCGGGTCGGCGGTGCCGTCGCTGTATTGACGTTGGACGGAGACCGGCCGGTTGCCGTTGTCATAGCTGGTGGTGCGGGTCGCGTCGGGGCTGGCTGAGCCGGCGCCGGCGGCTGTCTGCGTCGTGGTGTGGGGCGCGTCGTCGTAGCCGGTCGCGTGCGTGATGCCGGTCGGGCCGACCTGCTGCACCTGGCGGCCGAGGACGTCGAGCGCGGTGGTGATCGTACGGCCCTGCTGGTCGGTCGCGGTGATCGTCGTCCCGTCCAGGCTGTAGGAATACGCCGACAGCGTCCGTGCGGTCGGCGAGCCGGTGAATGCTTGGTCGCTGACGTTATCGGTGACCCGCGCGATGCGGCTAAGCGCGTCATAGGTGGTCTGGACAACCCGGCCGTCCGGAGTGGAGACCGTGCGCGTGGCCGGCGTCGCACCCGTCGCCGCCGCGTACGAGGTCCTCGTGGTCAATCCGTCCGGGGTGGTCCTGCCCGTCTGGCGGCCCGCGGCGTCGTAGGTGTAGCTGATGATCCGGCCGAGCGGGTCGATGGTGCGGACCGGCCGCCCGGTCACGAGGTCCAGCACGGTGGTGGTGCTCGCCGCGACGGGGGTGCCGGCCGCGGTGGTGGTGGTGATGGTGCGCGTGCAGGCGGCGGGGTCGACCGAGGTCGCGAACATCGTGGTCACCGTGTCGGGGCCGTCGCTGCCGCCGGCCGGCTTGGCGCCGGGTGCCCAGGTCATGGTGCGCTGCGCCGGCTGGCCGTAGGCGTCGTAGCTGTAGCTGGTCGTGGACCGGGCGGTCAGCGGCTGGCCCGTTGCGGCGTACGCCGTCGTGGCGCTGCTGATCGTCTTTTTATCCGCCGACAGCACGTGGGTGGTCTGGCTGCAGGAGCCGTCCGCCCCGGTGATCGTCACGCTGGTGATCAGCCCATACTTGTCGCCGTAGGTGGTCGCCGTGGTGGTGCCTGTCTCATCGGTCGACTGGGTCACGCGGCCGTGGTCGTCGTAGGTGCGGCTGGTCGTCACGGTGCGGCTGCCGGTGGCGGCGGCGATGCCGGCCACGCCCGACGTGGCCGAGTAGGTCAGCGTCGTGGTCGCCGGGCGCGCGTAGTTCCCCGGCACGTTGACCGCGCGCACCGGCGGGTAGGTCGCGGTCTGGTGCTGCGCCGCGACGGGTCCGGCGAGCACCGTCCGGGCGACCAACCGGTGCTGTGAGTCGAAAGTCGACACGGTGGAGATCGGCGAGCCCGGGCAGGTGGCCGGCGCCGGCAGCTGCCGGATCACGCAGCTGGTCATCGAGGTGGTGTAAAAGTAGTTCGGATCCCCGGACTCGAACAGCCTGTCCGAGGACCCGCCGTTGTAGAGCGGGTAGCCGGTGTAGTTGTGCCGCGCGATGTTCTGCGCCGGGTCCATGGAGAACAGCCGCGCCGGGCCGAGCACCGTGTCCGAGGCGTCGACCGTGACGACCGCCTGCACCGCCGTCAGCCCGGGCTGGTACCCGATCGACTGATAGGTGATCAACGTTCGCGCCTGCGACGCGGAGGTGACCGAGGTCAGCAGCTCCACCGGGGACCCAAACACCGGCGAGTAGGCGAAGTGCGCCGCGGCGCCGGCCGGGTCGGTCACCGACGTCACGCGTCGCGTCGCGTCCAGCGTAATCGTGGTGCGAGCCACGACGCCGTCCGACCGCGGCGGAGCCGACACCACCACAGACGACGGGGTGTAGCTGAACGTGGTGGCCTGCCCGTAGCCGTCCACGATCGAGCTGGGCGCCCACCGCCCGCCGCCCAGAGGCTGCCACGTCAGCACGGTGCAGTTACCGAACCGGTCGGTCCGGGTGATGAGGTTGCCGTGGCCGTCGAAGTAGTCGGTCCGGCCGTCGTCGTAGGACAGCACGAACGCGTACCCGGTGGCGGGCAGCCCAGCCCGGGCCGGCAGCGTTCCGGACGCCCGCGTGTAGGCCAGGTCCTGCAGCGGGTAGTCCCGCAGCCCGGACGGGTATGAGCCGCCGGCGACGTAGGCGCCGCCGTTGGCCGGGTATACCGTGGCCGGCGTGGCCGGGTCGATGAACGAGGTACCCAGCGACCAGCCGGGCCCGAACCCCGACCGGTCCAGCCCGCCGGCCGCCCGGGCCTGATCCCATACCAGCGACCAAGTGACCCCGGCCGAGCCTGGCCCGGCCACCGCCGCCACCGGCACCGATACCGAGAACAGCCCGGTGCGTTCGTCCACCGAGCCGGACAACCCGCCGCCGAGGCCGATCGCCCCGGACACCACCGATAGACCGCTTTGCACGTGGCTCACCTCAGCTGTTTGCCGGAATGTTGACGACCGGGACCAGCACGCCGTGCGCCACCAGCCAGGTGTCCACGTGGTCGCCGGACAGGAACGCCGAGGTGTCGGCAAGTTTCGCGGTAGCGTCGGACACGGTCAGCGGCGCCGAGGCCAGCAGGTGCTCCGGCGCCCCGGCGGATTGCTGCAGCGGCAAGCTGGCCAGGCTGGTCGTCGCCTGGGCCGCGGTCAGTATCCCGATCTGCACGCCGTCGGTGGTGTCCAGGAACAGCGCGGGTTGGCCCGCGCTGATCGGGAACAGCCGGCACAGGCTGGAGCCTGTGAAGTCCGCGCACCCGGCCAGCGAGATGCCCTCCGAGGCCGAGGTCGCGCTGGCCACCGGGGCGATCGCCGAGGCCTGCACCTCGATCGGCTGGCTCGGGGCCGGCTGCCCGCCGTTGAGCGCACCGCCGACATAGCCGGTGATCATCTGTTCGGTGGTGCTCGTGGTCGACACGTAGTGATAGGTGCCGGCCACCGCGGGCTGGCCCTTGGTCACCGACCCGTCGTTGGGATACGCGCCCGCGTAGGGACTGACCCCGATGAAGCCGGCCGGGTCGGCGCCGGTGAGGAACAGGTTAGTGACCAGGTTGCCGGAGGCGTCGCGGTAGTAGATCCGCTTGTAACTGTGGTCATTGCCCGGCAAGGTGTTGCCTTCGGCGTCCAACACCTGCACCGATAGCGGAGCCTGGTCGACGCCGCTGTCGACCGGCCGGGCCACCCTGTCACTGCTGGTCGCCGCGATCTGCACGCCGCTCAGGTTGGTTCCGTCGGTCGGGGGCAGCAGATCCGACAGCGTCACCTGGGAGGGAACCCCGGCAGGTCCGAGGCCGACCCGGATCGCCTGGTAGGCAGGTTGTCCTGGCGGGTTTTCCCACCAGAACGTGGCCGGCCCGATCCCTTCTGCACCGGGGACGAATGGCGCAGCCAGCGTCAGCTGGGCGGGGGAACCGGGGGAACCGGCCGTCACGGTCGGCTGGGTTGCCGGCACCAGCACCCCGAGGCTGGTCCAGCTGTTCCCGTCGACGGAGCCCTGCACCAGCAGCGGCGGCACCATGACCTGGTTGCCGAACTGGTACGGCGCCGGCAGCTGGTAGGTCGCGCCGGTCACGTCGAAGCGGTACACCGCCGGACCCGGCCAGCCCGCCGGCGTCACCCGGGAGCCGCACACCGCCGGCGACGGCTGCGGGGTGGGCGCCGGAGGCGTGCCGACCGTGACGGTCCACAGCCCGAACGCGGCCAGCTGGTTGTGCGCGTTCGTGATCGACACCGTGGTCGACGAGCTACCAGCCTGATTGTTCACGTCCACGGTCATGTTCTGGTTGAGCTGGAGGCCGACGAGGAGGGTGTCAGCCGGATGGCTGACCGGGGTGATCGCCAGGTAGCCAAGCCAGGCGCCGGTCGGGTCCGTCGCGGCGCACCCACCCTGAGCTCCGGCGGTGAATGCCCCCATCGTGTAGATCGCCGAGCTCTGGCCGGCGGCCACCGTGATCCCCCCCGGGGGGAACGCCGGGGCGTCAGCCCAGCTCGGTGCGTACCAGCAGCCGTACCCGGGGCTGGACGACGCCTGCAAAGCCACCGTGACGGGCTCCCCGGAGGTGTTGATGACCTGGAACCGTCCTTCCTTGATGCCCGGATACCATTCGCGGAACGAGTCCCAGTCCGGCGACACCGTATTCGGCGAGCCGGCGCTCACCGGCTGGGCGGTCAGCCCGCTGGAGGTCCCGTCCCACCGCAGCAGACCTCCGGTCCCGGCAAGGACGTTGAACCCCTGCTGATACGATACCGCGTAATCCGCGCCGCCGGCCGTGCCGTCGAACCTGGGTATCGGGTTCACCGCGACAATCGCGCCGGGACCGGCGCTGGATACAGCCAGCGCGTTCGTCTGCGGCCCGGTGGCCCTCGGGTCGACGAGCTGGAGTGTCCCGTCGCTCATGCCGAACGCGACGACCGGCGAGCCGTCCTGGCGCCGCCCGAACGCCGCCGACAGGGGCGATGGTATTAGCGTATCTGTGCCTTGATGCGCCCAGGCCAGCCAGTTCGGCTGCACGATCCCGTTCCCGTCGACCTGCACGAAGAACCCCTCGTCGGCCCAGCTGATGACGCCGACGGCCAGCAGGCCGGATCCGGACGGGTCCCAGGCGAGCGCCGTCGGCGGGGTTTGCGACCCGTCCCCGGTGGCCATGCCGCCGAAGGTCGAGGTGAGTTGCGGCGTTCCGTTCCACAAGTTGTAGATCTGCACGCCGCCGTCGCTCAGCCCGACGGCGAGATAAGGCAAGGTGCCCACGTAGCCGGCCGCGAGTGACGTCACCGAGACCGCGCGGACGATCTCCGACATATAGGCGTCGGAGGGATACTGGTTCGGCAACTCGACCTGGTACGACGCGCAACTCGCGCTCGCGCACGAACCGTCGGGCGGCAGCACGTAGAGCAAATTGTGGTAGAGAGTGCCCTCGGCGAACGCGTTTCCCGTTGTTCCAGCGATGAACAGAGTGTCATTGTTGCGGGCGAGGTAGATCGTGTTGAGGTGGTAGGTCGTCCAGAGGGCGCCGAAGCAGCCGGAGCAGGCCCCCGTGCTTTCGTGGCCAACATCGGCCCACGTGGAGTTGTAGACAGTGGGGTCGGTCAACCCTCCTTCTTGGGGGTTGTACACGCCGGAGTAGGGGAAGGGAGCCAGATCCATGGGAGTGGACTGCAGGCGGGCGCCGCCCCGCGACGGCGAGTCGTAGATGTTGAGGTTGGTGTTCTCCGCGCGCATGCGCTGGTCGTAGCCGCGGCCCAGGAAGTCCCCGGTGAGCTCGTCGCGCATCGTGCGCGGCATGGTCGAGGAGATGTCGACCGGCGCCGCCGCCGGCCCCCCGATCGGCGCAGGCGTGGGCTGCTTTGGTGATCTGTCGCTTGCTGGCATGGTCCTGCTCCAGACGGACACGGCGGTGGGTGACCAGGACCGGCCTGATCCGGTCAGGACCTGTTATCGGGGGCCGGCGGCGAACCTGCGTCTGGCCGGCGACATCCCGAGCGGGCGCTGGTGGTGGTCGATTTGTCGAGGGTATTCCATTGACAGTTAAGCTAAGCGCCGCCTGGCACCATCGGTGATCGACGCATGCACGCACCGGGCCGTCGCGGCCGATCGTCTTCTCCGATATTCCCCGGATTCCCGGTGGTTGTGGGGCGCAGGATGGCCCGATCGGGCGTCTTCGGCAACGGCAAACGCGCGCCGCGTCCGCAGGGGGCGGTCGAAACAGCCGGGTGACTGCGCCGCGGCACCGGAACTCGTCGCTCTGCCCGCATCAGGGCGCTCCTCTGCCGGCGTCGTTCATCACACATGACGTCCCCCCACTCACGCTGGCGCGGGCGGGGCGCGCAATCGGCCAATCAGCGACAAGATTTCCGCAAACATCTGCCGCGCTACCGAGATCTCGGCCAATTGGAAGGTGACGTAGCGGCCGTGGCTGACGACCTTGGCGCCGATCTTGATCAGCTTCTCGCGCAGGCTGGTCAGCGACCACGGCTGCGCCGTCTTGGGCAGCGCCAGCGTTCGCATAAAGTTGCCGAGGTTGTAAGCGAGCACATGGAGCTGAGGGCGGACGGCATTGGCGGCGAAGGAACGGCATGACAGCCGTGTCCATTTGATCGCGCCCTTGCCCTCTTTGATCCTTCGCCAGCAGGTGTGCCGATGGCGAGGTAGCGCCGGAAGCGGTCACCCGACATCGCCTGATAGCTGCGCGTCGACGGCCTTGGCGTGGCCGGCCGAGCGTGTAGTAGCCTTCTACAACCAGCGTGGAACGGCGGAGCAATGGGACCGGAATCCACCCGGTGAAGCCATTCGCGGCCTGCCGAGTTCATCGACCGCCCTCGGCC
>Ga0210395_10001817_pt1 | contig 16571 bp, 19 predicted proteins | sample IncBWH4OmetaG_FD_150861 | JGI IMG/M metagenome (GOLD analysis project Ga0210395, IMG submission 150861) | Forest soil microbial communities from Barre Woods Harvard Forest LTER site, Petersham, Massachusetts, United States - Inc-BW-H-4-O ... | reverse complement strand
TTCACCGAGACTGGCGTCTCGGTGAAGACGTCGACGATCCGGTAATCTACGACCATCATCTCGTGGGAAACCGTCGGGCCGGCGGCGGTTGCGAGCGACCCTCGACCGAGAGTCTTTCGGGAGCCGGTGTTCGAGCGTTTAGCCGAAACTTCACCATTCGGCTGACCAAGTCGAGCGGCAGTGGATCGTCGAAAGGGAACCGGACGGACCCTTTTGCAGTTTTGTACTGAGACAGTTCCTTCTTAAATGCCGCGATGGCCGCGGCGCCCGGGTAAAATCCGATGTGTGATTTGAAGGCTGCGAACCAGACCAGCTTCTTCCCACGCAGAGCAAAAGCCGGCACGTTGTAGCTGATCGTTTCCTCCGCGTTTGGAGCGGCTCTTCCGATCGCTCGGCGCATCCGCTCGAGCAGCCTCTGCACTTCTTCGGGAAAGCCGCTGATGTAGCCGTCGATATCCGCCGGGGTACTCACCGCTCGACGAGCTTCATCATCTCGGGCGCGTAGCGCGGACCCGCGGTCCTCGATGCAAGCCCATCGAGCTGCGCGAGCTGTTCCGTCGTGAGTTCGAGGTCGAGCGCGCCGGCATTCTCCTCGACGTAGCGCACCCGCTTCGTGCCCGGAATCGGAACCACGTCGTCACCGCGCGAAAGAACCCACGCGAGCGCTACCTGCGCGGGTGTCGCGCCGCACTGCTCCGCAACGGCACGCACGACGGCTACGAGCGATTCGTTGGCTCGCGCGTTCTCTTCCGAAAAGCGCGGGTTGGTTTTGCGGAAGTCGTTCTGCGAGAGAGTCGTTACGTCTACCGACCCGGTGAGGAAACCTCGTCCGAGCGGACTGTACGGTACGAAGCCGATGCCCAGTTCGCGCGCCGCCGGGAGCACCTCGTTTTCGACACCGCGCTCCCAGAGCGAATATTCGCTCTGGAGGGCACTGATGGGATGTACCGCGTTCGCGCGGCGCAGCGTCTCGGGCCCGACCTCGGATAAACCAATATACCGGACCTTTCCGGCTTCGACGAGATCTTTCATCGCGCCGACCGTCTCCTCGATCGGCACGTCGGGATCGCGGCGGTGCTGGTAATAGAGATCGATGACGTCGATTCCGAGGCGCATCAGCGATTCGTTAGCCACGCGCTTTGCGTTCTCGGGCGATCCATCAACGCCGCGGACGCCGTTTTGGAACTTGAAGCCGAACTTCGTCGCGACGACGACACCCTCTCTGCGGCCCCGCAGGGCCCGGCCCACGAGTTGCTCGTTGGTGTAGGGGCCGTAGACCTCCGCGGTGTCGAGGAAGTTGATGCCGAGCTCGAACGCCCGGCGGATCGTCGCGATTGCCTGACCCTCATCGGCGCTGCCATAGGCCGAGGTCATCCCCATGCAGCCCAGCCCGATTGCGGAAACCGTTAGGCCCTGCGTACCAAGCTTACGTTGTTCCATGGCATTATTCTACCGTGCTTTCGCTACTCGCATGCTAGCTGGCTCCGTACAGCAGGACGAGCGGTACCCCGACCGAAGGTAGGAAGCCCTTGCCCTTCCGATTCGGGGTGTGACATATGAAAACATGGATTGCGGCGCTCGTTGGCTTGCTGGTCGGCGTGGTCGGGGGTCACATTATTGGGCCGCTGAACAGCGTCCCGGCAGGCTTCACCGCTTTGAGCCAAGTGCAAATTTCGAATCCATCGAACAGCACTCATTGGCCGTGTCCAACGACGACGCCGTGCTCGCTGCCAATTACGGCCGATTTTCAATTCGCAACGAGCAAGCCAGCTAGTAGTACAAGTTGCGGCACGGATTCAGACTGCTTCGCGTTCACCGATTTCGACGACACAAGTCCCACGGTCGTCGCCACGACGGTGGGCGCGGCACCCTGCTGGAAAAAACAAACGCCGCTTTATATTTCCGGGACGGTTTCATTCGCATCATCAGCCGCGAGCAAGAACCTGAAACCGTAAGCGGTAGCAAAACGCCGATCGAGGAAGCGATTCGGCTGGACGAGATCGAGGGCGTCCGCCGTTCGATCGAAGCGGCCCACCGCCTCGACCCGGAGATCGGCGCGACGAGCATCGAAGTCGCGGGAGGACTCGTCGCGTTCGCCGGGGTCGACTCGCCGCTCTCGCAAGCGCTGGGCGTGGGCGTTCGCGGACCCGTGAGCACCTTCGACATCGCGAAGATTACCGAGTTCTACGAATCGCGCGGCGCCGCACCGATGGTTTTCGTCACGCCCACGGCCGACCCGTCACTCACGCGCGAGCTGACGCGGGCCGGCTACGCTCCCGGCGAGCGCGAGCAAAGCCTCCTTGCATCCGGCGATCTGCTCGAGCATGCGCGGCGAGACGAACGCATCGGCGTTGCACGGGATCTCGCCGCGTGGGCGAGGGCTTCGGCGGCGGCCTTTCTCGAGCGCGAAGCGCTCTAGCCGGGCGACGATCGCATCGCCCTTATTCTCGTGACGACCGACGAGACGATTGCGTTGGAAGCACGCAAAGGCGACGCGATCGTCGCGACCGGCGCACTAGGCGTGCGCGGCGAGCACGCCGCGCTTTTCGCCGGATCGACGCACCCAGCGTTTCGACGGCGGGGTTGGCATACGGGATTGATTCGCGACCGCGTCGCACGTGCTCGGGATGCCGGCGCAAGACTGGTGCACGCGACGGCTGGGCCAGGGAGTGCCTCGGAACGGAACTTCCTGCGCTGCGGTTTCGTTCGCGTTTACACGCGCGTACTCTGGGTGAAAACCTCTTCTGGTTTCATCGCCGCGCCGGCGGCAGCTGCGGCTGCGATTTCTCCCCCGCTCAAGCCGGCATAAATTCGCTCGGTCGCAATTTTTTGCACTAATCCCAACTGCTCGTTGCAATGTGTCTTGGCAATGAGCTTGTCTGCGAGGCCGCAGTACTTCGCGGCCACGACGAGATCGCCGCCGATCGCCGCAACGCCGGCGATCCCGTGGATCGCGTTGATGACGAATATTTGCGCCCGCAGCGCCGTGGCCTCGCGCAGAGCCGTTTCGAACTCGTGACGTGCGGCGTCGGCGCGACCGGCAACAAGCAGCGCGCTCGCAATTCCAAGCCGTGCCTGGCACGCCCCGTGCGAATCGCGTTCTTCCGTCTTGATTTCGAAGGCTTCGCGAAAGAACCGCTCGGCGCGTTCCACGTCACCCAAACATAGCGCGACCCATGCTCGCTCGATTTCGACTTGCGCCGAAACGCTGCGATCGCCGAGCCGCTGCGCATTTTCGCTCGCTTTGGACAGCAGCTTTTCGGAGGATTCATAATCCTCCTCGTCGTCACGAGCCAGGATTCCCAAATTTATCATGCAGATCGTCTTCCCCACGAGATGATTTCCGGCGTCGAGATGCTCGTAGGACTCGGTGTAGAGGCGCTTCGCCTCATCCGAACGCCCCTGCCGGTGAGCCACTTCGGCGACGATGTGCAAAGCGGAGCCAATGCCCGAATCGTCGGACAAGCCGCGATAGATTTCAACCGCATCGCGAGCGAGGCGGCTCGCATTGTCGTAGTCGTCCTGCATCGCCGCGAAGGCAGCTAAGTCGCGCAGCGCCCTCGCCCTTTTCGTGAGATCGAGAGCCTTTGCACGGCTGAGAAGACGTTCGAGCCAGTCCCTTCCTTCGGTAAACGATCCGCGCGCGCGCCAGAAGTGCGCTAGGTCGATGATCAATTGAGCGGCCCGTTCGACGTCGCCGTCGATCGCGCGTTCCAGCGCGGCGCGCATATTGGCGATCTCGACATCGATGCGTGGCATGCCGGCGGCTCGCGCGCTCGCATCGGCCCTTGCAACCGAACTTGCCAGAGCGGAGTAAAACTCGATGTGGCGCCGGCGCAAGCTCTCGTTTGCACTCGAAGCCGACAGCTCGCCGGCAGCGAACTCCGCTACCGGCCCGAGAAGCCGATAGCGAGGCTCGGCGCGGTCGCGCAGATCGAGTTGCACGAGCGATTTGTCGACGAGCGATTCGATCTCACCATCGACCTCCGCGTCGACGACGTGCTCGAGTGCTTCTATCGTGCAGCCCCCCGCAAAAACCGAAAGCGCCGAAAAGGTGCGTTTCTCCGATTCCGCCAGCAGGTCGTAACTCCACGCGATTGCGGCACGCAACGTGCGATGGCGCTCGTCAACGGTAGCGTCTTTGCTGGCAAGCAACATCGCACGCAACCGTTTGGCCATGCGCTCTAGCGGCGTCGTAGCCAGCCGCGAGGCGGCCAGCTCGATCGCGAGCGGAATGCCGTCGAGGCGCCGGCATACCTCGGCGACGAGTGCGCACTCGCTCTCCGAAAGTGCGAGCGCGCCGGTGATCGCGCGAGCCCGTTCCAGAAAAAGCAGCGAGCCATCGAGCGCTTCCAGATCGGCAAGGCTCTGCGCGCCGTCGGGCAGCGAGAGCGGCGCAAGGCGTTCGACACATTCGCCAGTGAGATGAAGAGGTTCTCGACTGGTAACCAGACAGCGAACGTTTGGACACTCCGAAACGACTCGTTTGATCAACAAGGCCGTCGCGCCCAAAACGTGCTCGCAGTTATCGAAGATGAGGAGCACGCACTTGGAACCGAGGTGCCCGGCAATCGTATCTTCCAACGCCTCGTTGGCTGCCTCGACGACGCCGAGCGCCGACGCGAGCGCATTGGAGACGTGCCTGCCCTCTCGCAGCGGAGCGAGTGCGACGAAGTAGACGCCGCCGGAGTAATCTTGCACGACTTCGGCGGCGACTTGCAGCGCGAGTCGCGTTTTACCGATGCCGCCCGCCCCGCAAACCGTGACGACGCGATTTTCGGCGAGGCGGTGCCGAAGACTCGCGATCTCACGCTCGCGCCCGACGAAGCTCGAGATCTGCGAGGGCAGGTTATTCGGGTGAGCGTCGATCGACGCAAGTGCGGGAAAGTTTGCACGCAGGCCTTCGGCCATCACTTGATAGGTCGCCTCGGCCTTCCGGAGATCTTTGAGACGGTGCGTACCCAGATGGCGCAGCACCACGCCCTCGAGCGGAATGCCCGCCAGCATCTCGGCAACCGGGGCGGTCAGCAGAATTTGGCCTCCGTGGCCAATCGCCAACAAACGTGCGACGCGGTTGAGGGTCGGCCCGAAATAGTCGCCGTCGTGTGCGATCGCATCGCCGCAATGCAGCGCCATGCGGACGCGGACCTGGCCGATTTCCCGCGGCCAGCGGTGGTTTTGCAGCGCGCGCATCGCTTCGATCGCTGCGGCGAGCCCGTCGGGCGCGCGCTCGAACGCGCAGCAAAACTCGTCGCCGATGGTTTTGAAAACATATCCGGCGTGCCGTTCGAAGATGCCACGCAGGAGGCGATCGTGATCCGAAAGAGCAGCGGCCATTGCATCGGGGTGCCGCTCCCACGCCCGGGTGCTACCCTCGATGTCAGTAAAAAGAAAGGTTACCGTTCCTTTCGGGAGCGGCCGTTCGAGCATGTTGCTGCAGCGCCTCGCGTTCTACGTTGCGCATAGGCAGCAACGGTCCTTCGCTTGGCTGCAAGGGGCGGCTAGCCGCCCCAGCCGCTGCCGCTACCGCTTCCACCGCCGCCGCCGTGCGGCGTTGGGGTTGCCTGCGGTCCAGGCCCCGCGTGCGGGCCGACGGTCAAGACGTCGTGCATTCCCATGTCGTAGTGGTACGCGCAGCCGATCAGGTAGATCCCGGCTTTCGTCAGCGTGACCGTGACGGATTGTCCCGGCTTGATCGGTCCGCTCGCATAGCCTGCGGCGAGTTTACCGTCGCCTTCTGCCTTTATGGGAAGCTTTATGCCTTTTGGAAAAACGGCGGGCGGCGCCGTGATCACCTTCACCACGTCGAGCGTGTGCGTATATTTCGTCGAAAGGTTGCGGATCGTGAGCTTCGTGTTCGGCGGAAAGCCGAGGGCCTGCGAATACGTTTCTTGGGTAAAGCCGCCCAACTCCGCTTTCCACTTTACCGACTTCATCGACCACAAGCCCTCGGAGGGGAGCTTCTCGCCGATCGTGTCTTTCGGCAGCACCGCGACGATTACCAAGTCCCGGTTGATAGAGGGCAGCACGACGCTCGTGCCGCCTTGAGGGGCGCGCTCTGCGCAGCCGGCCACGCCAAGGCCGAATAAAACTGCTGCCGTTCCGATCGCGATTCTGTTCATAGCACTCCTAACAATGTCGCAAGGGCTCTTGCGAACCTAGTGAAAGATCAATTCGCCTATCTGACTTGGGTCGTGATAGGCGTCAACCGTGAAGAAGACGTTGCCGTTCGCGCCGACCGCAATTCCGTTCGGAATGTCTCCGCTCGGAAGCGCTATGACGGGGCCAAACTTGCCGCTGGCGGGATCGATGCGGCCGATGTCTTGGGCTTGGCTTTCGGTGAACCACAGATCCCTATCGGGTCCCGGCGTTAGCGCCTCCGGGTAGCTGCCCGACTGCGCGATCTCGAACTCGCGGATGTTCTTCCCGTCGACTCGCGCGATCTTATTCCCGTTACGCTCCGTAAACCAGATGTGCTTGTCGGGCGCAAAGAGGATGCCCCAAGGCGTACTTCCATAAGTCACCTTCAACGAAGGTTTGAAACGCTGCGTTCGCGGATCGAACCGTCCGATCGCGCTCGCCAACGATTCGGTGAACCATAGATCGCCGTCGGGACCGGCCGTGATGGCCCACGGCTCGGATGATCCGTCGGGGATTTGAAACCGCGCGATCGTTCCTTGCGGCGTCACGCGACCGATGTAACCGTCATCTAACTCGGTGTACCAAACGTTCCCGTCCGGGCCGAGGGCGATGCCGCGCGGATCCGGATCGCTGCCGGGAATCGAAAATATCGCCACCGCGCCGTAGGGAGTCATGCGGCCGATCGCATTCGCGCCCGGTTCGGTAAACCACAGATTGTGATCCGCACCTTCAGTGATGCCTTCGGGCTCCTGGGCATTTGAGATTGGAAATTCGGTGATCGCACCGTCGGTCGTGATGCGCCCGATCTTCCCGACGAATGCCTCGGTAAACCACAGTGCCTTTTGAGGACCGTCCGTGATATATAAAGGCCACGAATCGAGCGACGGCGTGTTATAGTACGCGAGTTGGCCCAAAGCCGATGGAGTTCCGGAAGGGTGCGACGTCGCGAGCGGCGCCGTTCCAGTCGAAACGGGCACGCTCGACTGCGTGCAGCCCCAAAGGCAGAAGAGCGATACGACGGTAATGGTCAGCGCTCGAACAGCCACGTCACCCCCTCCTATTGCGACAGTACGCCACAGACGGATGAAAAAAGTCTGAACTGACCGCCTTGACAAAGTTGTCCCAGCGCGAGTATATTACCGTTACGTTATGGAACCAATAGGTTATGGACGTCGTTCGACCGAGCGCCTCGACGCGACCTTCACCGCGCTGGCCGACCCGACACGCCGAGCTATCCTTGCGCGCCTGGCATCCGGCGAGGCATCGGTCCTCGAGCTGGCATCACCGTTCGCGATGAGCCAACCAGCGATTTCCAAGCATCTCAAGGTGCTCGAGCGCGCGGGGCTCATTTCGCGCAGCCGCGACGCTCAGCGGCGGCCGTGCCGCCTGGAAGCAAAGCCGCTCGCCGAAGCGAGCGGCTGGCTTGCGCGCTATCGCGACCGATGGGAAGGCAACTTCGCGCGGCTCGACGCCGTGCTCGACGAGTTCCAAAACGATGCAAAGCACTCTAAACGCGCCAAGGGGCGAAGGAGATAAACCATGATGGCTGCGCAAGCGAAACCCCAGCTTACGATCGCGACCCCGAGCGATTGCGAGGTCGTAATGACACGCGTCGTGCGAGCGCCCCGCGCGCTGGTCTTCGACGCATTTACGAAGCCCGAGATGATTAAACGCTGGCTCCTGGGGCCGGACGGCTGGTCGATGCCCGTCTGCACCGTCGATCTGCGTGTGGGCGGAACGTTCCACTACGTGTGGCGCAACGATTCGGACGGTAATGAGTTCGGCTTACACGGAGCGTATCGCGAGATTACGCCGCACGAGCGAATCGTGCACGCCGAAAACTTCGATCAGCCGTGGTATCCGGGCGACGTCATCGTCACGACGGTGTTTGCCGAGCGCGACGCCTCTACGACCGTTACGATGACGCAGCTTTTCGATTCGCGCGAAGGGCGCGATGCCGCAATCGAATCTGGAATGGAAAAGGGTGTGGCCGCAAGCTTCGATCGCCTCGACGAAATTCTCGCTTAAGATTCCTTATCGCCGCCGACCGCGAGAAACGTGACGACATCCCACGAGTTGCGAATGCCGATGAAGATCAGCGAAAGTACGCCGCCCGCGAGCACGAAGAGCGCGTCTCGCGGGACGGCGTTCAGAACGATCGCGCCCACGAGGAGCGCTCCGTACGCGAGCAAGGGAAGGATCGTATACCACATCCAATCGTCGACGTCCGCAGTATATTTCGTTAAACGCTTCGCGCGCCGCGCCACACCGGCGAGGTATAAGATCCCGTAACATCCGACGAGCCCCACGATGACGCCGACATAAACCAGCGAACGCCACGGCGCGCAAAGAATCGCCGATACAAACAACGCGGCGCAGAAATGCATGACCGTCGGCGTGCTGAACGTGGCGATGCCATCATGACGCGCTTGCGATTGCTCCTCTCCACGCACCAACGTGATCACCACGAACATCAGGCCGGTCAGCGCTGCGGCCGACGAGCCGGCAATAACATAAAAGTTCGACCATGCCGGTAGAAAAGGCGCTGCGGGTTCAGGCAAATTCGTTCACCCCCAGCGCGGCCACGGCTTGCGCCGCCGCGCGTTCGCCAGTTTCAACGGCGCCGTTGACGGTGCCCCCTTGACCATCGCTCGACGTCGCTTCGCCGGCAAAAAAAAGCGACTCACCCGCGGGTTGCGCAAGCGCAGCACGCGCGTTGCCGCCTCCGACGGCGACGTAGCTATACGCTCCGCGCGCAAAGGCGTCGCGGCTCCAATCGTGCGTGAGGCCGCCCTCGAACTCCCTGCGCGCGAGCTCCACCTCTCCGAACAACTTCCCGAAGCCCGCGAGCGCCATTTCGACCAGCTCTGCCTGGGAAAGGCCGCTCAAGGCGACCGCGCCCGGTCCGCCGACCCACGCGACGATCAGCTCGCTGCGTACCGGCAGCTGCGTCCAGTACGTCGGGATCGGCTGCCCATCGCTGTGGAAGAACGACGCGTCATGGTAGCGCCCACGCGCGATCCGTTCCCAAAACGACGTTCGAAACCAGAGCGCGACCTTCACGACGTGCCCCATTTCGATGTGCGCAAGCGCTTCGCGCTTTGCCGCCGGCAGCTCGGGGTCGAAGCTAATTTCCGCATCGTCGCCGCGATGGCGTAAGACGCCGACGGGAAGCGTTACGATCGCGGCGCGAGCGCGCAGCGTTTGCGATTCGCCATGCGAGCCACTGACGTCGACGGCGACGCCGCCGCGACGCCACGAAATGCGACGCACCCGAGTCGAGAACGCGAAGCGAACCCCGGCGCGCTCGCAGTCGTTTCGAAGCAGCTCGAACATCGGTCCGTAACCGCCCAACGGGCGCGCACTTGTGGAATCCGCACCCGATTCCCATTCGTCGGCAATCGCTTTGGCGCTTGCAAGTTGCGGATCGGCGGCTTCGAATCCCTCGACGAACGTACGCGCCGCCTCTGCGGTTTCACGCAGCGCATCGTCGCCTTCGAATCGCGCAAGAAACTGCCCTACGCTCTCATCGTCCCGAAGGGAGCGCGAGGCTTCGAATATACTTGCAGACGACGAGAAATCGTCGTCGCCACATTCCAACTCGCCATTTTTTCGAATCCACGAATCGCCGCCCATGTCGATCGCGGCGCTGCCGGCCTCGCGAAGCAGCGCCTTCGTGCGTTCGGCCGGTCCGTGAATGAACTCCGCGCCGAGCTCCGCCGGCGTTGCGATCCGCATTATCGCGTGCGGGAGCACGCGGCCGCCGATGCGGTCGCGCGCTTCGAGTACGAGCACTCGCGGCGTTTGCCGCCCAACGCTTCGCGCGGCCGCCAAGCCCGCCGCACCCGCGCCGATGACGATGACATCCGCATCCATTGACGAGCCGACCTGCATGGCAGCGCTAGGGAGGTTCGGGCGACGGACTCGGCTTCGGTCCAAACGAGCGCTCCAGCACGTCGGCAGGCGCCGGCACGCAGCCGACCCGGTCGAGAGGGTTATCGCAGAGCTGCGCGTTGCTAAAGTTTGCACCGGTAGTTAGGGCATCATGCATGGGATCGCAGGTCGCAACCCGTTGCGCGCCGTTGACCTGATTCCAGCAAAGAACCGCACCAGTGAAGTTCGTCCCGCGAAGATCCGCTTGCGAAAAGTCGACAGAGATCAGCGTCACTCCGGACAGGTTGCGCGCGTTTAGATGGCCACCGCTAAAGTTGCACGAGATGCAGCCGTCGAGTAGTTGCCGCAACTGCCCGTCCTCCACGGCCGAACTAAAGCCTTTAAAGTTTGCGGCCACCATGCGCACGTTGGAAAACGTCGCGCCGTCGAAGCGCGCTTGCTCGAAGTTGCACGCCACGCAATTTGCGGCATCGAAGTGCGTGCCTCGAAGATCGGCTTTCTCAAAGTTCACCGCGATAAGCCGCGCGGCGCGAAACGACGAGCCCGCGAGCGTCGCGCCCTCGAAGTTCGTACCTATTAGAACGCCGTCGGCAAAGTCCGAGTTCGCCAGGGCCGCTCCGGCGTAGTTGCATCCCTCGCAGAACTTCGTCGCATCCGCGTCTGCCGACCGAAGGCACATCAACGAGAGCGCGACTGCGCCTACGGCGATCAAGATGGGTTTCATCGGGCTACGCGTTCGATATCCAACAACGTTCTCTTGCGCTCGAGCCCCCAGCGGTACCCGCCCAGCGCGCCCGAGTCGCGAATGACGCGGTGGCAGGGGATGATAACTGCGACGGGGTTGCGAGCGACGGCGTTCGCGACGGCCCGGCTCGCCTTCGGGCGGCCGATGCCGGCAGCGACCTCTCGATACGACACAACGTCACCGCTGGGGATCGACTGCAGATATTTCCAAACGCGCATTTGAAAGGCCGTGGCGCGGATATCGAGCGGAAGATCGAGATCCGGTCGTTCGCCCGCGAGATGGCGGACAATTGCATTCCTCCACTTCGCAAAATCGGGATGGTAGGGTTGCAGCATCGGGACGATCTCGGCATTGACGTGCTCGGCTTGCAGCTTCTCGAGCAACTCTTCTACGGAGTCGCCGAACTGTGCAAAACAAATGCCGCGATCGGTCGCGCCGATCAGCATCGGTCCTAAGGGCGTTTCGAGCGCCGCATACGAGATCGAAACGCCCCGGCCCGCGGCTCGATATTGCGCGGGAGTCATCCCCAGGTTGCGCGCAGCGTTCTCGTAGACACGGCTGGGCGAGCCATAACCCGCCGCGTACACCGCTGCATCGACGGAGCGATCGTCTTTGAGCCCTTCCTTCAGGCGCCGCAGCCGCGCGGCCGACACATACTCCTTCAGGGTGACGCCCACGACCGCTTTGAAGCGCCGGGCGAAATGGTACTTGCTCAGCCCGGCCATGGCGGCGAGCGCATCGAGCGTGAGCGCTTCGTCACTGTGCTGCTCGATGTAGCGGCAGACAACTCGGATCGGTTCGAGATCGTGCATGCTACTAAACTAGCGCTGCTGCGCCGGCGGCGTCCATCCGAATCTTGCTTTCGGCCGTGGCGCGCTTACGTAGTATATTCTTGCCATGAGCGGAAGGGTCGCGCGGGTTTCGAGCGTCTGCATGCTGCTGCTCTTCGCCGGCTGCTCGGGAAACTTTTCGCGAAGCATTCCGGCAACTGCCGGTGCAGAGCGAGGGGCCGCGCGGCACATCGTCTTTCGCGTCGCCGACGCCAAGGGGAGGCGTATCGATTGGAGTGCGTTCCGTCAGCGCGAGGAGAACGGCGCCGCCGGCTATCGTAACGATGCGTTGCTGGATCCGGCGACGCTGCTGCTGCTCCCAAGATTCGCTCGCGCAGGGGCGCGGCGCCGTCGCCGCGGCGTATCAATCGGCGATTATGGGATACGCCTATTCCGGCGGCGGAACGTTCTGGTGGTTCTTCGTCGACGAAGTCAGGCCCGCCAGCGCTTTATACCGCACCCTTGAGACCGTTTACGCTAAAATGCACGTCCGTAAAGCAGCCGCTCTTCATAGCCTGCCGTAAGCCGGACTGGAGTTGCAGTTGGTGCGATTCTTTTGAAAGTAGGCAACTTGCCCCCGCGAGGTGGCAATCGCGCCCCCACGAGGGCTGCATGTTCGCCGTATAGACGACGATAACGCAGTTCGGCAAAACGAAGCGCAGTTGACGCAACTTCTCGAGCGGATCGGAATCGCACCGGTCGAGATCGGCGACGAGAACGTCGGGCGCAATCCTCTTGAGAGCGGGCACTTCGAGGTGGGTAACGATCGTGGTCGCCGCCTCGCCGGCACCTTCGAGAGCCGCACCGAGCACTTGAACATCCTCGGCAGAGACGGCCGCCAAACAGCATACGCGAGCCATGATAATACGCTTTCAGGGAGAGGAGCTTCGAGCAGAGAAGAAGCTTTTCGTCATCGTACCATTGGAACCGAAAGACGACCATCGTGAAAAAGAACGATAGTGCCGGCGCCCCGCTGTTAGCGAACTTCGTGCCGGAGTCGGATCCGGCATATCCCGTCATCGAGGCGATCCTCCGCGTCGTTCCAGCTTCGCGTTGGGCGTTTGCGCGCGTAACGGCGGATGGCGAGCTAGGCATGCTCCTGGATTCGCAAGGCAACGGTGGCGAGCTGGCGCGGCTCCAAAACGAGTTCGAGCGCCAGGGAGGGAAGGGCAAGACCGGGGCGCGCATTGCAGCGACGCTCGGCCCGCTCGGCGATTTCGAAAGCGGCATCACACTCCTATTTGCCGACGCCCATGCCAACTTCGGGATACTCACGCTCCTGCGCACAAACGAGCTTGGACCGTTCACGTCGAGCGAAATCAGTGTCCTAACCTTGGCGCTCGACGCCACGTCCGAGCGTCTCTCGGCGTTGCGCCTCAACCAGCACGAGGCAAGCCTCGAGCCCCCGGGGAGTTCGGGCGAGTCGTTCTACGTGCTCGACAGCGACTTGCAAATCGTCCTGGCGTGGTCTTCGCAAGACCAGCGGCGCATCGCGCTCACCGGGCTGCGTACCCGGCTAGCCGACCGGCTGCCGGTAGTGCTCGAGGAGACGGTGCGGGGCCTGGTCGCGGGCTGGAAGAGCGACTCTGCCACCCACGAGGTAGGCGTTGCCCATCCGGTGCCGTTCCTGGTCGTGCGTACGCAGCCGATGTCGGGGCCCGCCGGACTCTTTATCGGGGTGCGGATCGACCGGTTTGCGCGCTCGAACTCGCTGGCCGGCCCGGCGGCTCGCTTTCACATTACGCCTCGGGAGCTGCAAGTGCTCGCACTGCTCCTCGATGGCGCAAAACTCGAGGAGATCGGGCAAAAGCTGCACATCACCTCTTCGACGATTCAAGATCACATCAAGAGCATGGTCGACAAGACGGAAAGCCGGAACCGAACCGAGCTAATCGCTCGCGTGCTAGGCTGGGAGAGGACTCCCCCGCTCTGAAGAATCCGGCTTTTCACTATGCCCCCCTTCCTTGGGTTGCGGTACAGTAGGGGTTCAGGCAGAGTAAGGGTGGTTCACGGGTAGAGTAACGGTGTTTCAGTAGAGTAACGGTGTTTCAAAGGAAGGTTGAGTCTTGCGTACGGCCCTGGTGGTTTTTTCGGGCGAATACGACGTAAGTTGCAGGAAGCGATGGCGCGAGGAACTCGAGCGCCTGTCCTGCGAGCCCAGCGTCATCATCGATTTTACCGACGTAACCTATTTGGATGCGACCTGCATGACGGAGTTGCTCCGTCTACACGAACGTCGCCTCGCGCACGGCTTCGGCCGCGAGACGGTCGTCCTGCATCGACCGCTCGTTCGCAGGCTCTTCGAGCTCTTGCAGATGCAAGACGTCCTTCGAGTCGTCGAAACCGTCGACGAAGCCTTAGATAAGGAGGAGTTGGCCCCCATCGTGCGTCATGCGTTCGAGGGAGGCATCGACGCAGTCCGGCCCGCTCAGCGACCGGCCCTCCAACGCATTCAATACGTGCCCGCAGTAGGAGCGCTCAACTAGCCAGATATGCATCAGACTTACAGCCGAATCAAAGGTTTTGGCCTCATTGGCATCCACATTGGGGCGCTCGCGGCCTTCTGGCCCGGCTTCTTCAGTTGGTCGGCGCTGGCGGCCGCAGGGGTCGTATCGTATGCGACCGTGGCGCTTGGGATTTCGCTCTGCTTTCATCGCATCCTGACGCATCGCAGCCTGCGACTCCTCAAACCCATCGAATACCTCTTTGCGATCTTTGGAACGCTGGCGCTGCAGGCCGATCCGATTCGCTGGGTATCGGTGCACCGCAAGCATCACGCCCATGCCGATCACGAGGGCGACCCGCATAGTATTGCCGACGGCTTCAAGTGGGCGCACATGGACTGGATTTACCGGCATAACATCGCGCTGCCCTCCGATGAGGAAATGCGTCACTTCGCCCCCGACCTCTACGCCGAACCGTTCTATCGCGCGCTGCAGTACCTCGACGGCCCGCTTCAGGTCGCGCTGGCGCTCGGGCTCTTCGCCTTTGGCGGCTGGTCGTGGGTGATCTGGGGCATTTTCGTCCGGCTCGCGGTTAGCTATCATACGACCTGGCTGGTCAACAGCGCAGCCCATATGCTCGGTTACCGCACGTTTGCGACCCCGGACCAATCCACGAACTGCTGGTGGGTGGCGCTCATCAGTTGGGGTGAGGGCTGGCATAACAATCACCATGCCTTCCCGTTTTCGGCACGGCACGGATTACGTTGGTTTGAAGTCGATCTGACCTGGTGGCACGTTCGCGTACTCGCGTTTCTCCGGCTCGCAGACGGAGTCAAGGTGCCGACCAAGGCGATGCAGCAACGTCTGCGCGACATCGCGCGCAGCGGCTCGCGAAGCTCGCGGTCGTACGTTACCTAAAATAACCAGCGGTAGCAAAAAAAAGAGCGCGATGTGAATCGCGCTCTTTTTGCGGCGGCTACGACCGATGTGTAGTCGCTATGCGGGGCACGCCGGAGATCACTAGGAACGGGTTCTGACCGAACGAATGTTACCTGAAGTGCCGAACACATGAAGAATCGCGCAATCGCGCCGATCGCGCTCTCGCTGCTCACCGCCGGGCTTGCTGCACTTGCCATGACGTTGTTTGGCCCGCAATGGCTCCAACCCATGGTGCGCGTCGTCACCTGCTACGACGTTGCGGCGATCGCAATATTGATCTGGTATTGGAATGTCATCCTGCGAACGAGCGCCTCGAACACAAAAGTGCGTGCGGCCGGGCAAGACCCGGGCCGAGATGCGATCTTCACGGTCATTCTTCTGGCGGTCGCCTTTGGGTTCGTCGCCGCGTTCGATATCCTCGGCCCCGGACCGCACGACCATGCCGAGAGGCACGAGGTGCTTATTTTTGCTTCCGGCTTCGGCGCCGTCGTACTGGGATGGCTGCTAGTCCACACGATTTTTTCGTTCCGTTACGCGCATCTGTACTATGGCGATCGCGATCGGAATAACGAAAGCGATCGCGGTCTCATCTTCCCCGGACGGGCCGACCCAAGCTACTGCGATCTTGCGTACTTCTCGTTCGTTATCGGCATGACGTTTCAGGTCTCCGACGTGCAGATCACCGACCAACGGATTCGCCGCCTCGTGCTCGGCCACGGGTTGATCTCATTCGGCTATAACACGGCGATTCTAGCACTCGTCGTCAACGTCGTTTCGAATCTCCTGCACGCTTAGGGCCTCAGGTTTTTCCGGCAGCGCTTAACTCGCCGGCTCGACGATAGTGGATCGGCGCTTGGGTCGCGAAGCCCTAGCGGAGAATGTACATACCGCCAGATTTCGAGGTAGCAGACAGCGCAGCGGTCATCGCGCTCATCGATCGGTTTCCGTTTGGACTGCTGGTCACGAACGAGGAGCCGTATCCGAGCCTAACGCACCTGCCGATGATCGCCGAGCTGCGCAATGGGGAGCTCTGGGTTCTCGGGCACGTTGCCCGCGCCAACGGGCACGCCCGATCGATTACGAACCATTGCCCCGCGACGGTCGCATTCCAAGGCGCGCATGCCTACGTATCGGCAAGCTGGTACGAAGAACCCTACGCTACGGTACCGACGTGGAACTATACCGCCGCACATCTCTGCGGGACGCTGCGAGAGGGCGACGCGTGGGACGTACTCACGCGCCTAACCGAAAAGTTCGAGGGCGGGCGAGCCGATGCGTGGGACCCGCAGCGCCTGGAAACAGACTTTCGTGAAAAGCAGCTGCGCGGAATCGTTGCCTTTGAGATGCGTGCCGAACGTATTTACGCCAAAGCAAAACTCAGCCAAAATCGCACCGACGCCGACAGGATACGGGTGATCCGGCAACTTTCGGAGTCGGCTGACGTTCTCGAGCGCGAGTGCGCCGAAGATATGCGGCGATCGTTAGGTCGATGACGCCGAAGTCGGTCGCGCTAGTTCTGCTCGGAGGGTTCTTTATCGCCGCCGGCGCCAATCACCTTCGTACACCCCGGCTTTTATC
>Ga0210395_10001815_pt1 | contig 16574 bp, 14 predicted proteins | sample IncBWH4OmetaG_FD_150861 | JGI IMG/M metagenome (GOLD analysis project Ga0210395, IMG submission 150861) | Forest soil microbial communities from Barre Woods Harvard Forest LTER site, Petersham, Massachusetts, United States - Inc-BW-H-4-O ... | reverse complement strand
TGCTGACCCTGCATTGGGGACCTTCAGGAATTGCAGTGGCTTGGACAATCTCCTTCTTTCTCCTGATGTTTCCCGGGTTCTGGTTCGCGGGAAAGCCTATCGCCCTCAACGTGGGCTCAATCTTTTCCACGATTTGGAGATTTTTCGTTGCCTCCGTCGTTGCTGGCGGCACCACATTCTTGATCATTGGCATGTTGCCGCATTTTGCTTCCATGGCCGGAGCTCCGGCCGCGTTAAGTCGGCTGATTGCAGTTTCGCTGTTGTTTTCCGCACTTTATCTAGGTTGTGTAATTGCGCTTCACGGAGGGATGAAGCCGATCAACGAAACGGTCGGTCTACTGCACGACTTCTTGCCCGAGCGCAAAACGGAAAACGCATTGCGCACGATTCCCGAGACGAATATTTCGCCGGCAGCCTCAGAGGCGTAAGGTAGCGGCGAGCATCTTCTCAATAAGAGGCTTTGACTGTCTCGCAAGCAAGATTCAATCCGCAATACCAATTCCAAAAATGAGCTCAATTCCCCATCCCGCTGAGAAAGTCGGTTCTTCCCAGGGAGAACGTACGGCTAGGCTGCGCATTTTATTGCTAGCGCCTTTTTGCGATCCGGAGCGCATCAGCATGCCGCTGATTGCTTACTTGCACGCGGCGGCGCTCGCACAGCTTCATGATGTTTCCCTCGTAATTGGAACGCCCAGCGAAGGGAGCGTGCGCCGCGCGAGCGGTCCGTTTCGCACCATCGAAGTAGTCCGGATGCCGAAGCTCGAGCGTTTTTACGAGTGGTGCTTACGCCGTATTTTTCGATACAACTTCGCCAGCCAGGCATTGACCGCTTTCGGATATCCGTTTTCCCTGGCTTTTGAATGGTATGCATGGCGGCAGTTGCGGCAAAGGATTTCGACGGGTGAGTTTGATGTCGTTCTGCGCATCCTTCCGACAACAGCCGTTCAGCCAAGTCCGTTTGCGTTCTTCCTTCGGAAGGGGCCGATTCCTTTTGTGATTGGTCCGATCAATGGTGGCCTTCCTTTCGTTCAGGGGTTCCGGCAGGCAGAGAATCAGAAAGAATGGATTTCTGGCTTGCGCGGCTTGTACCGATACCTGCCCTTTGCCCGCTCAACCTATCGCTGTGCGGCAGCGATCCTGGCAGCCTCGTCGCATACCTATTCGGAGTTTGCCGCCTATTCCCACAAGCTTTTCTTTATTCCAGAGAATGGAATAGGGCGCCAGCTTTTTACCAATGAGCCGTGCAAACGCGAGCCAAGGACTAAGCTGGAGTTCATCTTTGTCGGAGGTTTGATTCCGTGCAAAGCATGTGACCTCGCGCTGCGCGCATCCGCATCGCTTGTGAAGAAGGATCTGGCAAGCTTTAACATATTCGGCGATGGTCCCGAAAGAGGCCGGCTTGAGGAGCTTGCGCGATCTCTTGGGATTGAACAAAATGTTTCATTCCACGGCTGGGTGAGCCACGCAGAGGTACTTGAGCGCTTGAAATCCGCTGATGTCATGGTCTTTCCTTCCGTCCGCGATTTTGGAGCAGGTGTAGTCTTTGAAGCTCTCGCCAGCGGCGTCGTCCCTGTGGTTGCAGATTTCGGTGGCCCCGGAGACATTGTTCATTCGGACGTGGGATATAAGATTGCGCTCACCAACGAGAATGACTTTGTGACGCAAATGGAAAAGGTGTTGACGGAGCTTGTCCACAATCCCAAGCTGCTGGAACGCTTACGTCAGCAGGGCGTGGCGTACGCGCTGGAAAACCTGACTTGGGACGCGAAAGCGCGCGCTGTTACGCGGGTATTGAATTGGGTCTTGCAGCGCGGACCGAAACCTGATTTCACGCCTCCCAAAATCCTGGCTACTAAAATCGGGTCGCCGAGTAAGAACCAATGCCAGGCCCAAGAAGCCTAGCAAAGGCCACATTCGTGAATGAAGTGCGCGGACCGCGTTGGAATTGAGAAATCCTCTAGCGCAAGCAGTCCGCAGCCAATGAAAACCCGACATTATTTGGAAACTGGAAAGCAATGATCATGCCAACTAGCGGCGTCGCCGAAAAGCCGATTGTCGAAGCGGTGGATGTCCGTGGGCGGGCGGTCCTCGATGTTCGACCGGCGATCGAGCTTGGTTTGCTGACGGGCTGCAAGGATCGACATTATGCCTTCGGGCTTGCGACAGCGCTAGCCGCCAGCAGCATTAACGTAGATGTCGTGGGCAGCGACCTGATTGACAGTTCCGAACTGCACACGACCCCGAACCTGCGCTTTCTCAATTTTCTTCCCGGCAAAATGAGCAAGATAGGTTTCGCGAAAAAAATATTCAAGCTGCTTGTCTATTACACAAAGCTTATTCGTTATACTGCACGCACCAAACCCAAGGCCCTGCACATCCTTTGGAACAACAAATTTGAGTTTTTTGATCGCACTTTCCTGATGCTCTACTACAAGGTATGCGGGAAAAAGGTGGCGATGACCGCGCATAACGTGAATCAGGCGAGGCGCGACGGAAAAGATACGCTCCTCAACCATGTCACGCTCAAAATGCAATATCGGCTTTGCGACCGTATTTTCGTTCACACGCGGAGGATGAAAGAGGAGCTTTGCCAGGACTTCCACGTGAACGAAAGCGCCGTGACTGTCATTCGGTATCCGATGAACAACGCGTTACCAGATACGGCACTCACATCTTCTGAAGCGAAGCGGTGGCTCGGCCTCGGCGCGGGGGAAAAGACGATCCTGTTTTTCGGCAGGATCAGGCCTTATAAGGGAATTGAACACCTTCTAGCGGCGTTCAAGATCCTTTCGGTGCGAGGCGGAGGGAAGTACCGGTTGATTGTCGCGGGAGAACCTAAGAAGGGCTCCGAGGAATACCTACACGAGATACAGCAATCGATCGTCAAAGACTTCGCTCCTAAAGAGATTATTCTCAAAGTCCAATTCATTCCCGACGATGAGATGGAGCTATATTTCAAGGCTGCGGACGTTCTGATTCTTCCTTACAAGGAAATTTTCCAGAGCGGTGTGCTCTTTTTGGCGTACAGTTTTGGGTTGCCGGTGATCGCAACCGACGTAGGTTCGTTTCGAGAAGACATTGTCGAAGGCGAAACTGGATTTCTCTGCAAACCCGGCGACCCTGAAGACATGGCCCATGCTGTCGAGAAATATTTTGCCAGCGAACTGTTCAAGGACCTGAAAGTGCGCAGGCAGGATCTGAAGGATTACGTTAACGCAAACCACTCATGGCGCGCCGTTGCCGACTTAACCTGCCAAGCGTATGCGCAAATGTTAGGGAGGGTGCCATCATAAAGCCGCTGGTATCAATCCTTATTCCCGCATACAACGCAGAAGCATGGATTTCTGAGACCTTGTGTTCTGCGATTGCGCAAACGTGGGAGCCGAAGGAAATCATCGTAGTGGACGACGGTTCGACCGATCGGACACTGGCGATTGCCCGGCGGTTTGAGTCTGCCCAGCTGCGTGTTGTGACACAGAAGAATCAGGGCGCAGCTGCGGCTCGGAATACTGCTTTTTCATTAAGCCAGGGAGATTACATCCAGCATCTCGATGCAGACGATCTCATGGCGCCAGACAAGATTGCCAAACAAATGGAAGCCTTGGGAACCTCCGCGACTTCGCGTACGCTTTTGTCCTGCAGTTGGGGAAGATTTATGTATCGCTATTACCGGACAGAGTTCACTCCCAGTGCGCTGTGGTGCGATCTGTCCCCGGTCGAATGGTTGATTCGCAAGATGCAATTCAACCTCTATATGCAAACTTCCACGTGGCTTGTGAGCCGGGAACTGGCGGAAAAGGCAGGCCCTTGGGATACCAGCTTAATGGTCGATGACGACGGTGAATATTTCTGTCGGGTTCTGCTTGCCTGTGACCGAGTGCAGTTCGTACCAGAGGCGAAAGTCTATTATCGAACTTCGGGTCCTGCAAGCTTGAGTTACATTGGCCATTCGGATCGGAAAAGGGTTGCACTGTTGCGCTCAATGGATCTGCACATCCAATACATTCGTTCGCTCGAAGATAGTCAAAGAGTGCGGGAAGCCTGCGTAACCTATCTGCAAAACTGGGTGTGCTTTTTCTACCCGGATCGTCCTGACCTAGTCAAGAAAGTAGAAGAGATCGCCAGAGGCCTGGGCGGGAATCTTGCACTTCCGACGCTCTCCTGGAAGGCCGTGTGGCTCTCACGGCTATTCGGACGTCAACGCGCGAAACGTGCTCAAGTGATTCTAGCTCGCATTAAATGGTCGTCGGGGCGACTCTGGGACAAGATTTTGTTCCAAATCGACGGGCGCAGATTCAGACAAAGCTGGGTGAGGAGCTGATTCGACGGCGGAATCATCGAGTTGGCGAGAAGAGTTCAAAGAGGAAGGGAAAAGAGATCTTCTGAACTGACTCTCCTCCCCCTTCTTCTGACCGGTCCAGGCTTCTTCTTACTGAACCAGTGTGCCACTGAGGTTTGACGGAGGCTGTGGCGTCGAACTGGTGTTCGACGTTGAGCCAGATTCGAGCGGATGAGGATATGTATACGGCTGGTAGATCCCCGTCCAGGTGTTCGTCGATGTGCAGACATACAATTCGCCCTGGCCGCTGTTCGAATCTGTCGCGAAATATGCCACACCGTAGGAACCTGTCGGGCTTGTGCCGTATGTGCCGCCGGGACCCGGAGTGCAAGTCGAGGGCCGGCTCGCGAGAGCACCGTAGCCGGTGCCGGTTGTTCCGTTGAAGCTCGAGACGCTCTTATAGATGTCGCGGTTAAACTGTGCCGTCGTGTCACCCTGGTTGATGACAACTTCTGGGATTCCGTTGGGAAGGGTGTTTTCGAAGAAGTAGATAGGTTCGAGCATCTGCTGGGGCCATGCAATAGTGCTGGCTGAAGAGTTCAGCGCATTCGGGAAGTTTTGTCCATTCAGCATCTGTCCCTGGCCACGCCCGAGCATATCGAGGCAGGGGTAACCCGACGACGATGGGTCGTTGCCGTCCCAGCCTGAGCCAACCCCGTTGCCCTTGATCGTCGTGCCGCAATAGCCCCAGCCGTTGGGAGTATTGGTCTCGGTCTCGGAACCATCATTGCGCGTGGTCGAGACTGCGGCGAGGTCGTCGTAACCCGAAGCGAGCGTGTTGCCCCAGACAAGAGACGGACCGCCTGCGGAGCCGACAACCGCATACTGCGGAGAAGATGGGCCAACGATGTAGTTGTGATAGGCCTCGTAGGCACGGCAACCGCGGCCGCGTCCTGCCTGTGATTTGGTCCCGTGGGAGTGGATCATGGCCGAACCAGTCGAGCCGTTCGTCAGTGTCGAGTAGCGAATTACGAAACGTCCCGCGGTGTCGCAATCCTCAGCTTCTCCGCCATTGATGATCGAAGCTTCGATGAAAAAGAAGGAACTGGAGCCGAAGTTTGTTGGAGTCGCCCATGTCCCATCGCCCCACCCGGCCGAATCGCCAATGGTGTTCGAAAAGGCAAAGCCCTGCGAGAGCGTGTTCACTCCGGGAGCCGCGTTATCGAAGATGTCGTGGTCTCCGACGCCCTCAATCTCTCCATACAGACGTCCGGTAAAAGTCGAGAAGCTGGTCGTGTAAGTATCGACGGCAAAGTGTATATGGTCGAGGCGCACATTGTGACTCGGCCCCTTGAGGACCAGGATGCCGTCGTTCTTTACATTTCCTGTGCCACCTTCAATGGTCAATCCGGTAATTCGAAAAGAAGAATTCGCGCCCGACATGGTGAGAATGATCGGCGATTGTCCGCTGCCACTTACAAACGAGTCCTGAATGATCGTGCTGTCTGAAGCGGTGCAAGCATAGCTCGATGTGCCGGCCGTTCCAGTACAATTCACCGCGGTCTGACCTTGAATCGTCAGATTTGCGTTCCCTGACGGAACCGTCCACGACAAGTTCCCCGTCCAGGCGCATGTGCCGGCCGGAATCGTTACGAGGGTAGTGCTTGATGTCACGGAATTCAGCGCAGATTGTACGTCTGAAAGATTGCAGCTCGCGGCGTTGATCGTGGTGCTCGATGCTGCTCGGGCTGACGTGCTCATCATCAAGAGCAGCAATAGCAGGAGTGAAGTCGAGAAAATGCGTTTCATAAGGGCCAACTCCTTTATTTCAAAAAATCTTCCGTGACGCCGCCACGGGAGGTCGAGAGGCCTCCAAGTGCGGGATAAAAGTTTTGTGTATCTGCTTTCCAATCTAATCCTCAGGAAACGATGGGAAAACACGGGTAATGTGAACATCAGTTACCAGAGTTACTCGTCCGCAGCAAATATTGAAGTTTGTTTCATTAACTCCATGGCACGGTTGACCTTGGCTTCTCCTCGCGGATGGACAGCCGGTTCGCGCACGCGCCGAAAATTCCTTTTGCTCGCCGAGATTGACGAGCTCAGGGAACGATCGATTACCAAAGTAACCAAGGAGGGGTGGTGGAACCGGTGGGAAAAGTCAAAATTGTGAAGACTTCCCGAATTCGGCTCCCAAGGAAATGGCGGAAAAAGCCATTGATTGAAAACAACTTGAGTTTCTCAGTAGGCTTAGCTGCGATCGGGTCGCTGCCGCACCGCCCCGGGGCGTCTGTATCAAATATTCGTCTTCTTTGGTCCCGAGATATAGGGGCAGACTAGCACAATTCTGATAGAACCCAAAATGCGGTTGTGGGGTAGATTCAAGCGAAATTCATGTTTTGACGGCCGGCTGATTTTTTGAAAACTATGGAAGGTCGATTCTAACCGATCCAGGAGATTCCGCTCTTTTTGCGGGATTACACCACAAACGCTTTCGCCCTAAAGTCCGATAGTGACGATGATTTGTCGAGACCCGTGCGGAGACCAAACTTCCTATTCTTAATGGAGACCGGAAAATGTACATTGTGGAACGCGCACTAACTTTCGCGCGTGGATTCCTCTTAAGCTATGGCCCGACGAAGTTCAAGAAGGCTATGTGGGACAAGGAATTCTCAAGCGACAAATGGGATTTCATCGATGAAACATCGAGTGATTGTGTTTACCCGCCGCTTGAGAAATATGCGCGTGGAGGAGACATTCTGGACCTTGGCTGTGGGCCCGGCAACACGGCGAATGAACTTGCGGAGAAGGCCTACCGGTCATACCTTGGAGTCGACATCTCGGAGTCGGCCTTGGCCAAAGCCGAGAAACGAACAAATGACAACGGCCGCTCGGGCAAGAATAGTTTTGTTTGTTCGGACTTCCTCGGGTACATGCCGGCGCGTGATTTCGACGTCATCCTTTTCCGGGAATCGATGTATCACATTCCCTATGGCTCGGTCCTGGAGGTGTTGGACAAATATTCAAAGTATCTCAAGAGTAGTGGCGTTTTCATCGTGAGACTCTATAGCCGTGACTTCAATACTGGAATGATCAAGGGACGCGTTCAAAGAAAGCTTGATCTGATTAAGAGCAAATTCAAGACTGTAGAAGAACTTCAGCATGAGAAGCCTGGAACCCCGATTGTTCTGGTGTTTCGGCCCAAGCAATGAAGCTGTTCGGCATGCGGGAAGCCGGCGGTGGAAAATGGTTCGTCGATCGCGAGATATAGAAGGAGAGCACTTTGAAAATTAGCATTTTTGGATTAGGTTACGTGGGCGCAGTCTCCGCGGGCTGCCTTGCGGCTGAAGGGCACCAGGTGCTTGGAGTCGATCCGGTCGCAGAGAAGGTTGACCTGATCAATCGCGGCCATTCGCCGATTGTGGAAGCCGAGATCAACGAGATTATCGAGGAAGCTGTCCGGACTGGCCGCCTGCGCGCCACCCAGGATCCTGCTGCCGCCATCCACGAGACCGAACTCTCCTTCGTTTGCGTGGGAACGCCAAGCCAGTCGAACGGCAATCTTGACATTCGCTATATTCGGCGCATTTGCGAACAGATCGGCACCGCGCTTCGATCCAAAACAGACCGGCACACGGTGGTGATTCGCAGCACGATTCTGCCGGGGACCATGCAAAAGGTCGTCATTCCGACCCTGGAGGAGTTCTCTGGAAAAAAGGCCGGAGAGGAGTTCGGGGTATGCAACAACCCGGAATTTCTGAGAGAAGGTTCAGCAGTGAAGGATTTCCGTTGCCCGCCAAAGACAGTGATTGGGCAATTGGATCAGGTCAGCGGCGAATTACTCGCGACACTTTACGAAAACCTGCAGGCTCCGCTGATTCGGACAGACCTCCATACCGCGGAAATGATCAAGTATGTCGATAACAGCTGGCATGCGCTGAAAATCGGATTTGCCAATGAGATTGGAAACCTTTGCGATTCCTTTGGGGTCGATGCTGATGCGGTGATGGACATCTTCTGCCAGGATAAGAAGCTGAATATCTCGCCAGCTTATTTGAAACCCGGATTTGCGTTCGGTGGCTCATGCCTGCCGAAGGACCTGCGAGCGCTTTCCTACCAGGCAAAGATGCATGATCTGCAACTCCCGATTCTCAGCGCGGTTTTGCCGAGCAATGAGATGCAAATCGCGCGCGGTGTCAAACTTGTTACGGACAGTGGAAGCTCGCGCGTCGGAGTTCTTGGATTCAGCTTCAAAGCAGGGACGGACGATCTCCGCGAGAGCCCGGTCATCGAAGTGATCGAACGGCTGATCGGGAAGGGCTACGACCTCCGGATCTATGATCGAAACGTGAATATCGCGGCATTGGTGGGCGCCAACCGGGACTTCATTCTCAACCACATTCCGCACATTTCGAGATTGATGGTGCCCAGCATTGAAGCTGTCCTAGAGCACGCACAGACAGTGGTTGTGGGGAATCGTGATGCGGAATTCAGTCAGATTCAGGGCAAGCTTCGCGAAGATCAGTGTCTCGTAGATTTTGTTCGGATCACTCAACATGGGAGCTCGAATGCCAAGCACAGGCTCACTTATGCCTGAGACCTTGACAGCACCGCTACGCGCAGTCGGTCCGAAGACGGGCATCTCTGATGCAATCGAGCAGCTGGTGCATTGGCTCGAGGAGCACGACTATCGCGGGTACGATACCTTCGATGGCCTGAATGCCAGGTTCGTCCGTCCGCTGACGTTCAACAGCGTATTCCTGCGGACTGCTCTTCTTCAGGGAGTTCGACGCTTTCCCCTGAATCTGCGGCCGCTTTTGGGTGTGTCGCCGCAACGTTCGACCAAGGGAATGGGTTTTCTGGCTCGCGGGTTCATGCGCTTGAATCGAGCGACTGGCGATCCTGACTGGAACGAAAAAGCCAGGACGGCTTTGCAATGGCTCGTCGAGCATCGATCTCCGGGGTACAGTGGCGCCTGCTGGGGGAATCACTTCGACTATCAGTCTCGGACTTTCTATCTTCCCAAGGGTGTTCCGACTGTTGTTTGGACTTCGTTGATCGGTCATGCCTTTCTGGATGGATGGGAGCACTTTCACGAGGATGCTTACTTGAACATTGCGGTAAGCGCCTGCGAGCATATTGTGCACGACCTGGCAGCGATCCCTTCCAGGGATGCTCTATGTATCTCGTATATCCCAGGCAAGGACGTGCTGGTTCATAACGCAAACACTTTGGGTGGCAGCCTGCTGGCCCGCGTCTACGCGGCAACCGGGAATAAAGGGTATGGCAACCTCGCGTGTCAGGCTTTGACTTATACCGCAAATTGTCAACGTCCAGACGGCTCCTGGTATTACGGAGAAAAAGAGAATCTGCACTGGGTGGACAATTTCCACACTGGATATGTTCTGGACTGCTTTCGGTACTACCAGCAAAGCACCGGCGACAGTCGCTTCAAGGAAGCAATGATGCGCGGCTATCGATATTGGAAGGAGAATTTTTTCCTGTCGGACGGAACGCCGAAGTACTACTTTCAAAAGACGCTGCCCATCGACATCCAGTGCTGCTCACAAGCGATCGACACCCTCGTATTCTTCCGCGAAGAAGATCCAGGAAGCTTGGAACTCGCGTTGAAAGTTGCTGAATGGACGATCGCGCATATGCGAGACCGCAGCGGCTACTTCTACTATCGGCGGTATTCTCGTTTGCTAGTCAATAAAACTCCCACGCTTCATTGGGGACAGGCCACCATGCTTTGCGCACTCGGTGGACTCTACGAATGGCTGTGAAAATGGATTCCCTTACAAAAAGAAAAATACTGATTATTGTCGAGAATCTACCTGTACCGTTCGACAGCCGGGTTTGGAAAGAAGCCTGTGCACTGCGCGATGCTGGATATGAGGTCAGCGTTCTGTCGCCGCGCGGGAAGGGCTATTCCAGCCGGTATGAGTTCCTCGAAGGAGTGCATATTTATCGGCATCCGATGCCCAAGGAAGGAAACACCGCAAAAGGGTATCTTTGGGAATATGGATGCGCCCTGTTCTGGGAGTTCCTCTATGCCTGGTGGATTTTTGTCACGAGAGGTTTCCAATGCATCCAGGGTTGCAATCCGCCGGACAATATCTTTCTCGTGGCACTTCCGTTCAAGCTCTTGGGCGTGCAGTATATCTTTGACCATCACGACGCGAACCCGGAGCTCTATTTATCAAAATACGAACGCAAGGATGCGCTCTACAAGGCACAGGTGTGGCTTGAAACCCTGACTTATCGGTTCAGCAATGTGGTGATGGCCACGAATGAAAGTTATCGCGCTCTGGCAATCGGGCGAGGGAAGCTCGATCCAAAGGATGTGTTTGTTGTCCGTAACGGACCGGACTTGGATAAGTTCCGTCTCGTGCCAGCGCAAGCGCGCCTGAAGCACGGAAAACAATGGCTGGTAGGATACGTCGGCACGATGAGCATTCAGGAAGGTCTCGATATCCTGATCGATGTGGCCGCGCATGTAAAGGCTTCGGGACGCAACGATGTCCACTTCACCTGCGTCGGGGGCGGGCCGGGCCTGGAAGGGCTGCGGCGACTCGCGAAAGAGAAAGGTGTTGAGGACATTGTCAACTTCACTGGTCGAGTCCCGGACGCGGAACTGTTGGATATTCTTTCGACCGCGGATGTCTGCGTCAATCCGGACAAGCCATGCGAGATGAATGATATTTCGACCATGATCAAAATCGCGGAGTATATGTGCCTTGGCAAGCCGATCGTTCAGTTCGATCTAAAAGAAGGGCGCGCCACTGCCGGGGATGCTTCTCTCTATAGCGACAATCACGATCTGGTTCCAGACTTTGCACGCAAGATTCTTTGGCTCCTTGAGCATCCGGAGGAGCGTCAAAGGATGGGAGAGATTGGACGGACCCGCATCGAGCAGCAGTTTGCCTGGAAATATTCGATCGTTAACTTACTTGCCGCGTATGATCGCGCCTTTGAAAAGAATTCACGTCTAACTGGGCAGAGTTTCTCACAAGCGCGTTAAAGATAATTTCCGTATGAGGGAGAGTCCGATCATTAGGATTTTGCTGACAGGCACGAATCGCTGGGGGTTAGCAGCCCGCCTCGCTATTAGTTTGAGCGAAGCGGGGTGCGAGGTCTTTGCGATCTGCCCCTCTGGTTCGAGTGCAATTCGGAAAACGCAGGTGGTGAGGCGAGTCTTCCGCTATAGCGGCCTGCGTCCGCTCCAGTCTTTAGAGGCGGCGATCGAAGTCGTCCATCCGGATCTTCTGATACCTACATGCGATCGCGGGGTCGAGCATCTGCATGAACTCCACGCGCGCGCGAAGTCCCAGGGAGATCGTGGAAAGGCCGTTGCGAACCTGATTGAAAACTCTCTCGGGCCGGAACGCGGCTACAAGCTGATTTCCTCGCGCTACGAATTGCTGGCCGTCGCCCAGGAAGAGGGAGTTCGGGTTCCCCGTTTTGGCCGCTTGCGCAATGACGCCGAGTTGGCGGACTGGCAAGCAAAAGAGGCCTTTCCGTGGGTGATGAAAGCCGACGGCACCTGGGGAGGCCAGGGTGTTCGGATCGTTCAGTCGCAGGAGAGCGCGGCCTCTTCGCTGGTTGAGCTGCCCGAAGTGTTCCGATTCCCGCGCGCCATCAAGCGCATGTTAGTCAACCGGGATTCATTTTGGCTGCGCCCCTGGTGGAACCGAATCAAGCGCGGCGTAACCGTCCAATCGTATATTCAAGGACGTCCGGCGAATTGCAGCGTTGTTTGCTGGAAGGGTCGGGTGCTTGCGTTCATCGGAGTCGAGGTAGTTCGATCAGACGGATCGACGGGCCCTGCCAGTATTGTACGAATCGTAAAGAATGCGGAGATGAAGTCTGCAGCAGACCGAATTGCGACTCGACTGGAACTTTCGGGATTTTTCGGTTTGGACTTCATGATTGAAGAAGGATCGAACAACCCCTATCTGATCGAAATGAATCCTCGGCCTACGCCACCCTGCTATTTGCGGCTAGGACAGGGACGCGATCTGCCAGGAGCCTTGTGGGCTCAGCTTGCGGGCAAACCTCTTCCCAATCACCCTGTCACGACGCGCAATGATTTGATTGCCTACTTTCCTCAGGCTCTCAAAGGCAACGAAGATATTCTTGCGGATTGCTACCGCGACGTACCGAAAGACGAACCGAAATTGCTGCGGGAACTTCTCAATCCATTTCCGGACCGTACGATTTTGTTTCGATTGGTACAACTGTTTACGCGAAAACGTGCTGTGGATACCAATATTCGAATCCATTCGAGCTCAACCGGTGACACCCTGTCGGAACTGCCGCATGGAATCGAAGAGGCTGCTGTTGTAAAAACTCCCGTAGAAGCGCCATTGGATCGAGTGCGTGCCCGTTAGACGCGATCTTATTCGAAACAGATATCTTTCATTAGCCCTCAGAACAAGATACTTTCATCTTTGATGTTCCAGTTGAAAATTCAAGAAGCGGTCAAGATCGAATGAAGATTACGGTGATCCTGTGTACATATAACCGCTACCGCCTTCTGCCAGTGGCGCTGGAGAGTGTGGCGGCCTCGACACTCCCGGACGGCGTGGAATGGGAAGTCCTCGTCGTGGACAATAACTCGACCGATCAGACGCGGTTGGTCGTCGAAGAGTTTTCCCGTCGATTCCCGGGACGGTTTCGTTATCTGTTTGAACAACGTCCCGGGAAATCGTATGCGCTCAATGCAGGGATCGCCGCGGCGGCCGGCGATGTCCTCGCATTCATGGATGACGATGTGACCGTCGCCTCCGATTGGCTTCAGAATTTGACCGCGCCCCTGGGAAACGGTCGATTTGCCGGAACGGGAGGACGCGTTGTTCCCAGTTGGACAACGGATCCGCCGCGCTGGCTGGCGCGCGATGGATGGGCTGTTACGGGTCCACTGGTATCTTTCGACCGGGGTGACAAGGGATGCATCCTGGAAGAGAGCCCAGTTGGAACAAACATGGCCTTTCCGAAAAGAGTATTCGAGCAATATGGGGGGTTTCGGGTCGATCTTGGTCCCTCGCCCAACAACGAAATCCGGAATGAAGACAGTGAATTTGCGCGGCGTCTCCTCGGAGGCGGGGAGCGGTTTTACTACGCAGCTTCCGCGGTCGTATATCACCCGGTGACCGAGGATCGTCTAAACAAGAAATACTTTCAGGTCTGGTGGTTTGATAAAGGACGTTCGGACATCCGCGAGATGGGAGCTCCCCGAAATACGAAATGGATGATGCAGGGAGTGCCGATCGAACTCTTTCGAAGACTGACACGATGGACTCTTCAATGGTTCATCACCCTGAATCCTCGAGATCGTTTTGAGTGCAAGCTCAAAGCATCGTTTAGCGCAGGGGCAATTAAGGAGTGTCGCAGCAGTTATCGATCTGCGACCGTCGTTTCAGAAACTGTAGTGGGGAGCAGGCCGGTGAGCTAGAAGTGCAAAAACTGCAAGAATGTCCTTCCTGGGAAAACTCTAAGAGACGAAAACGATTGGAGAGAATTTAAAGCGGCTATGGCACAAACGAAGAGTCAAATTGAAAATATCGCTGATGTGGTGATTATCGGAGCAGGACCCTACGGACTGTCCGTCGCGGCGCACTTGGCATCCTCAGGAGTCCGGTTTCGCATCTTTGGCCAACCGATGAGCATTTGGCAGAAGCACATGCCGAAAGGAATGCGGCTTAAATCGGAAGGATTTGCTTCATCGCTGTCTGACCCGCGTTCGCAATTTACATTGCGTCACTATTGCGAACAAGAGGGCATCAAGTATGCCGATGTGGGCGATCCCGTCCGGTTGGAAACATTCATCGCGTACGGTCTCGCATTCCAGAAGAGGTTTGTGCCGAATCTCGAGGAGAAACTGGTTACCTCGTTGAAAGAGTCGCCGGTTGGTTTCGAGCTGGAGCTCGAAGACGGCGAAAAGGTCCTGGCACGCCGAGTCGTCGTTGCGGTGGGGATCAGTTATTACCCGTATTTGCCTGCGATCCTGGCGGGACTTCCCAAGGACGCAGTGAGCCATAGCGCTGCGCACAGCGATCTTGCCGCATTCAAGGGGCGCAGCGTAGCGGTCGTCGGAGCGGGCGGGTCGGCACTGGATCTCGCAGCCTTACTGCACGAAATCGGTGCCTCCGTTCAGGTTGTTGCTCGCAGCTCCGCGATTCGTTTTCAGGATCCTCCAGGTGGGAAGAGTTCTTTCACGCATAAGCTGCTCAATCCCAGGACGGGCATCGGTTCCGGCATGCAACTGTATTTCTATGTCCATGGGCCGCATTTATTCCGGCATCTGCCTGAACAGCTGCGGCTTGACCGGGTACGCAAGACGCTTGGACCTGCACCGCCATGGTTTACGAAGCAAGACGTGGACGGCAAGGTGCCCTTTCATCTTGGTGTGAGTATTACCAGCGCGCAGGTTGAGAACGGCCGCCCGACCCTTCGGTTAGTGGACAGCGCGGGCAAGCAGACAACCGTCGCGGTTGACCACGTAATTGGAGCAACCGGATACCAGGTGGATCTGGAGAAAGTACAATTTCTCGGCCAATCCATTCGTAAGAAAATTCGGACCACAAGCAAAGCGCCGGCACTCTCCGCCTCGTTCGAGTCATCGATACCGGGTTTGTACTTCGTCGGCGTATCTTCCGCAAACACCTTCGGGCCCATGATGCGGTTCGCGTACGGAGCAGACTACACCGCGCGCCGCATATCGAAATATCTCGCGAAGCCAAGTCGGGCAGCCTCCAAGGTCTATGCAGGAGCGGAAAGTGCTCGGGCGGCCGAACGCGTCTAACGCAGTCGACAGAGTACCCACAGGCTATGAGTTCAAGTTCCCTACAATCCGTCAGAGAGGGCACAGCTCGACCAAGGATTCTTTTGACGGACACGAATCGTTGGCCCCTGGGTCCTCGTCTCGCGATCGGTTTCTCTGGGCTCGGATGCGACGTATCGATCGTCTGTCCTTCACCGGGTCATCCAGCCGCGAAGACCCGAGCGATGCGGCAAACGCTCCGCTATGCAGGAAGCCGTCCGCTCGTCTCACTGAAGAACGCGATCGATGCGGTGAGCCCGGACATCATTCTTCCGCTCTGCGATCGAAGTGTGCAGCATCTGCATGCTCTCCATGCAAAGGAAGTGGCGGAGAACGGATCGGAGAGTAAAGTCGCCCGGCTCATCGAGAGATCGCTGGGTGCACCAGAAAGCTTTGAGGTCCTCTCGAGTCGATACCAGCTTTTGGAGACGGCGCGTTCCGAGGGGATTCGAGTGCCAGAGATGGTTGCGATCCACAGCGCCGCGGATCTCGATCGTTGGTGTAAACAGACGCCGGCACCCTGGGTGATCAAAGCGGATGGAAGTTGGGGCGGCCGCGGTGTGCGCGTGGTAAGAACGCTCAGCGATGCCCAGCAGGCATGGGTGGAGCTAAGTCAGAGGCCGACCTATGTCGAGCTTGTGAAGCGGCTGAGCCTGAATCGGGAGCGGGCCTGGATTCTGGCGGACTGGAAGCACTCTCGTCCCAGCATCATGGTTCAGTCGCATATCCATGGGCGTCCGGCCAACTGTGCGGTTGTGTGCTGGCAGGGAAAGCTTCTGGCCGGTATCGCCGTCGAAGTTCTTCAGGCCCTGGGCCCGACGGAACCCGCGATTGTGGTACAGGTGGTCGAAGGAAAGGAAATGCTGCGGGCCGCGGAACTGCTGGCGAAGAGACTCAATCTGTCGGGCTTCCTGGGTCTCGATTTCATGATCGAGGAAGGAACCGGATCGGCCTACTTGATCGAGATGAATCCGCGCTGCACGCCGCCTTGTCCCTTGGCTTTGGGAAAGGGGCGCGACCTCCTGACCGCGCTCCAGGTGAAGCTGGCAAATCTTCCGCTGAAAGATCGAAAGCCGGTAACGGAAAGAACTCGAATTACCTATTTCCCGCGGAGTGGCAAGAGTGCAAACGAGGGCGCCGAGCCGATCCCGCTAGAGAGTACTTATTACGATGTCCCGCAAGGGGAGCCAGGGCTTGTCCAGGCGCTTTTACATCCGTGGTCTCTGCGCAGCTACCTCGGTCAAGCGCTGGACTGGGCTCGCGCAACGACCGTTCGGAAGAAAGCTTTGCCGACCTGTGTCTTTGAGGATGCTCTTGTATCCGTCAAGCCAGAGCATGCCGTCGATGCTCTGCCATCCGAATTGAGAAGCAGTTAGCGGGGGCCGTTCCGGAAACAATGATCTTCCATGAAACGGATCTCGCCGGTGTAGTTATCGTTGAAATGCAGCTTCTTTGCGATGAGCGGGGATT
>Ga0210395_10001813_pt1 | contig 16587 bp, 23 predicted proteins | sample IncBWH4OmetaG_FD_150861 | JGI IMG/M metagenome (GOLD analysis project Ga0210395, IMG submission 150861) | Forest soil microbial communities from Barre Woods Harvard Forest LTER site, Petersham, Massachusetts, United States - Inc-BW-H-4-O ... | reverse complement strand
TCACCGAGCAGCGCGAATTGCAGCGCCAGCTCCTCACCGCCCTCGCCTATCCCGTCCTGCTCATGTTTGCGGCCGGCGGCGTGGTGCTGTTTTTTCTTTTTTTCCTGCTGCCGCGCCTGCAGACGCTTTTCGATTCGCTCGGCGGCAAGATCCCCACCTCCACGCAAATCCTGATCGCCTTCGCCCACTTCGCGCTGCACTGGGGCTGGCTCGTGCTCATCCTGGCCGTCTTCGGCGCCATCTCATTCTGGCGCTGGCGAAAGACCGAGGCCGGCTGCACCGCCACCGATGCCTTCGCGCTTAAAATCCCCTTGCTCGGGCCGTTTGTCACCACTCGCACCGTGCACGCCATCAGCCACACGCTCGCCTTGCTGCTGGAGAACGGCATCACCACCGCCGAGGCCTTGCGCATGACCGAGCGGCAGATCTTGCATCGCGTCCATCGCCGGGCCTTCGGCCAGGCCATTGACCGCGTGATCGAGGGCGAGTCGCTCTCCCTCGCGCTCAGCCGCACCGGCTGCTTCCCTGAACTCATGCTCGACCGCCTCGCCATCGGCGAAAACACGGGCAACATCGTGCCGAGCCTGAAGGACATCGCGCGCAACCATCAAAAAATCATTTCACAACAGCTCGACGCCTTCACCCGCATCCTCGCCACCGTCATGCTGCTGACCGTGTTTATGTTCGTCGGCTTCCTCGCCTTCGCCATCGTGAGCGCGATCTTCAACGCCAGCGCGCAGTTCAACAAGATATAGATAATTCGGCAGGTCATCCTGCCGAATTATTGCGCAATCTCCACCGATGAAATCAGCATGGTGGCATTGAGCTGGGTGGGAGTAGTGCGGTCGGCGGATATGCTGCACTCTTCGATGCTGATGTAGGGCGAACGCTTGCTGAGCGAGATGTAGAATTGCTGCAGGGTCGCCCAATCCACCTTGCGCACGGAAAACTGCACGGAATGCTTGATAAACTCGTCGGCGGGCTCGTCCGGGCGGGCGTCGATCGAGGTGCTGGGCAGGCCGCTCGCCAGGGTGTTCAAATCGCCTTGCAGGCGCGCACTATCGAGCGTGTGCGAGGGATCCAGCTGCGAGAGGGCTCGCTTGACCTTGGCCTCGGTTTCCGCGCGCCCGGCCAGTGAGGTGCCTTGCGCGGTCAAAATCGTCGTGGTATTTCTAAAATCGGTCCCAAAGTGGCCGACGCGGCGGGCCAGGTTGGAAAACCACAAGACCGCGATGATCAGCAAAAACCCGATAATGAGGATTTTTTCGGTCAGGAGGCGGCTGAGAAAAAAGGCTTTGAGTGCTTTCATGTGGCAGCGGGCTTGAGCGCCTCGGGTTTGAAGGTGACAACGAACTTGAAGGTGGAGATACCGTCGCGCGTGCGCTGGTCGCTCACCTCGACCTTGGCGCAGGCGGGCAGGTTGCTGAGCGCGGTCTGGTAGCCGCCGACATCGCCGGGGGAATTGGTCTGCGCCTCGATTTCGAGCGTGTAATTCCCACTGGTGGTGGCGCGGGTGAACTGCACGGTGGACGGCTTGCACGAGCTGACCAGGGTGATCATTTCGAAAGGCATGAGCCGGTCGGTCGAACGGGCGCTGATGCTATCCACCAGTTTGTTGGCGGCATCGATCTTGTCGACCCCGGGGGCCTGTGCCTCAACGGTGGCAAAACGGGCTTTCTGCCAGAATTTTCCGCCCATCAGCATAAACTCCCCGACCAGGCAGAGAGCGATTACGGCGGCACAGCCGAGGAAAACGCGCCACAGGATAAGATCGCGCGCCCGTTGCTGGCGGCGGTGGGCGAGCTCGGCCTTGTCGCGCACATCGAGCTGGTCGGCCAACGCAACCGGCAAACGCGAGACAAAGTCGCCGGAACGGAAAACAAACCTCTCCTCGTCATCCAGCGGTTCTGGCACTGGCACGGCCGACAGGGCGATGACCTTGCGGTTTTCGTCGTCAGAGTGGAGCATCTCATCGCGCACCCTCATCCGCTCTTCTTCCGGCGCATCGTGGGCAAAAGAGTGGGTTGAGATTTTTTCCGGCACCTTGCCGTCGTGCCAATGCAGCAGGGTGAGATCGTCGGCCGTGGAAAGCAGGAGTTTCGTGGAGGGTTTCACTTCACCACCGAGGAGCGCAACAAATGACGGGATCACCAAGTCAGCCCGGGCCCAGGCCGCGGTTTGCTCGGTCGTGAAGCGCTTGCGATAGGCCGCATAGATCAGCGCGAGCGGCGTGCCCGCCCGGTGATAAAATCCGTAATAAAGCTGGGTCAGCGGAAACGGCGCGAGGGCTTCAAGCGCCAGTTCGGCTTGCGCGGCAATGTCGGCGGGCGTGACATCGTCCGCGACGGAAATGGCGCGGACGAAAAACAGCGCGTCAGACAACAGCACAACAACAGGTGCAGGCGCGGCGTTTTTAAAGAAGTCGGAATACGAGGGAGGCATGCTCAGGTGGTCGGGGGGGTATCGGGTGGAGGCGAAGGGTTGGCCAGATTATCGATGATTTCCTCATGAACTTCCAACAGTGTAAATGGATAATTGAGCTGAACGGAGGTGGTGGCGCTGGCGCTATTGGTCGAGTTGGGGCTGTTATTGGTGGTGGTGCCGGCGGCATTGTTGGTGGCCGTGTTATCCGACGTGCTGGTCTGTTCGGTAGATGCGATGGTTTTTGCCTGATTTTGCTGGGTGACAACCGTGCTGAGACGAAAGCTGGAATTGTCTTGGTGAACCGTCACGATAATTCGCAAAGCCATGATTTGCGTGCCGACGCCCTGGGGCACGGCCTGGGCGCCGAACAGGTTATTTGCGTCGGCCGGAGTCTTAAAATAGCCGGGCCCCTGGTTCTTGTAATCGCCCGTGCCATTCAGATATGAGGAGATCTGATGCTGCAACGTGGGGTCGGACTGGCCAAGCGCCGTCAGGGTGCCAGATCCGGCCGAGTTGAGGTTGGGCGGATTAAAATCATAAAGTGAAAAAGCGGAGGCAAACCGGTGCCAGAGGGCGTTGGGCTGGCCGTTTTCGTCATAAAATTTTTTGTTCACGAAATCGATGGCCGCAAGCTCATCGAACGAGCGGAGCGAACGCTGGGGCGCCGCGTAAGCGATGGCCGCGCGATCATAATCGGGTGTGCCGGCGTCGGTGCTAGCCACATGGTCCTTCTGCATCCAGGTGAGAAGCGCGTCGGCCAGTTGCTCCGCATCCGTCGGGGTGACGCCCCAGGATTGAAAAAGATTGGTGAGCTGGTTGGCGTCGGCATGCGGCAGCGAAAGCTTGCCGCTCTCGTCCTCGAAAGTGACCTCGATCGTGCGGCCGGAGGCCGGCTGGTAGCCGGCGAACCCAAGCGGGTCGCTCCAGCCTTCGGCGGGACTGTGCAGGGCGCCGTCGGCCTGGACAAATTCGTTGAGCACGCCCAAGGTGACCTCAAGCGCCGAGTAGGCGTCGGCGCGCAAGCGGGTGGCCTCGGCCTCCCGCGCTGAGACAATCAGGTCGTTGCTGGCCCGGTCGATGAAAGAGACCAGCGCCAGTGAGGCAAAGGCGATCGTGATCAGCACAATCAACAGGATGGAGGCTCTTTTTTTGCGCAACATGGGGGTTAGAGCTAATCCTTAATAATCCGGCAGGCCCTGGCTGGGAGCGACGAGGCTGATGACCGACTCGCGCGTGAGCTTGTCGTAAGTGAACTGAAGGCGGAGCCGCTGCGGCGCCACCGACTGGTTGGAGTTGTCCGTGCGCAAAGAAGTCTCGTTCTCCCAGCGTTTGCTTTCGGAATCATAGTAATCGTAGCTCATCGAGGTGACAAAGGGCGTGACCCGGACTTCACGGGGCGGATCGTCGGAAAAATGCTTTTCGAGCTTCGAGTGCCAGAGCAGGAAGAGTCCTTCGCCGGGGCGGCACTGCAGCGAGCAGACGACATCGGGCAGCGGCGGTTGGCCTTGCCAGTCAAACAGGCGGCAGCCGGCCGGCAGCTCGAAGGTGAGCAAGTTGTCGCTGGAGCCGTTGAGCGGACGGATTTGCTGCACGGTCACCGGCGGCGTGGCCGGCGCCGCACCCGGTTGGGTGTTTGCCTGCGCCTCTGGTGGAAGCGAGGCGATCTGCAACTGCTGGTTGAGAAACCGCGTGACCGCGCGCACGTGCAGTTCCAAAAGCCGCGCCTCGCTGCGGTTGCCCCATAACTCACCCATGGAAAAAATGAAGGTGTTGAGCCCGACTATCACCAGCATCACCAGCGCGAGCGAAAGCAGGATTTCCAAAAGCGTAAACCCGCCCGCACGGGCGGACCGCGGCGGGCGAAGGCCTCGGTGCTTTGCGAAACTTCTCATTGGGGTGCAACTCCCTGTATTTTTGCAATTTTCGCCTTGGCCGCGGCGAGCAGGGGCGTGTTTGTCGTTGGATCGGACCAGGTGGGGCGCAAAACCATGAAATTTTCCGTGACCGTCTCGGGGGCGCGCGCGCCCGGGTCACTGATCTCGCAGGTAAACGTGACGGCAAAGAGATCGGCCGTCTCCGTTGTATTAATTTGCGCGTGCCAACTGATGTGGCGGCTATTGGCGGAGTCGAATTCGCCGCCCTGCTCGGCCTTGTCATGGTCCGGCTCGGCCAGCATCTGCGCCCGGGCAAATTCGACATCCTCGTTGCGCTCGTTGGCGCGCTGGGCGAGGTCGTATCCGTTGAGCACGTTGACGTAGGACGAGCCGAGCACGACCGCAGCCATGACGAAAACCATGAGCGCGATAAGCACTTCGAGCAGGGTGAAGCCGCGCGACCCAAGGCGGCGGGGGGCGGAAGAGACACCGGCGTTCATTTTTTTTCCTCCAGCACTTCTGCGCAGGTCCACGGATCGATTTCGATGATGCGCGCCGCACCGCTGCTATGAAACTGCACGCGGAAGGGCGTGCAGGTGCCGTCGCTGTATAAAGTCACAAACGGCAGCGCCTGCGTCTCGATCAGTTCGCCGCCGATGAGCATGCTGCTATTGGATTTTCCGACGGGTAGAAAATCCACGGTGAGTTTGTCGGCGAATGACACCGGAAAGGTCTGCGCCGCGGCGGCGCTGGCTTGCGCGCTGGCATCGGTGCCGGTTTGCGTGCTGGCATCCGTCTGCGCACCGATATTAGCGCCAATGACAAAGGCCTTCGCCTTGTTGTCAAAACCCAGCCGGATATCCTGCTGCGTCGTGAGAGCTTGCTTGCGGGCTTCGGTCAGGGCTTTCCAAAAAACCTCATCCGTGGTCAGCGACGTGTCGCTCCGGGGGGCAATGCTGATCGTGGCACCGATCAACAGCGAAACCAGCGCCAGCGAGATGAGTATTTCCAGCAGTGTAAACGCGGCGCCTCCCCTGCCCGCCTTCACCGAGGCGGCCAATGAACCCGCCGGGCGTTCCTCTCCCGCAGTCATAGGTCACCAATTGCCGATGTCGCTCGGTTTTTCAGGGGGGCCTTTCGACCAGACATCGTAGCCGTTTTTGTTGTGTGAGCCCGGGTAGGCGTATTGGTAAGGCTGCCCCCATGGGTCGGACGGCAGCTTGCCATCGGCGAGATAAGGACCGCGCCAATTGTCGGCATTTGAGCCCGGCGCTGAAACGAGCGCCTGCAGGCCGTCGCTGGTCGATGGATAAGAGCCCATCGCCATTTTATAGGTGAAAAGCGGGGTCTTGATGCCGTCCTGCACAAACATCTTGGCCGTCGACACCTTGGCGCCGTCGAAAATGCCGCCGAGGTCAGCGACCGCAAGACCGACCAGCAGGCCGAGGATGGCGAGCGCGATCAGGATTTCCAGGAGGGTGAACGCCCGCGCCGCACGGCGGAGCTTGGGATGAGTGGGGAGGAACATGGGAAGGGTAAAACTAGGGCGGATTAATTCTTTTGTCGAGACACTGTCTTGACGGGGAAAGTTGCAAAAGAAACCTGAACCTACAAAAAATACAAACCAGATTCCAACTGGGTGAACCGTTAAAGTAAATGACGGTCGCGGAAGGCAGGGCAAGCAGGGGCCGAGTTCGTCCCTGACGTTATGTCCTCCGTCGTTTCTAGGCGGAAACCAGCTCGATCCTAACTTTTTTCCCGAGTGCCTTCGCTGCTTTGTTAAGCGTTCCCAACGTTACCGAGGTATTGATGCTGTCAAGCAGTCGATTAACGGCGGCGCGACTGGTCGACATGCGCACAGCCATGCTGGTTTTGGTCAGCTTCTTTTTAGCCATAAGGTCTTGCACGCTCAAAGCTAGCGCACGTTTCAATGCGCGAGCTTCGACCTCGTCAAAAATGCCTTCTTCCTTGAGGAAATCGTCAAAATCGCTGCCGGCATGGGGATTTTTATTCTTCATAAGCGGCAAGATAGCGGAGCTTTCGATTTTTCGCCAAATTAAGTTCTTCCGATGGTGTCTGGCGGGTTTTCTTGATGAAGCCATGCAAGAGCACGATCTCCTCGGCTGTCATTCCAATGTAGTGACGCCCGGCTTCGTCGCGGAGGAGATAAACATGAAACATGGCTTTAGCATAGCAGGAAATATGGTGCCCCCGCCCGGACTTGAACCGGGATCAGCGGTTTAGGAAACCGCTGCTCTATCCAGTTGAGCTACGGGGACGTTTGCCAGCGAAAGACTTGGCTTTTTTCGGGGCGAAAAAAAGGGCGAAGTTCTACCTTTTCTCTCCATATTCACGGAAGTTCTACGGTGTGCTCCGACAACTTCAAGGGCTGAAAACGTATTCATTTTTTTAACCACGAATGGACGCGAATGACTGCAAGGCCGGATCAAAAGGAGCTTGAGGCCTTTCTATGAGACGCCCTGCGCCAGTTCCGCTGCGGCTTGCGTCGGTGTCAGCACCCGCACGCCATGCAGGATTTCAGGAGGATAGTGGGCAAGATTGCCCGTCACAATGGTTTGGTCGGTCGTGGCGAGCGCCGCCTCTACAAAAACGATATCGTCGGAATCGGGAGCGTTGACCGCCACGGCGCGCGGTGTCACCATCATCTGTCCCCGCAATGCGTTCAAAAACACCTGAATTTTATCCGGTGCGAGCTTCAAACGTGGACGATAGAGCACGTCCCGATATTCCGCCAAAATGCGGGCGTCATAAACCAGTTTCACGCGGCCATCGAGAACCGCGTCCAATACCCGCGCCGAAGGGCCGTGCGGGTTCAGCAGCCCCGACACAACCACGTTCGTGTCGATCACCCATTGCCTCATTTGCGACGACGAGCGGCCCGCACCGATGCTATCTCAGCGTCAATCTGTTCCATCGTGATGGCGTCGGTGCCGTTAACAACTGAATCGGCCCGAATGGCCTCAACGGCCCGGGTCAACGCCACGCGGTCAAGCATTTCTAAATCGCTGGAATAAGTTTCTTCCGAGGTCGGAATCATGATCGCTTTCGGCTTGCCGTTGGCTGTGACCAGGACGCGACCAGAGCGGCCAACGGCGGCCAAGGCGCGACCTGGGTGGGCGGAGAACTCACGGGAAGCGAGCCACTTTGTTTTCATGGCTTTCACTGTAGTGCAATTGTCGTGCATGTCAAGAAAGAGACGTGGTCAAAACAGCGTCGGTTTTCGAGGTGCAAATCAGTTTGGGATAGGTATCTTAAGCCCTGGAGAATTTCTGAGAACATTGGAGAACCGACCATGACCGCCATCAGCATCCAACTTCCTGATTCGCTCGCCAAGAAGGCCGGCGAACTCGCGGAACGCGACGGCATGTCGTTGGACCAGTTCATCAGCACCGCCGTATCCGAAAAGCTTTCCGGTTGGATTGCCGAGGGAAACATTGAGCAACGCGCGGCGCGGGCCAGCCGGGAGAAGTTCCTGGATGCTCTCGGCCAGGTGCCGGACGTTCCGCCGGCAGAAAACGACCGTCTATAGAAGAAGGGTTACTCCGTTGAGCACAAGCCAGCGGCCCGCAACAAAGCCCTTCAGGTCATCAACGGTGGACCGAGAAGATGAAGATGACAGATGCTGCTGTCATCGCATGGACGAGGGAGATATTTGAGCTCGGCTATGCCAGTGATTGCGATTTCGACGGTTGAGGCACGAATCCAAAGCAATGAAAACGGCCCACCAGCCGCCAGACCCAATGCGGGCCGGCCGGGGCCGTTTTCTCCGCGCTTGTCCCCGCGTGGGTCAGCTCTAACGTTCGGCTGGATGAGTTTCAAAGCCTACAGTCGCCTGTTCTTCTCGCTGCTCGTTGCTGGCATAGTGGCGCTCGTTTTAATGATGGGTATGGTTGTATTCTCAAATTCTAGATGGTTTGAGGAGAAGACACTGGGGGCTTCCGCAATGTTTGCGATAGGGTGTGCTGCATTGGTTAACACCGCTTGCGGAATTCAGCACAAGAAGATGTGGACCCGGGGTGGAATCGACACGTATGAACGATTCGGGCGCCTTTTCTATATCACAGGGATCGCGATGTTTTCGCTTGGCGTATTCATGATTGTTATTGCAGTAAAAACTTGGGGTTTGTCCTCTCACATGTGAGAATCAAGCTGAACTACTCGACGGACCCACGCTCGCCAAGCCGAGGTCGTTAACTAAGAAAATTCGCAATTCTCAAATCGCCCGTTTTTAATTGAGTAGTTTCAAAATGGTAGACTCGGCCGGTCTTGGACCGGCAATCCGCAGTCATCTCCACCCACCAATCGCCGCCAACTTCGCCAATGCCTCGGTTTGCTTGGTGAAGGCCAGATGCGTGTAACGCGCATGCGCTTCGTCGGTGTCGTGTCCGGCGAGCGCCTTCCGCACATCGCGGAAAACGTCGGCATTCGCGAGGCGTGAAACGAACGTGTGCCGCAGGCTGTGGAAGCTTTTCGTGCGCACCTGCCGGCCCTGCTTTTCCCGGTCCACCGGCGCAATGACCCCGGCGCGCTTCAGCAACTCCACGGAGTGTCGCCAATGGAACGGGGTTTTGCCCGGAAAAATGCAGGTTGACAACCCGCGCGCGAACCGCACCGTCAACCTTCCCTGTTTTCATGAGCACCACCACCGAACAAAGGCCGCAAAGCCTCGTCCCCGAAAATTATCCTTTCACTGCGCCGCAGATGATGAGCCGCTACGTCACCGACACCGGCAAGATCCTGCCGCGCAAGTACACGCATCTCTCCGCCCGGCAGCAGCGCGCCATCACCCGCACGCTGAAACAAGCGCGCAATCTCCTGCTCGCGCCGTAATCCGCGGTTGCGTCAACCTTTCACCGGCCGGAGTTTTTGCTCCGGCCTTTTTTGCGCCATGAACCCACGACCCGCCGCCCGCCTCTACCGCGGCACATCGCGCAACTTGGCGTTCCTCGCACGCCGCTTGCGCGCCGGCGAACTCGTCGCGGTGCCGACCGAGACGGTTTACGGGCTGGCCGCCAACGCACTCGACGCGCGCGCCTGCGAAAAAATCTTCCGCGCCAAGGGCCGGCCGACCCACGATCCGCTTATCGTGCACATCCACGCCCTCGCGCAACTCGACGCGCTTGCCGAACCCAACGATGCCGCGCGCCGCCTCGCCAAAAAATTCTGGCCCGGCCCCCTCACCCTCGTGTTGCCAAAAAAATCCGCCGTGCCGGCGATCGTGACCGCCGGCCTGCCCAGCGTGGCCATCCGCATGCCACGGCATCCGCTCATGCGTCGCCTGCTCCGCCGGTGCGGGCTGCCGCTCGCCGCGCCCAGCGCCAACCCTTTCGGCTATGTGAGCCCGACCACCGCCGAACACGTTCGCGCCGGGCTGGGCCGAAAAATCCGCTTCATCCTGGACGGCGGCCCAACCACGATCGGACTGGAATCGACCATTGTGGACGTGCGCGACCCGCGGCGACCGCGGCTGCTGCGCCCGGGCGCCATCTCCCGCGAACAGATCGAAGCCGTCCTCGGGCAAAAATTATTTTCGGCCGGCAAACGCCCGCGATCGAAGGCGCCCCTGCCCGCCCCGGGTTTACTGGCGCGTCATTACAGTCCGCGCACACCGCTGGTTTTGCACAAAAAAATTTCTGCTGCGCTCGCGGCAAAAAGCGGCGCGGCGGAGGCCTGGCTTTTCTTTGCGCAGCCGCGCGGGTTGACCGGGCCGAATATTTTCTGCCTCGACGCCCACGGCGACGCCCGCCGGGCTGCGAGCAAGCTCTTCGGGCTATTGCGCACACTGGATGGCTCCAGATTCGAAAAAATCCACGCCGAACTGGCCCCCGGCCACGGACTCGCCGAAGCGATCAACGACCGGCTCCGCCGCGCGGCCGGATTAGGCGCGACGCTTCGCGTCGAACGCTGAACACTCAACATCGAACGCCCAACGTCCAAGTCAGATACACTTAGGTCGGGCGATTCGCGTGAATTCGCGGCCATTCGCGGTTTAAAAACAAAAAACTTTACCGGCGTCGCCGAACGCCAATTCATCTTAACACAAGGCCGCAGGGCACGAAGCGACTAACATCATCTTACATCAAATTTCCAAGCAGGTCTGGTTCTTGCCTTTGATCACGAATTTCCCACGACTCTTCGCGCTGCTTTGCGGCCTTGGTGTAAAAAATGCGGTTGCGCGGGTCTTCGAGCTCAAGGCTTCGGGTTCTACAGATTGGTCTCAGCTATCTGCGTGAATCTGCGGTTAAAAATTCCTCAGCGGTTCAGCACGGACTTCAGCTCTGTCAATACGCGTTCATTTTGCGCGCGCTGGCCCACGGTGATGCGCAGCCACTCGGGCAGGCCGTAAGGTTTGAGCGGGCGCACAATCACGCCGCGCCGCTGCAACGCCTCGAACACCCGCGCGCCGTCGCCGACTTTCACCAGGATAAAATTCGCCACGCTCGGCACGAACTCCAGTCCCAGCGCGCTAAATCCCGTTTCGAGCTGGCGCAGCCCGGCCCGATTTTCTTCCGCGCATTTTTCGGCGAACTCACGGTCGTCCAGTGCGGCGAGCGCCGCCGCCTGCCCGATGGCGTTCGCATTGAACGGCTGCCGCACGCGGTTGAGCAGGGTGATGAACTCCGCGCTGCCATAGCCGTAGCCCACGCGCAGTGAGGCCAGCCCATGGATTTTTGAAAACGTCCGCAGGCAGATCACGTTTCGCCCCTCGCGGATGAGCGGCCGCAAGTCCGGCGGATTTTCCAGAAATTCCGCATAGGCCTCGTCAAAGGCGAACACCACGTGTTCCGGCAACTCGCACACGAATGCCATTATCTCCGCCTCGGTGTTAGCCGTACCCGTGGGATTGTTCGGGCTCGGCAGAAAGACGAGCTTGGTCCGCGGCGTCACCGCGCGCGCCATCGCCGCGAGATCGTGCCGAAAATTTACCAGCGGCACCTCGACCGGCCGCGCGCCGAACAACAACACCACGAGCTTGTACACCGCGAACGCCGGCACGCCCATCACGACCTCGTCGCCCGACCCCAGCAGGACGTGTCCCAGCAGCTCGATGATCTCGTTCGAACCGTTGCCCACCACAATCTGGCCGGCATCGAGCCCGTAAACCGCCGCGAGCTTCTGCCGCAGGGCAAAACACCCGCCATCCGGATACAGGCTGCCCTGTTCCAGCGCACGCCGCGCCGCCTCGACCGCGCGGGGCGACGGTCCGAACGGATTTTCATTCGAGGCCAGCTTGATGATGCCCGCAGGGTCCAGCCCCAGCTCGCGCGCCACGTCTTCGATGGGCTTGCCCGGTTCGTAAACCGGTTGCGTCAGCACCGACGGCTTGACCAAGGACTCGATGTTCATTGGTCAATCGTCATTAGTCATTGGTCATTGGTCAATCGTAGTTGCTAGTTAGTGATTAGTAGTTGGTGAGCTCCGGAATTCCCCTATGTGCATTTGACGACCATTCGCCATTCGTTATTCGTTATTTGCAACATACGCAGGCCGCAAAAGGACCCGGTATACTAGCGCCGCGATCTGCCCGCCCACCAACGGCGCGAGCACGTAAACCGTCAGCCATCCCCAACCGTTGACCGTAAACGGCACGGTGCCCCAGCCCGCCAGCGCGCTCCAAATGCGCGGAGCCAAATCACGGGCCGGGTTGAACGCCGCCTGGGTCAGCGGCGCAAGTAGCGAGATAAGCGCGGTCACGGTCAACCCGATCATGGCCGGCGCGAAACCGCGCGGCCGGCCGGAATTTTTTTCATCCGTGGTGCCCAGCACCGCCAGCACGAGCACCGCCGTGCCCAGCGCCTCGCAGAAAAACGCCCCGCCGGTCCCGATCAATACGCGATGCGCCACAGTCAGCGGTTGCCCACCCGGATTCGGGAAAAATTCACCGAAGATCATCGCAGTCGCCTCGCTGCCCGCCGCCCCGCGCACAATGCCATGGGCCGTTTCGTAAGCCAGCAGTGCGCCCGCATACACCGCATGCAATGCCGCCGCGGCCAGGAATGCGCCGCAAAATTGCGCGGTCACATAGCCGCCGATCAACCGCGCCGGAAAACGCCCGCAGGCCGCGAGCGCGCACGTCACCGCCGGGTTGAGATGCGCGCCGCTCAGCGCGCCCGTAAGATGGATTGCCAGCGCAATGCCCAAGCCCCACACGATGGCCACTTGGAATATACCCACCTGCGCACCCAGCAACGTCGCCGCCGCCACCGATCCACACCCGAAGAACACGAGCAAGAATGTGCCCAGCAACTCGCCGGTAAACCACACGGTCCACAGAGCTTTCATTTACAACAGCCCTGTCCCTCGCCCGCATCCCCACAACAAGTTCCGGTTTCGCCCTCGCTGCTTTCTTCGCCCGCGCAGCAGTCACTTTCCATCCCGCATTTGTCTTTGGCCAGGCAATCGGTGTGTTTGAGGCCCAGCTGCAATGTGAGCGATGCACCCTCAGCGATAATTTCCTGCAACGGAAACTGCGAAATCACGCCGTCTTCGTATTCGATTTCCACCGGCAGGTCGGCAATCGGCAGGACGGGCTTTGCGAGGTCGAGAATGTGTGCCAGTCTGCCGGCGGTAAGCCGGTGATGGTCATCGGACCCAACGAGTGTTTGCAGCACGCACGTCTCGCTGGAACGAAACGTTCCGCCGCAATCGACAAATTTCTTTGTCACGTGTCCGACTTCGGTGACGTGAAAATGACGCGGCACCCTGTCACCGTCCGGCAGCAGGATGGAGACGTTATGATCCGGCGAGGCTTGGAGACACGATTTTAATTCGATGACATTCATGGTGAAGGTTGGGTTGAGAATTTTCGACGGGCGCGAGTGGCAGCTATTTCTTCATCTCCGTTTCGCCGGACAACTTGAACTCGTCGCCCACGCGCCGCACCGCCGCCGCATCGAGAAGTTGTTCATCGGAAAACGCACAAAACAATTCCACCCGCTGATCGATCTGCGACGCCACCTGCACGAAAGACTGATATTTCTCGTCTTCCGTGCCCTCGACCGCCGCCGGGTCGGGCGAACCCCAGTGCGCGATCATCGGCTGGCCCGGCCAGACCGGGCACACCTCGCGCGCGTGGTCGCACACCGTGATCACAAAATCGAATTTCACATCCTTAAACTCATCCCATGACTTCGAGCGGGCGTCGCTCGCATCGAGGCCGTACCTTTCGCGCAGCACGCGGATCGCCAGCGGGTTCACTTTGCCGGTCGGCTTGGCCCCGGCGCTGAAAACCTCGAAGCGGCCCTTGCCTTTCACCCGCAGCAGGTATTCGCCGATAACCGAGCGAGCCGAGTTGCCCGTGCATAAAATCAAAACTTTGAAGGGAGGTTTAGGATTCATGTTATTCCAATTACAGTTTGAATGCAGAATTTTAGGTAGGGCGCGACCGTCCTGGTCTTCGTAGCTTTAGTGAAGGAGACTGGGCGCGCCATTTGATCAATTGCGGACGGCCCGGCGGTCCGTCCCTACCCCGCAGCCGCACGGACTGGTCGCGGAAAACTTTTTGGCGCGCAGCGCCCGCCGGGCGAGATCGCGCTTAAAAACCGGCTGTTCCCACGCGCAATCCTGCAGGCACGCGAGGTTGGCCCGCAGTTCGCGCGAAGCTTTTTCCGGCAGCGCATAAATCATCCAGTTGCCTTCGCGCCGCGCCGCCACCAGCCCGCGCCGGCGCAGGTAGTTCAGGTGCTTGGAGATCTTCACCTGCGGCTCGCCCAGCACGACCTGGAAGTGGCACACGCACAGCGGCCCGCGCAGGAGCAGGTTGAGGATGCGCAACCGCGTGCGGTCGCACAGGCACTCGTAGATTTTGACCAACTCCATGCCAAAACTATATTCCTTTATAGGAATATAGTTCAAGCGCTAAATCCCCGCGTCGGAAAACCGTCGCCGATTTGCCCAATTGAAAAGCGCAACCCAATGGGTTCAAGCGTTCGCTAAATCCTCGAACCTTTTACGCCGTTCCTGCCGGTAGTTGGTGAGCTCAAGGCGAATCCCATCGGGATCGGAAAAGTAGGCGGCATAATAGTCGTGGGCATAGTCGGGATAAAGCTGGGGCGCCGAACAGGTGATCCCGGCCTCGCCAAGGCGTCTGGCCGCCTCGTCAACGGCGGCGTTGTCTTCCAGCCTAAAGCAAAAATGGTGCAGCCCTGGGGCAAAAGGGTCGTGCGGGGTGGAGCTGTGCGCAGGCCGAAGAACAAAGCCAAAATGGCGATTGAAGTACTGGATATGACGATCGCCGTCGTTAAGGAATGTGTTTTTCCGAAAGCCGAGGATGGTCATGGCCACGTCGTAAAAACTTTCCGAGCGGTCCAGATTGGAAACAGCGACATAGAGGTGGTCGATACCGATGACTTCCATGCTCATCGAAGCAGTTTTGTCGCAGACCTCGACAAATCAACCCCTGAAAAATCCTCTGCCCGAAGGTCCTGCGTTGCGTCGGCGGTACAAGCCGTTTTATGTCCTGCGCGATCCTTGCCCTCGCCCTCGCAAACCCAGCCTCCAGCCCTTCATGAAAAAATACATCGTCGAATTCATCGGCACATTCTTCCTCGTTTTCACGGTCGGCACGGCCGTTCGCAGCGGCGCATGGCTGGCGCCCCTGGCGATCGGCTCATCCTTGATGGTGATGATTTTCGCCGGCGGGCATATTTCGGGCGGACACTTCAATCCCGCGGTCACCCTCGCGGTCTGGCTGCGCGGAAAGCTCGATGCGAAAGATGTCATTCCCTACTGGCTGGCGCAGTTTGCGGCGGGTGGAGCCGCCGCCGGAATCGTGACTTTTCTTTTCAACGGCATGCCGGCCGGCGGCCCGGCGTTGCGCGGCACCGTGCCTTCGCTGATCGTCGAATTTCTTTTCACTTTCGCCCTCGCCTGGGTGGTCCTTAATGTCGCCACCGCCAAGGGCACGACGGGCAATTCTTTCTACGGGCTCGCCATCGGCTTCACGGTGATGATCGGCGCGGTCGCGGTGGGTGGGATTTCCGGGGGCGCCTTCAATCCCGCCGTGGGTCTCGGCGTATTCACGATGGGCCTGGAAAACTTTCACCAACTTGGCGTCTACCTCGCGGCCGAGCTGGCGGGAGCAGCCGTCGCCGCGTTGACTTTCAAGGCGGTCAACGGCGTGGAATGAAGCCGCCTGAAACCACGGGTAGCACGGATTTACACAAAATCCCAAACGCCAAAAATTTCGCTTTTGAAATTTATTTGGCGTTTGAGATTTGCGCGCGTCAGCGCGCCTCTCAGCGCCGCGCGCCGCGGTGGAGGCGGCTGGCCGGCTTGGCCAGCGCCGACGACGCTTCGGCCTGAGCCTTCTCATCGAACAGCGCGGAGTAAATGTAGGGAAAACCTTCGATTTTTTTCCGCTCGATGGGCGTGCCGATGAAGCGCTCGATGCTGCGCGCGTCGCGCACATTGTCCTCGGTCACGAGGGTGAACGCATCGCCGGTGTTTTGCGCCCGGCCGGTGCGGCCGATGCGGTGCACGTAATCTTCCGGATTTTCGGGAACGTCGTAGTTAATGACGTGCGAGACGCCCGCGATGTCGAGACCGCGCGCGGCGATGTCGGTCGCCACGAGCACTTCGTACTTGCCGGACTTAAACCCGGCCAGAGCTTCGGTGCGCTCGGTCTGGTTGCGGTCGGAATGCAGCACGCCGACGGAATGCTTTGAGGCCTTCAAACGCTCGGCAATGCGATCCGCGCCCATCTTTGTGCGGCAAAAGATAATCACGCTCTTGAATTCAGTCTGCTCGAGCAGCGTTTGGAGCAGGGAATACTTCTGCGAGGCCACCACCGGATAAAACGCGTGCGCCACCGTCTCCGCCGCCGCCCGCTGGCGGCCGATCTCCACCGTGGCGGGATCATGCAGCGCCCAACTGGCGAGTTGGGCGATCTCCGGCGGGAGCGTCGCGGTAAAGAACAATGTCTGCCGGGCGCGCGGGCATTTTTGCACGATGCGCTTCACATCGGGCAGGAAGCCCATGTCGAGCATGCGGTCCACCTCGTCGAGCACGAGGATTTCGATGTGGTCGAGCGAGCAATTGCCCTGCTCCATGTGGTCAAGCAGCCGCCCCGGCGTCGCCGCCAGCACATCGACGCCCCGTTTCAAATCCTCCAGCTGTTTCCCGTATCCAACACCGCCATACACGACGGTCGCGCGCAGGCCGGTGAACTTGCTGAAAGTCTTGAACGCCTCCTCCACCTGCAAGGCGAGTTCGCGCGTGGGCTCAAGCACCAGGCAACGCATTGCGCCGTGCGGCCCGAGGCGCTGCA
>Ga0210395_10001812_pt1 | contig 16588 bp, 14 predicted proteins | sample IncBWH4OmetaG_FD_150861 | JGI IMG/M metagenome (GOLD analysis project Ga0210395, IMG submission 150861) | Forest soil microbial communities from Barre Woods Harvard Forest LTER site, Petersham, Massachusetts, United States - Inc-BW-H-4-O ... | reverse complement strand
GCACGACCGCGCCGATGAACGCGCAGAGCAGACTCGGAAGGCTAAAGCCGTTCACGTCCACATGGCGGAACGGGCCGTACAGCCAGGCGCCGATCGCCGCGCCGACAATGCCGACGAACACGTCGGACGCCACGCCTCCCGGCGGATCCCCAGGGATGATCCAGCGCGCAACGAGGCCCACGAGCAAGCCAAGAACGACCCAGAAGGCCACTGAACCGAGCACTCTATTCCTCCTCGCTGCGCCGGCCCGAGCGCTCTCGCAAAACCCTTACAGGTGGAGAACGGTCGAGCGATGGACTTTACGGCATTATGAAGCGTACTCTCCTCTGCCTGCTCGCCATGATCTCTCTTTCCGGCAGCTTCGCCGCGGCGGCACAGGCCGGAACGACCGAGATAACGACCTCCGGTACCGCAAGCGTCTCCCTGCCGCCGGATATCGCGACGGTCAGCGCCGCCCTCCAAACCAATGCTGCGAGCGCAAACGATGCCGTATCGCAGAACAATGCGATCTACGACCGCATCGTCGCCGCACTTGCCAAGCTGCAGATTGCACGGGCCGATGTCGCGCTCGATTACTACAACGTGAGATACGATCCGCGGCCGCCGGTCACGCCCGCCGTTCCGACGGGCGAACGATATGGTTACACCGTCGCTCGCACATTTCAGGTCACGGTTCGTAAGATCGCAATGGCCGGGACCGTCACCGATGCTTGCATCGATGCCGGCGCTACGGAGATCAACGGCGTATCCTTCGGTCTATCGGATCGGATCGCGGCGCGAGTGCAAGCGATAACCAAAGCGATCGCCGACGCCCGCACCAACGCCGAAACCATCGCGCGAAGCGCGGGGCTGCGAATCGTCTCGATTAAGAGCATCGCCTACCCCGAAAACGGCTATGCCGAAGAGCCGGGCAGGCTAATCGCGCGCGTCACCGCTAGAGCGAGCGTACCGACCAACCTCGATCAGGGGAACGTTAGCGAGACGGCGTCGGTCAGGGTCATTTTTCTGGCCGAGCCGTGAGCTGCACCCAGCGACGAAACTTGCCGATCTAACTCTGAGTAGACTTCGACAATGAACGGCTTATGCGAAACTTGCGCGAACCGGCCCGGCGCCGTCTCCTACGGTGGACGACGCCTCTGCGCCATTTGCGCTCAAAAGCGAACTGCCGCTAACGCGTTACCTTTTGTCGGCGCCGCGCTGGCGGCCGCAGGTCTGATCGCCGGAAGCGCGCTGCTTGCCGAAAAACTGCAGGGTCGCGAGAGCGAATCGCCACTCGAAGGGTTGGGCAAGAGACTTCGCGGCGGAACGCCGACGTTGGCGGCTTTTTCGCGCGACCTCACACAGCTCGCGCGCGAAGGCAAGCTCGATCCAGTGATCGGACGCGACCGCGAGATCGAGCGAGTCACCTCTATTCTTGCGCGGCGCAGCAAGAATAATCCGTGCCTGGTGGGAGAACCCGGCGTTGGAAAGACCGCCGTCGTTGAGGGGCTGGCCCAGCGCATCGCTGCCGGAAGCGTCCCGGCTGCCTTGCGTAACAAACGTCTTCTCGCACTTTCGTTAGGGACGCTCGTTGCCGGAACGAAGTATCGCGGCGAGTTCGAAGGTCGCGTCAAGCGCATTCTCGAGGAAGTAAAGCGTAGCGCTCGCGACGTCGTGCTCTTTATCGACGAGCTGCACACATTGGTCGGCGCGGGTGCAGCCGAGGGAGCCCCTCTCGATTTGAGCTCGATGATCAAACCGGAACTGGCGCGCGGCGACCTGCAGTGCATCGGCGCCACAACGTTCGACGAATACCGCAAGCACGTCGAGTCGGACCCAGCACTCGAGCGGCGATTCCAGCCGGTCATGGTCGAGGAGCCGAGCATCGAGCAGACGACGGAGATTCTTCGGGGCCTACGCGAAAGGTACGCGCAACACCATCGCGTCAGCATTACCGACGATGCGATCGAGACCGCAGCGCAGCTCTCGGCGCGCTATATCGCCGATCGATTCTTGCCCGATAAAGCGATCGACCTGATCGACGAAGCGGCCGCATCGGTCGCGCTCGCAAACAAAGGAGCCGTCGAGTTGCCTCCCGTCACGACGGCCGACGTCGCGGCCGTCGTGACTCGTTGGACCGGGATCCCGCAAGCCGCATTGACCGAGTCGCAAACCAATCGTCTGTTGGAGCTCGAGACCTTGCTCTCCAAGCGCGTCATCGGTCAGGATCGCGCGATCGCCGCCGTATCGAACGCGATCCGGCGTGCGCGCACCGGTCTTCACGATCCGCGTAAACCGCTCGGAACGTTTCTCTTTCGCGGCTCCAGCGGCATAGGGAAGACCGAGTTGGCCAAAGCGCTCGCCGAAGCACTCTTCGGAAGCGAGGCCGCATTGGTACGCGTCGATCTCTCAGAGTTTACCGAGTCGCACGGAGTCTCCAGGCTGCTGGGGGCGCCGCCCGGTTATGCCGGACACGATGAAGCGGGTCAGCTTACCGAACCCGTCCGCCGGCGGCCGTACTGCGTCGTGCTCTTTGACGAGATGGAAAAGGCCCATCCGGAGGTTGCGGCAATTCTTCTGCAGATTCTCGACGAAGGCCGCGTCACCGACGCGAAAGGCCGCGCGATCGACTTTCGCCACGCGATCATCATCCTAACGACGAACCTCGAAGAGGACGAGCTCGCAATCGCTCTGAGGCACGAACTGCTCGATCGAATCGAAGAGATCGTTCCCTTCGAGGAGTTGGGGCTTTCGCAGATCGAGGCGATCGTGACGATCCACGTCGACGCCCTCGCGCAACGGTTGGGCGCGCGCAACGTTTCCCTCGAACTATCGGACGAAGCAAAGCTCTATCTCGCGCGCGTTTCTATGGGCGCGGGCAGCGGAGCCCGCTACGTCGCGCGAACGGTTTCACATTACGTTTCCACGCCACTCTCCACCGCGCTGCTGCGCGGCGAGTTGCGTGACGGGTCGGCCGCGCGCGTGACGCTCGACGGCGACGCCCTGCAGGTCCGCGCGGCCTAGGGAACCTCACTAAGGAATAAGCGCGGTTGCGGCATTGGTCGCCGGCGAGAGCGCGAGTGCGAGCGGAAGGCTTATGCCGTTCCCCAGCGTCGTCCACGACCCGCTCGCGTAGGGCGGCGCATACACCGTCACCGTATTGTTCCCGTAGTTGGCGACGTAGAGGTTCCCAAGCGCGTCGATCGCCAGGGCGACCGGCTGGCTCTGGCCACCGACGATCGTGGCCGGCCCATTAGCATAAGGTGCGACGTACTCCGTCACGGTGTTTGCGCCTTGGTTCGGAACGAAAAGATTGGCCGAGCCGTTCAAACCGATCGCACCTTGCTCGTTCACGCCTTCCGTGATCGTTGCAATCGGCGCGCTCCCACCGGTAAACGGCGGTGAGTATTCGACGACCGAGTTCGGCGTCGAATTGAGATTCGCCACGAAGAGATTTCCGCGGACGTCGAGCGCGAGAGAGTTGGGGGCATTGAGGCCCTTCGAGATCGTGGTTTGCGCCGCGACATAGGGCGGGGCGTACTGCGTCACGGTGTTCGCAGCTTCGTTGACGACGAAGAGATTGGAGTTCGAGTCGAGCGTGATGCCGACCGGATCGTTGATTCCGGATGCGATAGTCTCCACCGGCTGTCCGCTGTAGGGTGGCGAGTACATCGTCACGGTGTTGCTTCCGCTGCCGTTAGCGACGAACAGATTTCCCCGCGAGTCGATCGCTAACGCCTGTGGATGGTTCACGCCATTGCTGATCGTCGTCGGCGTGGTGTTGTAAGGCGGTGCGTATTCGGTCACGCTCCCGGGTTGATCCGCGACGAAAAGATCGCCGGCCGAATCGAAGATCAGCGCCTGCGGATTCGTAACTCCGTTTTGCACGGTGGCCAATGGAAGGCCTTGGCCGTTGACGTAGAGCGTGACGTCGTTCGCATTCGAGTTTGCAACCCCCAGAATTTGGCGCGCGTCGACGCGGACCGTACTGCTGCAGACGGCACTCGGCTGCGAGCAGGGGTTCGCCGGCCCAAGATAAGCGGCCGTCGCCCGCAGAAGAGCCGAGCTTGTGTTGCCGACGCCGTTCGGCGTTACGTAGAACAGGTTCGGTGCAGTGGTCGACGGCTGCGTGACGCCGACCGGAAGCGCGCCTCCGGCCTGACTCAACGTAAAGGTCGCCGGCGCGCTGCCAACGATGACGTTTTGGTTTGCATCGAATGCTTCGACGAGCAACGGGTGGCGGCCGGAACCGTAGAGATCGATTCCACCCTGTGCGTTCTGCGCGCTCAGCGAAGATGCCGGGACGACCGCGACCTGTGCGGCCACCCCGCTCAGCGTGACGCCGAAGACGTTCTGTCCGTTGGGCGTCACGGTGAAAGCGATCGCCGTCGAAGCGGCGGTGTTGGCGACTCCGATCGTTCCCATGTAGGTTCCGGCTGGAAGAGCGAGCGATAGTTGGCAACTCGTCCCGCCCGCTGCGGGTGAGCAGCCTCCGGCGTTCGGTCCGACCGGTAGCGTTTGGCTAATTGCCGCCGGCCCGTTTACGTTGATGGCGAGGACTTGCGAACCGGGCGGAGGCGGCGCCGTCGGGGTGGCACCGGGTGACGTACCGACGGGCGGCGGGACTACGCCGCCCAGGACGGGTACCGCGGCACCGGCGGACGACGACGGCGGCGGTGCCGGCATTCTACCAAGAGCATTCTGCTGCGTCGTGGGAACGAAGATCCGAACGACCGTGTTCCCTACCGCCCCGGATCCCGCGGGGCCTCCCGAGTTTGCAAGCGGCATCATGACGCCGGAGCCCGAGCCGCCGCTGCAGCCGCCGATTACCCCGGCGGTAAGCGCAACGCGTAATCCCCAGGCGAGTCTCCGGCGCGCAAGCAAAAACATCACCGCAATAGACGTTCGGCGTTGCTACGCATATCTGCCGGCGACATCTCGCCGACGACGATCCGCCGTACGATTCCGAGCCGGTCGATGAAGACGTGGACCGGAAGCCCGTTGACGGCGTATTGATCGCGCAACGTTCCTCCGTCGACGACGACGGGATACGTCAAATGATGCTCGTTGCGAAAGTCGGCTGCCTTACGCGCGTTTTCGAGCACGTCCACTCCGACGACTTGCAAGCCCTGAGCGGCATAGTCTCGCGCGATGGAGTCGATCGCCGGCGCCTCGGCGTTGCACGGTGGGCACCAGCTCGCAAAAAAGTTGAGATAGACGGCCTTGCCGCGCAGAGCGGCCAGCGAAAGGCTTGGGCCCGGCAGGCTCGGCTCGGTCCACGGCGGTGCAGGTTCGCCAACGCGAGCGACCTTCGACGAACCGGACGAACCGGCGCTACCGCCGTGGGCGCACGCCGCGAGCGCACAGCCAAGAACGATGGCGGAAGCTCGAATCATCTTAGCCATAGCTGGGATAACCTACCGCCGCAACGTCCCGCTGCATTTGCTCGACGAGTTCGGCGACGTCGGGAAAAGACCGCTGTTCGCGCACATACCGAAGGTCCCGTATCCACAACTCGCGTCCGTAGATCGTGTGCGCAAAATCGCGCAGCCACGCTTCCACCGTGCGCCGGTTGCCGTTGAACTGGGGATTGCTTCCAATCGACACGAGGGCCGCATAGTCGCGACCGTCGTAGCGCGCCGTCGCGGAATAGACTCCGTCCTTGGGAAGCAGCTTTGAAGGGACGCAGACGTTGGCCGTTGGGAATCCAAGCGCGTGGCCGCGTCCGGCACCAAACTCCACCGGGCCGCGGATTTCGTAACCGGTGCCCCCCAGCAGCCGATCCGCGCGAGCAAGATCTCCGTTTCGAATGAGGCCGCGAATGCGCGTGCTCGAAACGCGCTCGCCCTCTTCGCCTACGCGATCGACCGCAACGACCCGGATGCCGCGCCGCGTCAGATACTCGCTCATGAACGCGGTATCGCCGGCGCGCCGGTGACCGAAGCGGAACGTGTCGCCGACGACGACGCCGCGCACGCCAAGCGGAGCGATCAGCAGCTCGAGAAAGGCGGCGGGCGACAGCGTCGCGATTCGCTCGTCGAACGGTACGAAAAAGCATTCCTCAAAGCCGGCGACCGCGAGAAGGCAGAGCCGTTCCTGCTCCGTGCAAATCATCGGGGGTTCGCTTCCGGGGCGCAGATAGGTTGCCGGATGATTTGCGAAGGTCAATACGCCCGCGCGCCAGCCCGGTTTGCGCAACCGCAGGGCTTGCCGCGCGATCTCGCGATGGCCAAGATGGAATCCATCGAAGAACCCGATCGCCAGCACCAGCGGCCTTTCGCTGCTGCGCTCGATCCGGTGGTAGAGCTTCATACGAAGACCTTGCGCGGAGCAAGAAGCGTGCCGAGTGCCTCGCCCACGCCGACGAGCATTCGCGACTCGTCGCGCACAAAGACGTGCCGGGCCGTCGCACCTTGAGGAAGCGGAACGACACGTCCGGCGCGAAAGTCGGCCGATCCGCGCAGGTCGAGAACGATCGTGGGAAGCGGAATGATGTGCTCCGGAGCGATCAGCGCTCGTTCCGGCGCGCGGGCAATCTCTTCGATCGTCAGCGCTTCGTAGAGAACGAAGGGCCCCGAGCCCTCGCGAACGAGCGCGCCCATGTGCGCGGGGACGTCGATTGCCGCTCCAAGTTCCTCGCACAGTGTTCGGACGTAGGTTCCTTCGCTGCATGCCACGCGCAATCGCGCCGTGTGTGGAGGTTCAATGCCCAGCAACGTCAATCCGTAGATCGTTACCTGTCGCGATCTGCGCTCGACGCTCTTGCCCTCGCGCGCCAGTTCGTAGAGCCGCCGCCCCTGATGGTGCGCCGCCGAGTACATGGGCGGAACTTGCGCGAGCTTTCCGACGAAACGAGGGAGCACCTCGCTTAAGAGACGCGGCCAGTTCGAGGGAACTGCACGCTCCTCGACCGTCTCCCCGGACGCATCTTGCGTCGTCGTCGAACGGCCTAGCACGAGCGTGAACGCGTAGCCTTTTCGCTGATCTTCGAGCAACGAGATCAGTCGGGTGGCCTTCCCGATCGCAACGGGAAGTACGCCCGCGGCCTGCGGGTCGAGCGTTCCGAGATGGCCGGCGGCAATCTTTCGATCGCCTCCGTAGATCGCATAGATTCGGCGGACGCGCGACACGACGCGTGCCGAGGTTGGCCCGGCCGCCTTGAAGAGGTTGACGAAGCCGATCATGTCGCCGCCGTGCGGGGGCCCGACAGACTCCTAGAGCCCTTGTGCGACCAACGCGGCCTCGACGCTGACCATTGCTTCACTCAGCGTTCCCTCAAAGGTGAGGCCGGCCGCGCGGAAGTGACCGCCGCCGCCCAAAACCCGGGCCACGGCCTGAACGTTGAGGCGTCCGCTCGAACGCAACGAGACACGGATCTCGCCTTCGATCGCCTTGAAAAGCGCTGCGACGTCGACGCCCTCTTGTCCGAGCAATACGTTGACGGTATCCTCGGTGTCTTCTCCGTCGGCGCCGGTCTGCGCGAGCATTTCGTCATCCACGTACGAGTAGCAGTAACGGCCGTCGTGCGCGAAACGCATGGCGCCGATGATGCAGCCCAAGAGTTTCGTTGCGGCAACTCGCTTATTGGCAAAGATTTCCCGCGTGATGCGCTCTTTGTCGGCGCCGAGCCGCATCAACTCCGCCGAAACTTCGAGTACCTCCGGCGTCGTGTTCGAGTGCATGAAAGCGCCCGTATCGGTCATAATCGCCGCGAGGATGCACGTCGCGATCCGCGCGTCGATGGCGACGCCGAGCTCGCGCAGGATTCGCATGACGACGCTTCCCGTCGAACACTCCTTCTCCAGCACGAAGTTCAGCTTGCCGAAGAGCGAGTTGCCCAAGTGGTGATCGATGTCGAGCATGTTCTCGCGCGCGACCGGCGGCAAGAGATCGCCCGCGCGACGCCAGTCGCTCATGTCGCAGAATACGTAGAGCGCGTCCTCGCGCACCGCCTGCGGCAGCTCGTTTGAGACGAGTTCCGCATCGGGCAAGAAACGTAGATTGCGCGGGACGCTGTCTTGTTGAAAATACCAAACGTTCTTTCCGAGCTTCTTGAGTGCCAGACCCAGCGCGAGTCCGGAGCCAAGAGTGTCGCCGTCGGGCTTGACGTGGCTGACCATTACGAAGGAGCTGCGGCGATGCAGCTCCTCGGCGACATCTTCGACCAACGCGATCCGCGGCTTACTTTCGATCATTCGCTCTCCTTCGGCGTCCAACGTTGCGCTGCGTCGCGCAGCGTCTTTGCCAGCTCGATGGCGCGCTCGGCGGAACGGTCTTCCACGAAGATCAGCTCGGGAGTGTACCGCAAGTCGATCTTGTGGCCCAGCTCGCCGCGCAAGAACCGGCTCGCATGTTGAAGGGCGTCAAGCGATTGCCGCGCCTGGTGCCGGTCGCCGATCACTGAAACGAAGACCTTACAATGCCGCAAGTCCTCGCTCACCTCCGCGCGCGTTACCGTCACGAACGCGAGGCGCGGATCTTGCAGTTCCTGCGAGATCAGCGTTCCGAGGATGCGCTGGATCTCGTGATCGATCTTCGCGATCCGCTGTGGTTTCACGCGCGTGCGAGCTCCGGCGCGACCTGCTCGAGGGCGTACGCCTCGATGACGTCGCCCTCTTTGATGTCTTGAAACTTGGCGATCTGAATGCCGCACTCAAAGCCCTCGGCCACTTCACGAACGTCGTCCTTGAAACGGCGCAGGCTTTCGACTTCACCATCGAACACGACGGTGCCGTCGCGAATGACTCGCGCCTTGGCATTGCGCGTGATCTTCCCGCCCGTAACGTATGCGCCGACGATGGTTCCGACTCGGCTGACCTTGAAGACCTGGCGTGCCTCCGCACGACCGAGCACGACCTCGCGCTCGACCGGTGAGAGCATGCCTCGCATCGCTTTCTTGAGATCGTCTTCGATCTCGTAAATGACCTGGTAGAAGCGCAAGTCGACGCCCTCGTTCTCGGCCAGACGCCGAGCCGTCTCGTCGGGACGAATGTTAAAGCCGATCAAAACCGCGTTCGACGCGCTGGCCAGATTGACGTCGTTGGGCGAGATCGCGCCCACCCCGCCGTGGATGACGCGAATTTCAACGTCCTCGGTCGACAGCGATTCCATGCGGGCTTGCAGAGCTTCAAGCGAACCCTGGCCATCGGCTTTGATGATCAAGTTGAGCACCTTGTTTCCTTCGGCCGGCATCGACATGAAGGTCTCCAGCGAGACGCGCTGCGATCCCGTAGCTGCCATGCGAACGTCGCGCCGGCGCGTCGCCCGCTTCTCGGCGGTTTCGCGAGCCACGCGTTCGTCGCTGACCACGCTCAGCGTGTCGCCTGCCGAGGGGACGTCGGAAAGCCCCATCACCTCGACGGGAATCGAAGGGCCGGCCTTCTTTACTTGTTTGCCTTTGTCGTCGATAAGCGCGCGGACTTTTCCGAACGTGCCGCCGGCCACGACGATATCGCCGACGCGCAACGTGCCGTTCTGCACGAGCACCGTCGCGACCGCGCCGCGACCGCGGTGCAATGCCGATTCGATCACCACGCCCGTCGCGCGGCGGTTTTTGTTCGCCCGCAGCTCGCGAATGTCTGCTTCCAGCAGCACGGTATCGAGCAAACCCTCGATGCCATCCCCCGTTCTCGCAGAGACTGGAACCATTTCGACGGTACCGCCCCAATCGACGGGCTGCAGGCCTTGCTCGACGAGCTGCTGCTTTACGCGATCCGGCTGCGCGTCGGCCTTATCCATTTTGTTGATCGCAACGACGATCGGAACGTGCGCCGCTTTCACGTGCGCGATCGCCTCTCTGGTCTGGGGCATGACGCCGTCGTCTGCGGCCACGACGAGGATCGCAACGTCGGTGACTTTGGCGCCTCGCGCACGCATCGCCGTGAAGGCCTCATGACCGGGGGTATCGACGAAGGTGATCTTGCGATCGTTGCGCTCGACGGTGTACGCGCCGATTTTCTGCGTGATGCCGCCCGCTTCGCCGCCCGCGACGTTCGCTTGACGAATCTTGTCGAGCAGCGAGGTCTTGCCGTGGTCGACGTGGCCGAGGACCGTGACGACGGGCGGACGCGGCGTCATCATCTCGGGCTTATCTTCCTCTTGCTCGACCGTGACTTCTTCGCCCGCCTCTTTCACGACCGCGTTGTATCCGAAGCGCTTGGCGATTTGAATGGCAACGTCGCTCGAAATATTTTGGTTGATCGTCGCCATCGTTCCGATCTTGATCAGCTCGGTGATCACGTCGCGCGCCGGAACGATCATCGACGTTGCGAGCTCTTGCACGGTTAGCAAATCGGGGATTTCGATGGTCTCGAGCGCGCGCACGGGCGCGGGAGCGGATCCACCCTTCTTTTTCCGCTGGCGCTCCTTCTCCAGCAGCAGTTCCTTCTCGCGATCTTTTTTTGCGGTGGCCTTCTCCTCATGGCTCCGCGCGCGGTCCCCGGGGCGAGCTCCGCTCGAAGGCGTCGGCGCCTCGGTGGCGGGTCCACCGCCGGGCCGGCCTGGCGCTGGACGACTGCCGGGGCTCATCGGCCGGAATGGTCCGTTCCCGGCCGGACGCCGCGGCGGCGGGAGCGGCCGAGGCGCGATGGGACCGCGCGCCGGGGCGCCCGTCCCCTTGCCGCCTTGGCCAGGCATGACTTCGCCCGGTCGCGGCGCTACCCCGGGCCGGCCAGGAAGGCCGGTCCGCGGTCCTGGCGAGGCCGAGGCCGCGGTCGCAGCGGGGGGAGGCGCCGGCCGTTTTTGAACGGAGGGCTGCCCCGCAGGCACTGGACGGAGCTGAAAGATCGGTTCCGAGGCCGGCCGCGGCGCCGGCGCCGGCCTGCGAGGAGCGGGAGCTTCGACGACGGCTGCTGCGACGGCGGGGGCTTCGACCACCGGCGCCGCTGGCTCGGGTGCCGGCGGAGGCGCTTCGGCGGGTCGAGCCACGGCGCGCGCGCTGACCGGCCGCAGTCGTGTCACCGGCGGGGCCGGGGCGGGTGCCGCCGCCGGCTTCGTGGCCGCCGGCTTTGCAGTCGCGGTTTTTGCCGCCGTAGCAGAAGCGCTCGCAGGGCTCGTCTTGGGCCGGGCGGGTGGCTTTTCGGCACTCTTGAGCAGAACGGTGCGCACCAGATCGGCGATCTGGTCGGGCACGACGCTCAGCTGGTTTTTCGCCTCGAAGACGCCCCCCAAGCGATCGTTGAAGAGCGCCGTGAGTTCTTTTGAGGTGAGCCCGACTTCTTTTGCGAGCTCGAAGATCCGTACTTTTCCGGCCAAGTTCACTCTCGAGCGCAGGCGCCCGAGTCCCATCATCAGTTGGAGTGCGCGGAGCCCCAACCGACGGCTTGGCTCCGCTAGGTAATCAAAGGTTGGCCCTCATCGGAGGGCGTTGTCGCTACGCGGCATCATCTATCCGTTTTGCTTCCACGAGTTCCTTATTAAACCATATTCGACCGCCGCCGCGCCAAGCCCCGGATAGCGCTTGTTTTTCGCGGCGCGCTCGATGCATTGCGGCGAACAAAGGTAGGCTCCGCGTCCTGGCTGCTTGCCACGAGGGCCGCTCCGATCCGGATGCCAACCCTCCGCGCTGCGCACGAAACGGTCGAGCTCGGATTGTGGCAGCCTCCGGCGGCAGCCGACGCAGGTTCGAACAGGATTAGCTATCGTCGCTTCCCAGGCGTTCGCGCCGGAACTCTTCGAGCTTGCGAATCAGCTCTGCATCAATTCCTTCGCCCTCCGGCGGCTCTTCGCTCGTCTGCTCCGGCTCGCCGGCCGGCGTTTGCACGGCTGCCTGTTCGGCCCGCTCGACCAGGTACCGGTCGCGAGCTTGTGTCGACTCGCTCTCGCTGGCGATGTCCAATCGCCAGCCGGTCAATCTCGCCGCGAGCCGCACATTCTGTCCGTCTCGACCGATCGCCAGGGAGAGTTGATAATCCGGAACGATGACCATCGCAACGCCGTCGTCCTCGAATAGCTCGACGCCGATTACCTTCGCGGGTGCAAGCGCATTCATGATGAAGGTCGCCGGAACCGGATCGTAACGAATGATATCGACCTTTTCGCCCCGCAGGTTATCGGTAACGTTAGCGATTCGACTCGACTTGGGGCCCAAGCACGCGCCAATCGGATCGACTTCGGGGCGATTGCTCTTCACCGCGACCTTCGAGCGTCCGCCGGGATCGCGAGCGATCGCCATGATTTCGACTGTGCCGTCGGCGATCTCCGGAACCTCCAGCTCCAAAAGGCGCTGCACTAAGCCCTCGGCCGCGCGCGAAAGGATCACTTGCGGCCCCTTCGGAGATTTTTTGACGTCGAGTACGTAGGCTCGAATGAAATCGTTGATGCGATAGGCTTCGCCGGGAACCTGTTCGTCGAGGTACATGACGGCCTCGTCTCGGCCTTCGAGCGCGACGTACATGTTGCGTTGCTCGTATCGCTGCACCGTGCCGGTAACCAAATCGTTGATCTTGCGCACGTATTTGTTGTACACGGTATCGCGTTCGGCCTCACGAATGCGCTGAACGATGACTTGCTTGGCCGTTTGCGCGGCGATCCGTCCAAAATCTTTCGGCGTGACTTCTTCGTCGAAAAAGTCGCCGACTTGATAAGGGCTCCCGGCTTCTTTGAGGGAAATCTCGAGTTTGGGGTCGGTAACTTCTTCGACGACGTTGCGCCGGTGGAAGACCCGATAGGCCCCGCTCTGGCGATCCACGAGCACGATCGCGTTGGACTCGCTTCCAAAGTGACGCTTGTATGCGGTCAGTAATGCCGCTTCCAGCGCTTCGAGCAACATTTCGAACGAAATGTTACGTTCCCGCGCGATGAAGTGCAGAACGTCGATGAGTTTGTCTTCAGTTCCCGTGTGTTCTATCGTTGCCATTGTGTTGTTTCCGTTGTTGTTTGTCGCGTTGTAGGTCGAGGCGCACGTCGTATTCCAAGTTCGCCGACTTGATCGCGGCCATCGGCAACAAGAGCTCGCCCCGTTCGGTTTCCAGAACGACGGTTTCGCGTCGCAAGCCGCGCAAGATGCCGCGATGCGTCTTGCCGCCGTTGACCGTCAGCGAGGTGACGATCCGTGCGCGTTCACCCGCGAATCGTTCGTAATCCGTCGGTCGCACCAACGGGCGGTCGAGGCCCGCCGACTCGACCTCCAGGCTGTAATCCGCATTTAGGCCGCCGAGGATGGCGTTAATGCGCGCCGCCAGTCGTTCGCAGAGCGCGATGTCGGCGCCGTCCGCCGTATCGATCGTCACGCGCAGCTCGGCTGCACCGCGAACCAAACGTGCCCGATGCTGCACGATCTCGAGTCCAGCAAAAGCCTTGTCGTGTGCGATGGCATCCAGCTCGCGCTCGAAAGCCGCCGCAATATCGCCTCTCATAGTCGTCGAAGGTTGCTCTCTCAAGCAGCGAAGCGCGGGACAAAACCCACGCTCCTTTTGAAATCCACTTTATAGGATAGCGAAAAGGACGACGGGCCGCAACCCCACGTGGGCGCGGCCCCTCGTTCTGTTTTCCGATCTTGCGAGTGGCGCGCCGCCGGAAAATCGTCCGGCCGCCGTGGGCGCGCTAGGGGCGCCCTTTACTCGGCGCGTACTTCGCGGGCTCGGTGGCCCGGCGGATTTTGCGGTTCCAACCGCCCTCCTTGGTGTTACCCTGCCGACTATGTCGACACGACAAAATTGTAGTGCGACTTACGTCGGAACGCAAGGGGGAAAGAAGCTTCGTCACGGCGACGAGGCTGGCGACTGTGCGTAGGGTACCAGGAGCCGTCCGTTACAGGGCTGCGAGACCATTCCGTCTACGATCGGCGCGATGCCCGCATCGAACGGACTGAGCGGCGCCTCGCCACCACCGCCGCCGCCGATCCCGATCTGTGTGCCGTTTGCCGGGCCGCCGGGCACGCTGCTGCGCACGATCGTCGAGTCGGGGCCTGCCGCGACGGCGTACCCGCCTCTCACGGCACGCGGATAACGCACCAGCCATCCCGTGCAGATCGTCGTCGGACCCGCCTTGCGCGCAGCAACGACCCACATCTTCACGTGATCCTCGTTTCCGGTTCCTTTAACTTCGTAGATGTACTTCGTCCGCGCGAGGACTTCGGGCGGCGGCGTCGGCTCGAGGCGGCCGCGCAACGAGTAGCTCGGCGTATACTGTTTGCTCTGCGGATTCACGGGATTATTCGGAAGCATCGCACGTAACTTTGCATTGATATTGGGGGCGCTCTTCGTTCTCGGGGCGTGGGTCGGTTGCGCGCTGGGCGATGGTGCCGGCTGTACGGCGATCGGACGCGGAGGAGCGGCATTACGAACCGGGCCATTGCCGGTGCGCGGTCCTGGTGAGGCACCGCCGCTGGGCGCGGGCTTTGGCGCCGTCCCGCCGGTGCGCGCGACTACCGCCGTGCTGGTCGGGCTGGGGCTCGGCACCCCGCTGACGGGAGCGGGGCTGGCACGCGCAATAGAGGCAGCGGTCGGCACCGGTTTTGGCAGCGCCGGAGCGGGGGTCGCAGGTTTGGCGCTGGGCCGCGCAGTCGGAGCCGCGGGCTTCGGTGATGCCCGGGCGACCGGCGCCGTCGAAGGCGCGGGCGACGGCGCGGCGGTCGGCGGCGCCTTCAACGCTACGGCGATCGGTCCAACCGTCGGGATGCTCACCGGCGCCGAAGGCACTTCATAACTGGGGCGCGTTTCGGCGATATTTTGCGTCGGCTGCGGGTTGGGCTGCGGCGTGCTTTGCGGAATCGGACGCGGATTCGGCGGCGCTGTGGGGGCGGATTTCGCAAGCTCGTGACGATTGACGGGCAGGCGCTGCGCGAGCGGTGCCGTCAAGGGAGCGTGATGCAGCGGCGCGATCTCGGGCACGTGCGGCACGGGCGCGACCGCGCGAGTGGCCGCGGGTTGATTTGGGACCACCACAGGGGAAGTACGCGAGAGCGTTATCACTTCGCCGCCTTGCACGGTCTCGTTCGCGCCTTGCTCGGACGAGCTCACGAGCACGGTAAAGAGCAGCGCCGCAAGCAAAGCATGCAGCAGGAGCGATGCGAGGAAGCTTCCCGCTAGTCGTTCCGGATAGCGCCGGTCCAGCGGATTGCGCCGGAATTTCACCGCTTTAACTGCGTTGCTGCATCCGCAGGAGCCTGCCGGTTCCGGGGCACAAGGCTGATTCTTCGATGGAACAAATTTTACATAAGCGCACGAAGATCGTTGCGACCGTCGGTCCAGCATCACGCGATCCGGCCGTGCTGCGTTCGCTCTTTTTATGCGGAGCTAACGTATTGCGCTTGAATTTTTCGCACGGGACCCCCGAAGAGCACGCCGCCGTAATTCGCTCCGCTCGGCAGATCTCTCGAGAGCTTGGTATTCATACCGCGGTACTGCAGGATCTGCCCGGTCCCAAGGTGCGCACGGGCCCGCTTGCCGACGGCGCGCCTTCCATTCGGCTCGAGCGTGGCGCGCGATTCATCATCACCACGGAGCAAGTCGCGGGAACCAAGGAGCGTGTCAGCACGACCTATCGCGATTTGCCGGCCGACGTCGATGTGGGCAAGCGCCTCTATCTCCAGGATGGCCAGCTCGCGCTGCTCATCGTCGGAAAGAGCGCCGAGGATATCGAGACGACGGTCGAGTTCGGGGGCGATCTTCGGCCCGCGCAAGGGATCAACTACTCCGACGGTTCGCTGAACATCTCATCGGTGACGCCGCGCGATCTCGAGTTTCTCGCCTTCGGCCTGGACCACGGCGTCGATTACGTCGCCATCTCGTTCGTGCGGTCGGCCGAAGACGTCGTAATCGTCAAAGACTTCATCGCAGGACGGGGGCTGCGCGTTCCCGTCATCGCAAAGATCGAAAAACACGAAGCGCTCGCCGAGCTGGACGGCATCATCGCCGCCGCCGACGGGATCATGGTCGCGCGCGGCGACCTTGGGATCGAGGTCCCGATCGAAACGGTGCCGATCATCCAAAAAGAGATCATTGCGAAATGTAATCGTGCTAGCAAACCCGTCGTCACGGCAACGCAAATGCTCGAATCCATGATAACGTCGCCCCGACCGACGCGTGCCGAGGCGACCGACGTCGCCAACGCTATTCTCGACGGAACCGATGCCGTAATGCTTTCCGGCGAAACGGCGCTGGGGAGCTATCCTACCGAAGCGGTTCGCACGATGGCCGAGATCGCGCGCGAGGTCGAGCGGCACTATCCGCACGCGCTCTTGCGAGATCGTCGTCTAGAAAACATGGAGCCGACGATCGCCTCGTCGATCGCCGAAGCGGCGACTCGAGCCAGCGCCGAGCTAAAGACGCCGTATATCGTCACCGGGACGACCACGGGAAACACCGCCCATCACATTGCCGCGTTTCGCCCGCAGGCTCGGATCATCGCCTTGACGCCGGAACTCGACGTCGCGCGTCGCCTCGCGCTGCTTTGGGGTACCGAATCGCTGTTGATCGAGTCCTATTCGTCAATCGACGTGCTGCTCTACATGACCGAGCGGCACATGGTCGCCGCGGGCTTGGTAAGCTCCGGCGACTTGATCGCTTTTACGACCGGAATGCCCGTGGGATCGGGCGGCACAAACGTTCTCAAGATCCACCAAATCCCTTAGAACGCTCGGGGTATGCCGGCCTCGCTAATTCTCAGA
>Ga0210395_10001811_pt1 | contig 16593 bp, 13 predicted proteins | sample IncBWH4OmetaG_FD_150861 | JGI IMG/M metagenome (GOLD analysis project Ga0210395, IMG submission 150861) | Forest soil microbial communities from Barre Woods Harvard Forest LTER site, Petersham, Massachusetts, United States - Inc-BW-H-4-O ... | reverse complement strand
GATTGCGCGCGATCATCATGACGCGCTCCCGCACCGTCTCGTCATCGAGTGCGCGCGGCTCGGTCGTGATGGTGGTTTCTGCGGTCGGCAGCTCGGCGCGGATCGCACGCGTCAGCCGGTCTTTGATGGATGCAACGCCGTCAAGCGGCAGCGTGCGGCTCACCCCCACTCCAATGTCGACGAACAGCACCGCGCCGGCCGGGCGCGCGCGCACCCGCTCGACGCTGACGATGCCGGGTACACGCCGTGTGATCGCCGCCACACGTTCGCTGACGCCGGCCGGGGCCGTATCGGTCAGCGTGTCGATGGTCCGCCGCCCAAGCCGATATCCGGCAATGCAGATGAAAACCGCAACAACTAGCGCTGCGGCGGCATCGGCCCACGGATAGCCTAGCCTGACCCCGCCGAGGCCGCACAATACCGCGATCGACGACCACATATCCGAGCTGAAATGCAGCGCATCGGCTTCGAGCGCCTCGCTCGACGTCGCTTTGGCGACGCGACGCAGCACGCGGGCGCGGAAGAAGTCGACCACGACCGAGGCGGCGATGATGGCGAAGGCCGCGGCAGTCGCCTCGACGGCGCGGCCATGCGTGTCCATCAGCCGCTGCACCGCTTCCCAGACGACGATGGCGGTGAGCACGAACAACAGCGCCGTTTCGGCGAGCGCGGTCACGCTCTCCATCTTGCCGTGGCCATATTGATGCTCGGCATCGGCCGGCTTGCCGGAAATGCGCACCGCGAAATAGGTCAGCACCGTCGCCGAAAGATCGATCAGCGAATGACCGGCTTCCGAAAGGATCGCGAGCGAGCCGGTGAGAAGACCGACCACCGCCTTCGCCGCAGTCAAACCGGCGGACGCGGCGATCGAGCCGAGCGCTGCTCTTTCCTTGTCGTTCATGACGGGCCCCTGGCGGGTCAGGGGTTAGCGGGGCTGAACTGAAGCGTCAATCAGGATGGCCTTTGGGCGTCGCATCCCTATCCCTTTGACGCGGTGACCGGGTCGGGTAGGCAGTTCTTTACCATATCCCGTCTAGGATATTGGCGCAGTGCGTGCGCCGGTCCGGTCGATCCCACGCCCATAGTTACGACCCTTGCCTGGAGACGGAACCGGCTATGCTCAATAAAATCACTGTCAGCGTCCTGCTCAAGTCGGTCATCGTGACCTTGGCCTTGGTGGTGGTCGCGGTGTCGTGCTGGAGCGCGTGGAGCTCCTGGAAGCGGCTCGTTTCGGCAAGACGCATAGCCACCGTCATTGAAGCTTCCGCCGATATGTTCGCGGCGTTGCCCGGCCTGCGCAATGATCGCTCGATGACGGCGCAGCACTTGGCTGCCGATCAGCCGGCGAACGAGCTGTCGCCGGCGCTGACCAAGGCACGCGAACTCGACCTTCCGAACCTGAAATCGGCGTTGGCCGTTCTGGAGACGGCGGACTTCCCGGAGCAGGCGAGCGCGGTGGCCAGTTTGCGCAGCGCGGTCGACACGCTTGCCGCGCAGCATCAGGAAACTGCGGCCACGATCAAATTGCCGAAGTCGGAACGTCCCGCGGGATTGAGCGATGCCTTCGCCAAGACCACTGTCGGGCTCATCGCGCTGCTCGACACGACATCGGCGCAGCTCAACCGGTCGGTGCGGCTCGATGATGCCTATATCGACCAGCTGCTGGAGCTGAAACAGCTCGCCTGGGCAACGCGCAACGCCGCCGGCGATTGTTCGTTGATGATCAGCAATGCGCTCGGCGGGATTCCTTTGCCGCCCGATGCGCTGACCGCCTACGCCAACAATCTCGGTAAGGTCGACACCGCCTGGTCGGCGCTCCTGGAAATCGCGGCTGGCCTGCCGCTGCCCGCCCGCTTCACCGCCGCCGTCGACAAGGCCAAGCAGGAGATGTTCGGGGCCGACTATATGGCCTTGCGTACCAAGCTCCTGACGGCCCTTGCCGCCGGCCAGCCGGTCGAACTCAAATATGCCGACTGGACGCCGGCGTCGATCGCCAAGCTCAATTCGGTGCTGGCCGTTGCCGACACGGCGCTCGACGTCGCCAAAGAGCACACGGTGACCCGGCAAGCCGACGCCATGTGGGATCTGTCGCTCTCGCTCGGCCTTTTGGCGGCGGCGCTTGTCATCGTTTTCGGCATGCTGCTTCTGGTGTCCCGCCGCGTCACCGGGCCGCTGCGGCAAATCCAGCAGGCGATGCTGAAAGTCGCCGAAGGTGATTTCAGCGTCGTGCTGCCAGGGCTCGATCGCAAGGACGAAATCGGCGACGTCGCCAATGCGATCGAGCGGTTCAAGACCCTGGTCGACGAGAAGGCGCAGGCGGAAGCTGCCGAAGCGCTGCGGCGCCAGAAGGTCGAGGCCGATCGCCAGGCCCAGCTGGCCGAGGCGGAAGCCGCGGCTCAGGCGAAAGTCGCGCAAGAGCGGGCGCGGATCGGGGAAGAGCAAACGCGCGCCGTAAACGCGCTTGGCATCGGCCTGCAAAAGCTCTCCGACGGCGATCTGACATTTCGCCTGACCGAAGCGTTCCCGGACGCCTATCAGGCGCTGAAGGCAAACTTCAACAGCACCATGACGCAGCTTGAGGACACCATCCGCTCGCTGACAAGCTCTGCCTATGAAGTGACCAGCGCCTCGGGCGAAATCTCGACCAGCACCACGGATCTGTCGCAGCGCACCGAGGAGCAGGCTGCGAGCCTGCAAGAGACGTCCGCCTCCATGGAACAAATCGCGACGACGGTGAAGAAGAACGCCGAGAACGCCCAGCAAGCCAATACTTCGGCCGGGAGCACGCGCGCGGTCGCCGAACGCGGCAGCGAGGTCGTGGCCAAGGCGGTCGAGGCCATGGCGCGGATCGACGAATCCTCGGGCAAGATTTCCGACATCATCGGGGTGATCGACGAGATCGCGCGGCAGACCAATCTGCTGGCGCTCAACGCCGCGGTCGAGGCCGCGCGCGCCGGCGAGGCTGGCCGCGGCTTCGCGGTGGTGGCCGCCGAAGTGCGGACGCTGGCGCAGCGTTCTTCCCAGGCGGCGAAGGACATCAAGGACCTGATCACCAGCTCGGCCGGCCAGGTCCGCGAAGGTGTCGACCTGGTCAACCGCGCCGGCGGTTCGCTTGATGAGATCGTGGACTCGATCAAGAAGGTTGCCGCGATTGTCGCCGAGATCGCCAGCGCCAGCACCGAGCAGGCCGGCGGCATCGAGCAGATCAACAAGGCGTTGGGCCAGATGGACGAGGTCGTCCAGCAGAACTCGGCCCTCGTTGAGGAAAACGCGGCGACCGCGAAGATGCTCGAAAATCAGGCCCGGGCGATGAACGAGCGGATTGCCACCTTCACAGTAGACGCGACTGCCGTTGCGTCGCGCGCCGTGGCCAGTCGTTAGCCGCAAGCGCTTATAACGTTGCTTCAGTCGTCCCTAACTTCTCGCGCGACATCCTGTTCTCGGAAGCGGCGATCGACGCGGCCATTACCGGCATCGGCGTGACGCGCGTTCTGTCCTATCAGGCCGCGAATGCGGTGGCCGAAGGCAAGCTCAAGATCGTGCTGGCCGATTACGAGCCCGAACCGCTCCCGGTCAATCTGGTCTATCTCGAGCAAAACCTGTTGCCGCGAAAGACCCGCGCCTTCCTCGATTTCGTGGCGCCACGCATCCGCGACAGTGTCGCAAAGGCTACAGTGTCGCAAAGGCTGATGTGCCCGCACGGTAGGCATGGGCGAACCGCAAGAGCGGGATGCGGCTAGTGAGCGCATCGGGCGAAGGACGAGAAGGCGCGTTCATGCCGTTCCTGCTGTTCCTATGTGACGGTTCCCCATGTGACCCCGGGCGGAGAATGCAATCGGAGTGCCCGGGGCCACTGGCTCGCACGGTCAGAAACCGACGAACCTCATGAAGAACGCCGCTGATGAAAAGTGGTTCGATGGGAACGGACCCCTGACCCCCGGCGTTACACCATCATCACATCAGCATAGGTGGCGCATGAGCAGCTTGGATCAGAGCACGCGTACAGCGCGCGAAAATCTTAAAAAAGGCGAGGAGACTGCACGGCAATCGTGGTCGCAAATGGAAAGGAACTTCGCCACGTCATTTGACAGTGTGCGAGACTTCCATCTCAAGACGATCGATATGATGAGAGCCCATGCCGAATCGGCGTTCGAATTTGCCGAGGAACTCATAGCAGCAAAGTCGCCGACTGATGTCTTCGAAGGATGCCGAAGCTTTGCCGAGCGTCAGGCCAACACCTTGCAGAAGCAAAGCGGGGAACTCACAACGATGGCGCAGGAAACAACCAAAGAGGCGATGCGGCCGGTCAGCGAGGCCGCAAGCCGATACGCCAAGAGCGCATAACAGGAGCGCGCAAGGTGCGGCGTCCCCGGGTCATCTGGTCCGTGCAGAGAAAAGAAGCCCCGACTACGGGGTAGTCGGGGCCGAGCTTGCCTCTCACGTGCGTGCGCATCAAGGACAGTGCGCGGAAGAAAATATGACACGATATTTTTCGTCGCTGAACGAAAAATAATGGGCTGTCCTGCACAAAAAGTAAGCTACGTGACGCCGATCGGGAACTCGCCGTGAAGTTCCGGCGATGCGATGCGTTAGCGCCAGCAAATCAGAACCAGCTATCAACGCCAGCCGAGACGCGGCGCGACGTGTTTGAGGATCGCCTCGATGACATGGGCGTTGTAGTCGACGCCGAGCTGGTTGGGGACGGTCAAGAGCAGCGTGTCGGCCTCGGCGATGGCTTCGTCTTTCGCGAGTTGCTCGACCAGCATGTCCGGCTCAGCGGCATAGCTACGGCCAAAAATGGCGCGGGTATCGTCGCCGAGAAATCCGATCGTGTCGTCGTTCTCGTTGCCGCGGCCGAAATAGGCGCGGTCGCGGTCGTCCACCAGCGCAAAGATGCTGCGGCTGACCGAGATACGCGGTGTGCGCGCGTGACCGGCCGCCTTCCAGGCCTCACGGAAGATGCGGATCTGCTCCGCCTGCTGGACGTGGAACGGACGTCCGCTTTCGTCAATCTTGAGCGTCGAGCTCTGCAGATTCATCCCAAGCTTCGCCGCCCACTCCGAGGTCGCATTGGTGCCGGCGCCCCACCAGATTCGATCGCGCAAGCCCTCCGAATACGGCTCGAGGCGCAGCAGGCCGGGAGGGTTCGGGAACATCGGCCGCGGATTGGGTTTTGCGAAGCCCTCGCCGCGCAGCACTTCGAGCAAGACTTCGGTGTGGCGCCGGGCCATGTCGGCATCGGTCATGCCTTCCGCCGGCGCGTAACCGAAGTAGCGCCATCCGTCGATCACCTGCTCGGGCGAGCCGCGGCTGATGCCGAGTTGCAGGCGTCCGCCAGCGATAATGTCGGCGGCACCGGCGTCCTCTGCCATATACAGAGGATTCTCGTAGCGCATATCAATGACCGCCGTGCCGATCTCAATCCGATTGGTTTTCGCGCCGACGGCAGCCAGCAGCGGGAAGGGGGAGCCGAGCTGACGGGCGAAGTGATGCACCCGGAAATAGGCGCCGTCCAAGCCGAGCTCCTCGGCCGCGACGGCCAAGTCGATTGATTGCAGGAGGGCGTCGGAGCCCGATCGCACCTGCGACTGGGGCGAAGGGGTCCAATGGCCAAATGACAGGAAGCCGATCTTTTTCATAAATATGCGTCGTGGCGGTGATGCGTTCAGCGGTCAAGCCATGTCCGCCAGGCCATGTCGGCTAAGTGCCACATGCTGACATCGGAGGCTAGGCGGCCCATGTCAAATGCCGGTCACCCGCGGATCGTGTTTCCCGCAAGCTTTATCGCGCGACAGCAGGATTGCGGATTTCGAAATGGTTGCCGGATGCGGCTTGGCTTGGGCCATGTCTAAACTCGGCAATGTCGGCAAGATACGCTATATCAGCATGAATATAGCGTTGCCGCGCAGTGTGAACGACGGGCGAAGCCTATCGCGACACATCGGCTGTGCTTTAAACCCGGGGCTTTTTCGTATGCGGAGACTATTTGCCTATGCAATTTTCGTGGTCCTGACCGTGCCCGCACAGACAGCACACGCGGATGACATTCAGCTCTACGCCGCGGGAAGCCTGCGCGGCGCATTGACCGAAGTTGCCAAGGCCTTCGAAGCGCAAACCGGCCACCATGTTCCGGCGAAGTTCGGCCCATCCGGCGCGCTCAAGGACGAGATCGTCGATGGCGCCAAGGCCGACGTCTTTGCCTCCGCCAATATGGAGCACCCTGCGGCGCTCAGCGCGGCGCACAGGAGCGGTCCGGTGTACCTGTTTGCGCGCAACCAGCTTTGCGCACTGGCGAGACCCGGCCTTGCGGTGGACGGTTCAAGCCTGCTTGATCGCCTGCTCGATCCGGCGGTAACGCTCGGCACGTCGACGCCGAAATCAGATCCCTCCGGCGATTACGCCTGGGAGGTGTTCGCGAAAGCAGACGCCATTAGACCGGGTGCGCGCGCTGCACTTGAGCAGAAGGCGCAAAAGCTGACCGGCGCTGCCGACAGCGCCGCGCCTCCGGCCGGCCGCGCGGTCTATGGTTGGCACATCGCCGAGGGACATGCCGACATTTTTCTGGCCTATTGCACGGCGGCGGCAGAAGCAAAAAAGCAGTATCCCGATCAGCAGATTATCCAGCTTCCGCCGGAACTTGCGGTGGGGGCCGATTACGGGCTAACGGTCGTGACCGGGGCGCCGCCGGCAGCTGCGCAATTCGCCCGATTCGTCCGGTCCGCCGACGGACAAAGGATTTTGACGAGCTTCGGCTTCGCGCCGGGGCAGGAGAAAGGTGAAACACCATGAAGCTGAGCGCGCGAAATAAGCTCAAGGGCAAAATCGTCGAGGTCAAAAAGGGCGCGACCACCACGCATGTCAAAATCGACATCGGCGGCGCCGTCGTCACTTCGTCGATCACCAACGAAGCCGCCGACGAATTGAAGCTTGCCGCCGGACAGACGGCTTACGCCGTGATCAAGGCGAGCGATGTGATGGTCGGCATCGACTAGGATCTGCGGGCCGTCCGGCCAAAGGCTCCGCGCGTCGCGGCATAATACAAGTACAGTGACATGATCATCCATCGCCGCGCGCTACTGACCGGATTTTCGGCCACCGTGCTGACGGCGCGCATGGCGCGCGCGGCGAGCGTGACCGACGACGCCGGCCGCGCCATTGCAATCCCGGACAAGGTCGAGCGCATCTTTGCCGCCGGACCGCCGGCCGCGATCCTTCTTTACACGTTCGCGCCCGACCTGCTGCTCGGATGGACGCGCAAGCCCGACGCGCCGCAATGCGTATTCCTCGGACCGGGCGCCTGCGACAAACCGGAAGTCGGGCGGCTCACCGGCCGCGGCAACACCACCGACCTCGAGACTTTGCTGAAGCTCAAGCCGGACTTGATCCTCGATGTCGGCACGATCAATAACACCTATGTCTCGCTGGCCAATCAGGTGCAGGAGCAGGCCGGAATTCCCTACGCGCTGCTCAACGGCCGTTTCGACGCTTGCGCGGAAACCTACCGCAAGCTCGGCGCGCTGACGCACCGCGAGGCGCAGGCGGAAGATTTTGCGCGCTACGCCGAGCGGACGATCGGGACCATCAAGGGCCGGATCGACAAGATACCCGATGCGCAGAGACCTAGTGTTTATTACGGCCGGGGGCCAAGCGGGCTCGAAACCGGGCAGGGCGGCTCGATTAATGTCGAAACGATCGAGTTTCTCGGCGCGCGCAATGTCGCGGGCGAGCGGAAAGGCGGCATGGCCACCGTTTCCTTGGAGCAGGTGCTCGCATGGAATCCCGACGTCATCATCACCATCGAGCCGGCGTTTGCCGCGAGCGTGAAAACCGACGCCGCCTGGGCGCCGATCAAGGCGGTGCAAGCGGGCCGGGTTTATCTGTCGCCGGGGCTGCCCTTCGGCTGGGTCGATTTTCCGCCGTCGGTGAACCGGCTCGTGGGTCTTTGGTGGCTCGCTAAAGTCCTCTATCCGGATCAGTTCCCCGAAGATCTGCGCCCGATCACCCGCGAATTCTTTCAGCGCTTTTATCATATGACGCCGAGCGACGCCCAAATCGACGCTATCCTCGGCGCCCACGCTTGATATCCTCCAAGCATGACCCGCTCATCTGTTTCCGGGCAGATCGCCGCGCTCGCCGTTCTCATCAGCGCGCTGCTGATTGCGTTCGCGGTCGGCCGTTATCCGATTAGTCCGGGCGACGTGGTCAGCGTCATCGCCGCGAAGCTGACCGGAAGCACGCCCGACGTTCCGGCAGCGGCGGTGGATGTCATCTTGCATGTCCGTGGACCCCGCGTCGTCGCCGCCGTGCTGATCGGCGCCGCTTTGGCCGTTGCGGGCACAGCCTTTCAGGGCCTTTTCCGCAATCCGCTGGTTTCGCCCGATTTGCTCGGCGCCTCTTCCGGTGCCGCGCTTGGCGCCGTTATCGGCATCTATTTCTCGCTCGGCATATTTGCGATCCAAGCGCTCGCATTTCTTGGCGGAGTTGTTGCGGTCGCTGCGGTCTATGCGATCGGCTCCGCGGTGCGCAGCCGCGACCCGGTCCTTGTTCTTGTGCTCGCCGGCGTCGTCATCGGCGCACTGCTTGGCGCCGGCGTCGGTCTCGTGAAATATCTCGCTGATCCTTACAATCAGCTTCCGGCCATGACCTTCTGGCTGCTGGGGAGCCTCGCCGCCACGAGTCCGGCCGATCTTATTCCGTTGTTCGGTCCGGTCGCGCTTGGCACATTCGTTCTGGCTGCCTTGCGCTGGCGAATCAACGTGCTGTCATTGCCGGATGAGGAGGCGCGCGCGCTTGGGCTGCCCGTTGTCCCGCTGCGCATCGCCGTGATCGCTGCGGCTACGCTGGTGACGTCAGCAAGCGTCGCGACGGCTGGCATCATCGGCTGGGTCGGCCTCGTTGTACCGCACATCGCCCGCACTCTCGTCGGGCCCGATTTTGGACGGCTCGTTCCGGCGGCGGCCTTGTTGGGCGGCGGATTTCTCCTGGTGATCGATACGATCGCCCGCACCGTCTCACCGATCGAGATTCCGCTGGGGATTCTCACCGCCTTCGTCGGCACGCCGTTCTTCATTTGGCTGCTCGCGGGCGTATCCAAGACCTGGTCCTAGCGCATGATGCTCTGCGGCCGCGACCTCGCCATCGGCTACCGCGACCGCGTCGTCGGCCGTCACCTCGATATCTCGCTGGTACCCGGCGAGGTGCTTGCGCTGCTTGGGCCGAACGGCGGCGGCAAAACGACGCTGCTCAAAACATTGCTGGGACTGTTGCCGCCGCTGTCGGGTGAGGTGCGCCTGGGTGAACGGGCGCTGTCGGACTTTTCCAACAGCGAACGTGCGCAACTCTTGGCCTATGTGCCGCAATCCCATGTCGCGACATTTGCTTTTACTGTTGAGGCGATCGTGCTCATGGGCCGCACGGCGCACAACAGTCTTTTGAGCGCGCCTGCGGCGGCGGACCGCGCCATCGTTGCGCAGAGCCTTGAGCGTCTCGGCATCGCGCATTTGAGGGACCGGCCCTACACGATGATTTCGGGCGGCGAGCGGCAGCTGGTCTTGCTCGCCCGCGCCCTGGCGCAAGAGCCGCGCTACATCATCCTCGACGAACCGACGGCAAGCCTTGATTTCGGCAACCAGGGCAAAGTGATGCAGGAAATTCGCAATCTGTCGGCGTCGGGCCATGGCGTGCTGTTCACGACTCACGATCCCAATCACGCGATGCGTGCCGCCGATCGGGCCTATCTCATGCGCAATGGCGAAAGGATCGGCGAAGGCGATACCGGAAAAATCCTGGTCCGCACCGAATTGGAGCGACTCTACGGCGCGTCGGTGGAAGAGATTTCCGATTCCGGCAGCGCACGAACTGCTTTTCTGCCTGGCTAGAGCATGATCCGGAAAAGTGGAAACCGGTTTTCCGAAAAGATCATGCTCAATCAAAATGCTAGAGCAGTTTTTGATCGACCCAAAACAATTTGCTCTAGCCGCGACGCCGCAGCTCAGCCGAACGTGAATGCGTAAGCATGAACGCCAGGATCAAGAAATTGAATCTCGAACGTGCGGTCTTTTATAGCGCCGCTCTGACGAATTAATTGATATAGCCGTTGTCCATTGACGACGCCATGACCGTCCGCATCGGTGTCGGCGCCGTGGTCTTCGCCCGGTGCTTGGCCATCGATCGTCACGCGAAACTGTATGGGTTTGCCGTCGGCCGTGGGGCCGAGAACAAGATGCAGATCTCGTGCGTGAAACCGATAAATGATCTTGCCGTTGTCCGAGGTGAGCGTTGCGCGCTCGCCGCTGACCAGCCAATCGCCTGACAGGCTCCACTGATTGAGCTTCGGGTCCGCGGAATCGTAGAGGTGATTTTCATCTTCGACGATGCCGCCCGGCGATACGAAATTATCGGCGCGGTTGTAGCCGATATAGGTCTCCGGCGATTTGTCGTCGCCCTCACTCGGAGCTGCCTCCGCGCCCGAGGCCGCAACGCTCACGAGGCTTTGGGGGACGCCGCTGTTGCCGGCTTCGGCGAGAAGCCGCTGAATGACGCGCTCCGACCCGTCATAGTCGCCTTCACCGAAATGGTGATAACGCGTGCGGCCTTCGGCGTCGATAAAGTAATGCGCCGGCCAGTATTCGTTGTCGAACGCGCGCCAAACCTTGTAGTCATTGTCGATCGCGACCGGATAACCGATTTTCAGATCAGACACGGCGCGGCGCACGTTATCGACATCGCGCTCGAAGGCGAATTCCGGCGTGTGGACGCCGATAACGACAAGCCCATGATCCTTGTACTTTTCCGCCCACGCTTTGATGTAGGGAATTGTGCGCAGGCAATTGATGCAGGAGTAGGTCCAAAAATCGATGAGAACGACCTTGCCCTTCAAGCTTTCGGACGTCAGCGGCGGCGAGTTCAGCCACGCCGTCGCACCGGATAGCGACGGGAATCCGCCTTCCACCCCGAGATTGGGCTCCGTGCCGCCGGCCGGTGTGGTCTGACCCGATTGTGCCGGCGTTCGTAACCGGTCGATGAGGCTCTGCTCAAGGCCGTTCGTGCCCGAAAGCGATATGCGGGTAAGAAAGCCTGTGTCCAATCCGAAAAAGATTGCGACGACCGCAGCAAGGACGGCGACGCCCAGGGCTCGCCTGACCCATTCGCCGACGCCGAGCGAGCGTTTCATTGCGGCGAAGACGCGGCCGCCTATCGCGAGAGCGAGAGCGAGTGACGTGGCCGCGCCAAGCGCATAGGCAAGCAGTAAAAACGTCGTGCCGACATTGGCGCCGTTGAGGGCCGCGCCCGTCAGGATCAGGCCGAGCACCGGACCCGCGCACGGCGCCCACAAGAATCCGGTCGCCACACCGAGCAAGAAAGACGAAACGATCGAGGATTTCTTCGAGGCTTCCGCGTCGTCGGCGGAGCGCGACAGCCTGGCGCCAAGAGCTACGAAGGGCCGCATCGCCCAGTCCGCAAGACCGGGGAAGAGCAGTGTCAGCCCGAACAGCGCCAAAAGCACGATCGCGGCGGTGCGGCCATATTGATTGGCGCTGACCGCCCAACTTCCCGCAACCGCGGCCAGTGTCGCGACCGCGGCAAAGGTCGCGGTCATCCCGGCCAGCATCGGCAACCCGCTTGTCGCAAACGGCCGGTCGGCACGCGCGAAAACGAAAGGCAGCACCGGCAGGATGCAGGGACTGATGATCGTCAGAACACCGCCCAGATAGGCCAGCACCACCAAGGTCATTTTCCGTTCTCCTTCCGCACGCCGCCGCAACGCCGAACGTCAGCCGCATTATGTCCCAAACATGACACGATGCGCGCTCCAGGATCACAAGTCGTGAGACGACGAACGAGAGGAGCCTTCCGGCTGCCGCGGCGGGAAGCTTAGCGGCATTGCTTGCAAGACAGCCATGACGGCGCGGGCGATCGCATTATATTGTGACCTCGATATATCCAATGGTATATAACGATAAGGATGCCCCGCACAATCGATAACAGATGGCGCATCGGCGTATGAGAGAGCAGGTTCATGAGCCAGAATGATACGAAGTTCTATATCGACGGCGCCTGGGTTGCCCCAGCCGCCCCGAAGCTATTCGACGTCATCAATCCCGCAACGGAAGAGGTCGCCGGCCGGATAAGCCTGGGCTCGCATGTTGACGTCGATCGGGCGGTGTTGGCAGCGCGGCGCGCTTTCCCGAGCTATGCCGCAACGACACGCGAGGAACGGCTGGCGCTGCTCGAGACAATCATCGCGCTTTATGAGGCGCGCGCCGATGAACTGGCGAGCGCCATGACGGCCGAGATGGGCTCGCCGATCACGTTCTCCAAGGAGGTGCAGACGGTCAATGCGCTGGCGCATTTCAAGGAGATGGTATCGGTCCTGAAGACCTACGAATTCGAGCGGTTCATGGGCGGCACGCTGATCAGCCGCGAGGCGATCGGCGTATGCGGGCTGATCACACCCTGGAACTGGCCGCTCAATCAGGTGACGTCGAAGCTTGCGCCGGCGCTCGCGGCAGGTTGCACGGTCGTGCTCAAGCCCAGCGAGATCGCGCCGTTGAGCACCATTCTTCTGGCGGAGATTCTGCACGAGGCGGGCGTGCCCAAGGGCGTATTTAATCTCGTCAACGGCGACGGGCCGACGGTCGGCGAGGCGATATCGAGTCATCCCGGAATTGACATGGTGTCGTTCACGGGCTCGACGCGCGCCGGAATCCTTGTCGCCAAGGCCGCCGCTGCTACGGTTAAGCGTGTCACGCAGGAGCTAGGCGGCAAGTCGCCCAATATCGTCCTGACAGGTGCCGATCTCGACAAGGTCGTGCCGGCCGGTGTGCTGCGCTGCTACACCAATACCGGCCAATCGTGCCAAGCGCCCACGCGCATGTTGATTCACAAGTCGCAGCGGGACGCCGCGATCGCAATCGCCAAGCGGACTGCAGAGCAAGTCAAACTCGGTGGCCCGCTCGATCCTGCGACGCAGATGGGGCCGGTGGTCAGCAAAGCCCAATTCGACAAAGTCCAGGGCCTGATCGAGAAGGGAATCCAAGAAGGTGCTACATTGGTGACCGGCGGTGCCGGCCGCCCGGCCGACTTCAACCGCGGTTATTACGTGCGGCCGACGGTGTTTGCCGACGTGACGCAGGACATGACTATTGCCAAAGAGGAAATTTTCGGACCGGTCCTGTCTATGATGACCTACGAAACGGAAGACCAAGCCGTCGAGATCGCCAACAACACATCATATGGGCTCGCGGGCTATGTTCAGGCCGGCGATATCGACAGCGCGCGCCGGGTTGCCGCGAAGATCCGCGCCGGCCGCATCTATCTCAACGGCGCGCCGCCGGATCGTGGCGTGCCTTTCGGCGGCTACAAGCAGTCGGGCAATGGTCGCGAACATGGCGTGTTCGGCCTTGAGGAATATCTCGAGGTTAAAGCAGTGCTCGGTTATCAAACTGCCTGATTGCAGATTGTCGATGAAGAGCGAGCCGGTAGCGCGTCGATCATAGAGGCTTTGCCATGCCGGGGTCTTTGATCGAAGAGTTCGAGGCATTCATCACCAGCTTTCCGCAAGCGAGGCCCATCCATGACGCAGTATCCCGATCTTGAACTCTATATTGGCGGCCGGTGGAAAAAGGCCTCGGGTCAGCCCGTGCTCAATCCAGCCGACGAAACGGTGCTCGGCACGGTGCCAACGGCGACGCCGGCCGATCTCGACGCCGCGCTCGCCGCGGCCGCGGACGGCTTCCATAGAGCACCCGCGCCTGGGCCTCGGGTACGTCACCGGCGAAATCGTGAAGGAACGCGGCCTCGGTCAAGCGTCCCTCATCGCCATCGAAGACGATGCCTGCGGAGGCGGGCGGCGTCGGATACTATGCGGCCTGGGAACAGCCGCAGCTCTTTTCACAAGAGGTTCGCGCGGGCTTCAGACCACTGCGCACCTAGCGGTCGGAAAGCATCGCGTGACTATTGAAGTTGAATGACCCCTTTGTCCGCGAGCGCCTTCCAACTGGCAGTTTCGGCCTTCATCCGCGCGGTGACAGTCTCGGGATCGGAGGCGGCCGGTTCAAAACCCTGCTGCAATAAGATTTGCCTCGTTTCAGGGTCTGCGATCACGGCCGAGAGTTCTTCGTTGAGACGGCCTATGATTGAGTCGGGAGTCTCCGCCGGCGCGGCGAGCGCCAGCCAAAGGACGATCTCGTAGTTCTTGAATCCCGACTCGATCATGGTCGGGACATCCGGCAGCACCGGGGAACGCCGGCTGGTGGTGATAGCGAGCGCGCGCAATTTGCCCGCACGGATGTTCTCGAGGGTCGGGCCGATGGTCGCGAATTGAATGTCGATCCGCCCGGTCATCAGATCCACCACTGACTGTGCTGAACTTCGATACGGAACGTGTGTCAGATCTATCGCAGCTTTGGAAGCGAACAACGCGCCGGCAAGATAGGCCATGCTCGACGGCCCGGCCGAGCCATAGGACAATTTGCCGGGCCTTGCTTTGGCGTCGCGCACCAGTTCGTCTACCGTATTGATCGTCAGGCACGGGCAGGCGACCAGGACGTAAGGAGAGACGCCGAGCATTGAAATTGGCTTGAAGTCCTTGACCGGATCATAGGGCAACGGCCCAAGCGCCGCCGCTACGCCGTGAGTGCTTCCGGTAATCAGTCCGATCGTGTAACCGTCCGGCGCTGCTTTCGCGACTTGTTCCGATCCAAGGCCGCCGCTTGCACCCGGCCGATTCTCAACAACGATCTGCTGGCCAAGTTTTGCGCCCAGTTTTTGCGCGATCACGCGGCTGATCCCGTCCGTCTCGGACCCCGCCGGAAACGGAACAATCAGCCGTATCGGCTTACTGGGATAGGCGGCGGTTTCCGCCTGGAGCGGTCCGTTCGCCGCGAACAATACGAATAAGACGACAGCGACAAGACGCTTCATGGCGCGAGTTCTTTCGCAATGTTCGTGACCAGCTCGCGGAAATCAGCCAGTGCGTTCTGACGCGGTGATCCCGCGAGATGCGGACTGAGAACGACGTTCTTGAACTCAAACAGCTCGTCATTTGGCGGCATCGGCTCCTGATACAAAGGATCAAGGGCGAACCCGGCAATCCGCCGCTCCTTCAGCGCGTCGAGGAGGCTGTCGCGATCAATGAGGTTTGCGTTCGAGATATTGATGATATGCGCCGTGGGCCGTACCAGCGCGATCTCGCTTCGGCCGAGAAAGCCCGCAGTGGCGGCCGATCCGGGAATTTGCGGAATGATCCAGTCGCTTTCGGCGAGCAGCTGAGACAGCGGCACGTATGCCGCCCCGAGCGTCTCCTCCTCGTCGTGCGACGCGCGCGTTCGCTGATAATAAAGTGTATGCATGCCGAACGCCTTCGCGCGCAGCGCAATCTCGCGGCCGATTTCGCCGAGACCGATGATCCCAATCGTGCTTTCGTTGAGTGACGTCAGCCCCGCAAACCTGCCGAAATTGCCGCCCGGACTATGGCTGCGATCGTACGGCCTGAAGGGATGACCGGCGGCGGCCAACCGCTCGGCGCTGGACATGCCGTCAAGTTCGTTGAGGCGGCGCGCGAGCGTGAGCATCAGTACAAATGCGTGCTCGGCGCACGCAATATTGGCGCGCCGCCGGATGGTCAGAACCTTGATGCCATGCTCTCGGCAAGCGGCGGCGTCGATATTCCGCAACATCGTGCCGAATTTCTGTACAATCCGCAGATTGCGGGCGTGCTCCAGGTCGGCTTTGACGACTTGGAACGATTCGACCACAAGGACGTGGCTTTGCGCGAGATTGTCGCGCATCTCCTGCTCGGATTTTGCAAGGATGACGTTCGCGGGATACAGATGCCCCGCATCGCGGCGCAACGCAGCAAGCCAGCCGTCGAAATCGGGCTCGTCATGCGCCATGAAGTCCGCAAAAGCCTTCACCCGATCATGCGGACAATGTGGATCAAGGATTACAGAAAAGAGGCGAGTGAAAGCGTCATCCTCGACGAGTATATTATGATTTTTCACCATTCCTGGCCAAACAGCACTGGACGCTCTCGCGCAAAACGCGAGGGACCGTATTTATTGACCATGTGCAAGTCAATCTTTGCCGCCTGCAGTCGGCGGTCAAGGACACGAGGGTTCGATGGCGCGAATTCCATATATCGAAGAAGCTACGACCTCCGTCGATCCGGCCTTGATCGACGTGATCAAGGGCACGCGCGGCCGGCTTATCAATATTTATAAACTTCTGCTGCACACGCCGAAGCTTGCATCGACCTGGCTTGCCCACGTCAACGCCACGCGAGAAACCAAGCTGAACGGACGGATGCGCGAGCTCGCGATCATACGCATGGCTTACAACGCCTCTTATGAATACGCGCTGCGGCAGCATATTCCAGTGCTGGCGGCGCGGGAGGGGGTTACGGAGTCGGAGTGCGCCGCTCTCAAGAATTGGCGGGACTCAAATCTGTTTGATCAACGGGAGCGGGCAGGGTTGTCGTATGTCGACGCGATGCAACAGGGGCCTGTTGTTTCCGACGCTGTCTTCGAAGAGATGAGGAAGTATTTCGATATCCAGGAAACGGTGGAGCTGACGGTTATCGTCGGCACCTAC
>Ga0210395_10001809_pt1 | contig 16599 bp, 13 predicted proteins | sample IncBWH4OmetaG_FD_150861 | JGI IMG/M metagenome (GOLD analysis project Ga0210395, IMG submission 150861) | Forest soil microbial communities from Barre Woods Harvard Forest LTER site, Petersham, Massachusetts, United States - Inc-BW-H-4-O ... | reverse complement strand
CCGACGGCTTCCGGCGTATGTACGGGTGACGCCGAACAGAAATTGCGGAGAAAGGCATCGAGCGTAGGTGCAGCGTCGCCCGAGTACACCACTCCATCATGATTACCTGGAATGGCGATGACTGGTCCCGGATACTCGCGGTACGGCTCGTAGAACTGATCGTAGTAATACTTCGCTTCGCCGAAGCTGTAGATCACATCGCCAAGATGGAAGAAGAACGATGGCACATTGGCGGCGTTCGATTCACTGAAGTCCGCAACCATCTTGTCCGATACCTGATTCTGTGTCGTTGGTCCCTTTACGCTGCCCGTATCTCCAACGGAGTGGAAGACGATCTGCCCGGCCTGTTGAATCGCTGTGGTCTTGGCCGCGCCCTGGTCGCCGTAGACTTCGGCCAGCGTAAGGATCGGCTCAGCGCCTCCGCGCGCCGTGGGAATCGGCTGAATCAACTTGTTGTTGACTTTGCTGTACAGGCCCGTATCTGACGGATGAGGCGTCTTGAACGAGGTAGGGTCGGGACTGGGCTGCGGCTGTCCGAAAACAGGCTGGCCACTGCTCGGTTGGCTGGGGTTTGGTGTGGGCGCCGGAGTTGGCTTTGGGACGGGGTGATGCTTTTTAGCGGGATGAGAAGGTTTGCGGGAAGATTTTGAGGAATTTTCCTTGGTCACGGGAATTCCTTGCGGGGATTTTTGGATACGCAACTCAGAATACGCCCGTTGTATGGTGGGAAGTTTGAAGAAAACGTGACAATCCCAATGTGCGAAATTGTCCCAAATCGGCGTTTCGAGTGCTAAGCAATTTGGGTGGAACCAAAGAAGTCTCTTGTTTTATGAAACGAATTCATTCATTTGTAATCCATACAGCAGCAGTTTCTGGTAGGAGCAATCGCACCAGGCACGCATGCACCTGTCAGTGAATTGCATCGGGGGAGGTTCGATATGATTCCGCAGGACCATGCGTTACGCCAGTTCTTTCACGATGTTGTGGCCGATTGCTACGGCGAACATGTCAGCATCAATGATCGCGAGGTGACAACCTACGTGGCGGATTTGCTGACCGACTTCTGTATGTCCGAACGCCTCTACCCAGTGCGCGATGCCGCCGGACGGCCAGTGAGGGAGGTGGGCGAGATGCTGGTCGCCTCCGACCCGGTTCACGGGACCGCGGCTTCTTTCGACGTGGAACGCGAAATCCGCAAGCACATCGGTGATTACGCGCTCTTCTGCACAGGCATGTATCCGGAGTCGGTGCACAAGTGGCGCGAAAACGAAAGTGCCAACCTTTATGACATGATCCGCGCCGGCAAGGAGAGCTATTACATCGTCTCCAAATTTGACGTCTTCGAATATGCAGTCGAGGCGCCGCTGTTTGGCCGGCTCTCGGAAGCATTTGAAAGCTGTATGTACGGCCTCAATCAGGTGCGCAGCGAAATGGAGCGCAGGCTGCCGGGATCATTGCCGTCACACGGCATGCCGAAGTTTTTGATGTGAGATGGAACAACCTGGAGCGGAATTTATAGTTCTGGAGAGAAAGACTCTGTAGTAGAAAGATCGGGACTCTCTATTTCACGCTTTCAGGCGGTGAGTGACGAAATCTTTCGCGCCGGTTGCGGTAATTGTCCTGTCTTTGTCGAGCGGCGCTGGTCTGGCGCAAGCGCCCAGGACCGCATCCGCGCTGATCGACGCCAGCATTGCCAATGCGGATGCAAATTCGAGAGATGCCCTCGCCTATACCTTCCACGAAGATGATGCCAGCGTCCTCGCTGGTGCCTCGACCGATGAGCCGAAACCGACTCTGCCGGGGAGCAAATGGATCATCCAGGCATTCATGGTGAATGCGGAATGGAGATGGTCAGTCCAGTACGATGTCATTTTTGTCGAAGGGATTCCCTACCGCCGCGTGACCGGCATCAATGGGCTGCGGCTCCCGCCAGAGATCGCCGCGTGGGAGAACGAGCGTTACAACCGTATGGTCGCGACTATCCATGTGCTTTCCCCAGAGCAGCGACAGCAGCAGTTGAGGATGCCTGAGGGCATCGCCGCCATCATGACAGACCCCAAGCAGCTAACAAACCTGTATGGCTGCAAAATTACCGGGCACGAAAAGGTCGATAAGCGTCCGGCGACGGTGATCCAATGCAAGCCGCGCCGCGATACAGCGGTTCGAATGAGCGGTCCGGTGACCCTTTGGGTGGATAACCAGCAGCCGTTCTTCCACCGCACCCGCATAGTGCTCGATCACACGGTCGACCAGTACGGCACGGGCACCGTTGTTACCTTTACATGGAGCCTGATCGATGGCGTATGGCACCACACTTCTACGGAACTAGACTGGGTCGGCGCGGACAAGACGACGAAGAACCTTGACATACCGACACCCGGAGCGCCAATGAACATCGAACAAGGCTCGCAAGGAAAACAGATTGATACTTTTTCCAATTTCAAGAAATTCCTCACAGAGTCACGGATGTTGATTCCCGGCTCCTCACCGCCGCAACATTGATGGGTGCTGGAATCCATTCATAGGCTGAAAATGCCGCTGCAACGCAGCGGCATTTGTTTTTGCGCCGAAGGCGCGAATCGCTATACGCGGCAGTCTAGACTTGCATGATTTCCACTTCTTTTTTCTTGCTCATCTCGTCCATGCGCTTGATTTCCTCATCGGTCAGCTTCTGGATCTCTTCGAGTGAACGCTTCTCTTCGTCTTCGGAGATTTTCTTGTCCTTGGCGGCTTTCTTGATCAGGTCGTTGCCATCGCGACGGACATTGCGCACGGCGGTCTTATGCTCTTCAAGAACTTTATTCAGGTGCTTGACTACTTCACGGCGTCGCTCTTCCGTCATTGGCGGGACGGGAACACGCACGATTTTGCCGTCATTCTGCGGATTGAAGCCGAGATCGGAGGTGCGCAGCGTTTTCTCGATTTCACCGATAATGCTCGCGTCCCAGGGCTGGATGACAATCATGTTGGCATCCGGAGTGGTTAACTGGGCAACCTGATTGAGCGGCGTAGGAGTGCCATAGTAGTCGACCCGGACCTGATCGAGCATGGCCACCGACGCGCGACCGGTGCGCGTGGACGCCAGGTTGGTCTGAAAATCCTGCACAGCCTTGTCCATCCGGGACTTGAGCTGATGATGAATGTCCTTGAGCGCCGGAATGCCGGCCATTGCTGAGACTGCCATTGTCGTCTTCTTCCTTTATTACGAATCCAAAATCCGTATTCTACTTGGTTGGAAGAACTCCGTCATCCCGCGAGGGCAGACGCGGAATGTCGCCCGGTCGGATTTATGAACGGCTATAGTGCGCGTTGATGCCGAAGGCATTCGATACCCGATCCAGTTCGGAGCGGATCTTCTGCCACTCGGAAACCGTTTTAGGATCCAGTTGCAGGTTATGGAGGAGCCTGTCAATCTCCTGAGCACTGCCGATCGCCGTCTCAACAGCAACGTCGCCTCTTTTCGTCTTTTTGAATTCACTCAGCATCGAATCCATCTGTTTTTCAAAACTGGAAACTATTTCTTTGGCGTCTTTTTCCTGGCTGGTTCTCCGGATGGCGCTTTTCTTGAGCGCCGTTTCAAAGTTCGATCGAAAAGACTTCGAGTCCTCTTTCAGGTTCTTCATCAGGGCTTCCACATCTTTGTCGCTCACGCGCGTCTGTGCATGGATCAAAGGAGTCTGAAAGACACTCACGAAACTGAAAAGTAGAGCAAGGCAGCAATAGAACAGCACAGAACGGTTTTTCTTCACGAACTTCTCCTTAATTGTCCGGGGGACATACTAAATTACAGCAGCATTAGCTGGGAAACGACAACCCGGATCAAGCTACCATGCTCTGGCGGCATCGGGCATGATCCATATGCATTAGACGCAGAAAAACCATAGGAAGAAGGCCGCTTGACCCACAAAATCGATGCATTCCTCTGATTTTGAAGCGTATCCCGCTCTGATTTCGGAGAACTGGCCCTACATCAGCATGGTGACGCCGGAAGAATTCGCCTGCTCATGCGCGTGATAGGACGAACGCACCAGCGGACCCGATTCCACATGGCGGAAGCCCATCTTCAGCGCTTCCTGCTTCATGAAGGCAAACTCATCCGGGGTGTAGTACCGCGCCATCGGCAGATGGTCTTTTGAGGGCCGCAGATACTGGCCAATCGTCAGGACATCCGTTCCAACAGCCGCGAGGTCGCGATAGACCTGCAGCAACTCGTCCATCTCTTCGCCGAGGCCAACCATCACACCGGATTTGGTCGTGATTGCCGGATTGATTTCCTTTGCATACGCGAGCAGGCGCAGTGTGCGCTCATAGCGCGCACCGGAGCGAACGGCGCGATAGAGCCGTGGCACAGATTCGGTGTTATGGTTCAGAATTTCCGGCCGAGCTTCGACGACCGTCCGAATCGCTTCTTCATTGCCCTGAAAATCGGGGACCAGCACTTCCACCTGGCAGCCTGGCGCCTGTTGGCGAATCTCGTCAATCACCATGGCAAAGGCACGCGCGCCGCCCAGAATATCGTCGTCTCGATTGACGCTGGTGATAACCGCAAATTTCAATCCAAGCGTGGCGACGGCTTCAGCCACCCGGCGCGGCTCGTCAAAATCTATGACGTCAGGGCGTCCCTTGGGAACCGCGCAGAAGCCGCAGCGCCGTGTGCAGGTATTGCCCAGCATCATGAAGGTCGCAGTGCGATGGTTCCAGCACTCACCGATGTTAGGGCAATGCGCCGATTCGCACACAGTATGCAGATTGAGGCTGCGCGCCAGCTTTTTGAGGTCGTGATAATTGTCGCCCACTGGAGCGCGTGCCTTCAGCCATTCCGGCTTGGGTGCGGGTTTCCGTGGAGCGAGGTCAATCTGGATCAGTTCAGCGGGCGTAGCCATGGCAACCTTCTATTGTACCGTGCCGCATGAGAAGAACCTGGTATGTGCGGTTCGTCATGAACTTACGCATTACCGAAGCCGCTCAATCACTTCCGGACGGATCAGATAAAGGAAAAAGACCATATTGACCGCGATCATGACGATCAAAGGCGCCTGATGAAAATGCACCAGCATATAAACGCCGTAACACATGGAGAGAAAGACGGCGGCGAGCGAGAGCGCCCATCCCCAGCGGCGTTGCTGCAGAAGGCCGCTCGAGGCCGCGGCGAAAAACGCGCACAGCACCGTCACCACGAAAGGCAGATGATGCGTGATCACGCCGAAGAGTCCGATGCCGCAGAGCAGGAGCATCCATAGAGCGACGGCGGCCATGCCGGGCAGAGGGCCGCCCACTTGTTTCGGGTTTGCTGAAGGATTCGTCATAGCGTATGCAGGTAGGCGAGCAGTGCCTGAAGCTGTTGCTCATCCATCCAGTCACCCATCGCAGGCATCATGCCGCGCCCGTGTTGAATCACCGCTGTGATGCGGTCGTCATTCGCAGGCGCGCCACTGCGCAGATACTTTCTGCGATACAGCCCAAACAATCCAGGACCATGCAGAGCGGCATCGCTGTTCGCATAGTGGCACCTTCCGCAGCGGCTGGTAAAGATCTGCTGACCGCGTGCTTCTTCCGGCGAGAGCTCGTTCAGAGGCTTTGAGGGAGCGAGGGACGGCCCGCAACCAACGACAACAAGACCGACTGCTACCATCAGCATGACTGTGCCTAAAAGATGTTTCTGCGCGTGGGACAAGGCTATGGCCATGATAACAGCGTGCAGCGCATGGGTTGGAGGCTGGATGCGTTTACGCCGTGTCGATCTGACGGGTCGCGGACTTGAGCACCTGCCGCGTCGTGCCTTGCGAGTGGACGGCATCCACCATCTTTCACTTGCCGGGAATCGCCTGCAGGCATTTCCCGATCTCCACGGCATGCTGTCACTGAAAGAGTTGTATCTGGACAGAAATCAGATGGAGCAGCTTCCCGATTGGTTCGCTGACAATCTGAGCGGCCTGGAAGCTTTTAGCGTTTTCGACAACCGGCTGCGAGCGATCCCGGATTCACTCTGGGGGCGTACCAAGCTGCGCGTGCTGAATGTCTCAGCCAATCAGATCGAGCATATTTCACGGAAGATCGGAAATCTGAGGGAGCTTCGCATGCTGGATCTCGGGCACAACAAGATTTCCAGCCTGCCGGATGAGATTGGCGAGCTGGCAAACCTCAGTGACTATCTTTACCTCAGCGATAACGCCCTTGCGTCAGTTCCTGCATCCATTGGACGATTGGGCGGCCTGCGATACCTCAATCTCTCGGACAATCGCTTGGAGAGTCTTCCGCAGTCTTTCGGCGGTCTCACTGCTTTGCAAGAACTTCGCCTTTACAACAATCGACTGACAGCGTTGCCGGAGTCATCCGGAAATCTTCATAACTTGCGAGAGCTGCATGCGATGAAGAATCAACTGACAGTGCTCCCGCCTGCTGTTGGAGATCTGCAAGAGCTGCGGGAGCTTCGTCTGATGGACAACCGAATCTGCAGTCTGCCGGAATCCATCGGTAGACTCCGTTTGCTGCGGATTCTCGATTTGAGGAATAACGATCTTCAAACTGTTCCTGACTCGCTGGGTAACCTAACCAGCCTTATACATCTGGATCTTCGGGCGAACAAATTGACCGCATTGCCGGATTCACTGCAACGGCTTCCGCATCTCGAAAAGCTTGACTTGCGCTGGAACAGGATCAGGAAATTTCCTGTATGGCTCGCGCATCTTGAAGAACGAGGCTGCGTCGTGCTGCGTTAGCCCGCCCTAGTTTGCCTCCGCGATTGCGGCAACCACCTTGTCCATTGCAGCGCGCGTGGTATCCGTCGTAGGCGAGTGGTCATTGCACAGGATCGAGAACACGAGCATGCGCCCGCTGGCTGCCGTCAGGTAGCCGCTCAATGCATGCACCTCGGAGAGTGTGCCCGTTTTAGCAAAGACCTTGCCCTTTAACGGCGGCTGCGTGAAGCGGTTTTCCAGCGAGCCGTCTACCCCGCCAACCGGCAAAGAAGCGCGAAATACTTCGCCCCACGGCTGGCGCGCCGCATAGGCAAGCAGTGTAGTTGCAGCGCGCGGAGTAATCACATCCTGCGGCGAGAGTCCCGAGCCGTCATAAAAGAAGAAATCCCGCGGCTGTACGCCGGCGGAAACGAGGAACTGCCGCACGACGCGCGCACCCTGTGCGATAGAACCGTCTTCACCCTCGGCTTTGCCCAGCAATCGCAGCAACATCTCCGCATGAAGATTCTGGCTGACTTTGTTGACGACCGTGACCAGCTGGCTCAATGGCGGCGACCTTCTCTGGGCTACGATGCGTGAGTTTCCAGGCAGGCTGAATGGAATCTGTTCACCAGCAGCCAGTGGCTTTAACGCCAGCGATTGCTGTGCTTCTTTCTCGAAGATCTGTGTATCGCCGGAGAGACGATGGCTCACCTGCACGGCAGGATTTACGACAACACCGTGCGCGGCGAGGGCCTGGATGAAGCCTTCGCCGGCAAATCTCGCTCCATCCTGCACGGCAATGCCGAAGCCAGGGGGTTTGCTGCCTGCCGGAATAGTTCCGAAGGCGCGCAGAAATGCCTGATCAGGCTGGCGATCGAGACCGAGATGCTGCTCAGACCCGGCTGGTGACGTGACGGCTTCATTCTTCAATCCGCTGGCGTCGTCCGGCAGGGCTGGGTTCCAGCTCGCGCTCACTGCATCGCCTGCGGCTGCGCCAGGAGCTAGGGTCAGGTAGTGGACATTGTCGTTCACGGTGAGCGCAGAAACGGGAGCACCGTAATCCCATTGCAGGTCGTCCTGGCTCCAGCCCTGTCCATACCGTTCGTAGACGAAAAGCGTATCGTCGGCGACCACGGTTCCATCTAGAGAGCGAATGCCGCTTGCGGCCACCTGCGCAGCCAGATCGTCGAGCGCATGCAGCGGCGGGTCGAGCCGTTGCGTGTGACCGCTATAGGGATAGGCGCGTCCGGAAAGAGAAGGATCGCCGCCGCCGATCAGTCTCAATGATCCGCTGAGATGTCCATCAGCAGAGAGCGGCCCTTCAGCAACCACGTAGGTCTTTGCGGTGAACTCGGGTCCGAGCAATGCAAGCGCTGCCGCCGTGGTAAAGAGCTTGGCATTCGACGCGGGCTGGAAATACTGCGCCTCGTTCAACGCGTACACGGGCGAACCGTCGGGCTTGACGACAGAAACTCCCCAATGCGCACCGGCAACGGCGGGATCGCTGAGGATCGCCTCAATGCTGGCGGCCAGCGCATCGGGGCGCGCCGTATGTTTCGGCGCCGCGTGGCGCGTTTGGCTGAAGCTTATCCCAACACAGGACAGAAGAATGAGACAGACAAAAAAAGAGCGCGTATGCGCAGGCATCCGAAACGTAATCAGCATGAGGGTCCTGCCGCGAAGTGTAGCATTGTGCTCGTATGTCCTTCACGCGACGCAGCGAAATTCTCTGGCAGCTCCGCACGCGCTCGCTGACCCTCGGGACCAGGACACTGGTGATGGGAGTGCTCAATATCACCCCTGATTCCTTCTCCGACGGAGGACTCTACCACGACGTACAGGACGCCATTGAGCATGGACTACGGATGCTGGATGAAGGAGCCGACATTCTCGATGTCGGCGGCGAATCCACGCGGCCTGGCCAGCAGCAGGTCGTTTCTGATACCGAGGAGCAGGACCGTGTGCTGCCGGTGATGCAGGCAATTCTGCGCGCTCGCCCGGAAACCGTCATCTCGATTGACACATACAAAGCGGCGACTGCCAGGACCGCAGTAGCCGCGGGCGCGGAGATCGTCAACGATGTGAGCGGCTTTCTCTGGGATGAGGAGATGGCGGCAGCCTGCGCCGGTCTCGAGTGCGGCGTCGTGCTGATGCATACGCGCGGGAAACCGGATAAGTGGCGAGTGCTGCCGAAACTTCGTCCCGAAGAGGTTTTCCCGCTGGTCAAACATGAACTTGGAGAAAGACTGCAAGCCGCAGTACAGGCGGGCATTTCCCGGGATCGCATCGTCCTTGACCCAGGCTACGGCTTCGGCAAACGGCTGGATGAAAACTATCCACTCCTTGCACATCAGGAAGGGTTGCGCGAACTGGGCCAACCGCTGCTGGCCGGTGTATCGCGCAAGTCCTTTCTCGCGCGAACACTCAGGCCGCTTTACGATGGCGCGGATGCGCCCATGAACCAGCGTCTCTCTGCCACGATTGCAGCCACCACTGCAGCGATTCTTTCCGGGGCTGAGATTGTCCGCGTACACGATGTGCGTCCCGCCGTGGAAGCGGCGCGGATTGCCGATGCGGTGCTGGCATTTGGCTGAGACTGCTTTGGAATGAATGGATTGGGAAGGGATGCGAACAAGCCCTAGTGCTTGTCGCGTTCGTCGTTGATGTGGCTGGCCTCAAAGCTCACGATCTTCCACTGGCCGAAGCGCCGGTTATAGACGCGGGTGTAGCGATATTTGCCGCTGATGTTGGTTGAGCCGTTGGTACCTTCAAGATCAGCGCGGGATGTGACGACAGCCGTATCTCCGTAAATGCGGACTTTTAGATCGTTCAGCTCAAGCGATGTAATGTGAAGCGTACCGGCCCGGCGCAGAGCCAGCGCTTCCGTCTTGGTCTCGATAGTGCCCGTTGCACTGATGCTGATGTAGTCGTCTGCCAGGAGGCGGTCCATCAAGCCAACGTCGTTGCTCAGCTGCGCCTGTCTCCACTGCATCTCGAGCGCCTCTATCTCCTTATGCTGCTCGTGGTTAGCGTGATGCGGCAGGGCGGCAAAAGCCGGCTGGACGACCCATCCTGACCCCAACAGACCGAACGAGAGCAGTAGCAGACATACCCCATTCCTTGCCGAAAAAAAGGTACGGACGCGGTCATAGCTGCGCATGTGCGTATCGGATGTTAGTCCGCTTCCGAACTGCGAGTCAAAAAGAAAGACCCGACAGGCAATATTTGGCCTTGAATCCCGCGTTCCCTGAACTGGATGGATGGACATGCTGTTGTGTGCGATGCAGTTACCGCCCGGGTGTGTTGTGCATGGTCAGATGACGGCCGTAAGGTTTTCGACCGCGCGTTCGCGCATGAGCTGATAGAGACCGCCGATCGCATATTGCTGAAAATGGGGTGTGGCGCGGTGCGCATCGAGCGAAGCATCGTCTTTGTACTGCTCGTAAATAACAACAGTTGTCGGATCTCCCTCCACCCAGTGCGGAATATAGGAGACGCATCCGGGCTCCTGGCGGGATGCAGCAGCCAGCTTTTCCAGAATGTCCGAAATGGCGTGGCGGTCTTCGTCGGCGAAGCGCATGCGTACTGTAAAGCTGACCATATGGCTAAGCTAGAAAGTACGATAAATCGTCCACCGTGGGAAGTGGGAAAACTTTTGTAACCGGTCCGAAAGTTTCAGGACAGAGTCTCGAACGTTCCCGAAAAAGAGATTTTCTGCAGGCGAGATGACAATATTCTTAGATGGGCCGTCTCTCTTTTACGGGGTAGGAACGATGCAAACCTTGTTGCGGGATTTCCGATACGCCCTGCGCCAGTTGCGCAAGGCTCCGAGCTTTACTCTGGCGGCAGTTTTGACGCTGGCACTGGGCATTGGGGCGAACACGGCCATTTTCAGCGTCGTTTATGGATTATTGCTCAAGTCCCTTCCATTCCACGATGCCGGACGCATTGTTGCAATCCTCGAAACGCACCCGCAGGTAACAGGAGGCGCAGAAGCGACCTATCCCGACTATCTGGATTGGCGCGCGCAGCAAAAAAGCTTTGAGCAGGTCGCTGCCTACTCTGTCGTGAACCCCAGCACTGTGTCGCTGGTTGTGGGCGGAGCGGGGGAGCAGGTACATAGAGTGCTTGCTTCGGGCAATTTCTTTTCCGTCCTGGGGGTATCTCCTCTGCTTGGGCGCGTGTTCAGCGAACAGGATGAGAAGCCGGGAAGCGACCACGTTGCCGTGCTGAGCGCAACGGCATGGCGGCGCTACTTCGGCGGCGACGCGCGCGTTGTGGGGCGCAGCATCGATCTCAACGGAGCGAGCTACACGGTGGTTGGCGTGCTGCCACGGGGCGCCGTTTATCCTGCGGAGGGCGAGGTGTGGCTTCCTCTATCGCTGCTTGATGCGCCCACGCAGGCTTCGCGCGTCTGGCACTCGGTGAAGGTGCTGGGACGGCTGCGGACGGGCGTTGGATTGGCCGAGGCAAGAACCGACATGCAGACGATTGCAGCGCGTATTTCCGCCGCGTACCCCGCGACCAATCGTCTTGAGGGCGTGGCGCTTGTGCCACTGCGCGAGCAGCTGGTGGGTGTATTGCGGCCAGCGATCCTAAGCCTTATGGGTGCGGTGCTGCTGGTGTTGCTGATTGCGTGTACGAATGTCGCCAACCTGATTCTGGTGCGTGCGACGGCGAACCAGCGGGAGGTTGCGATTCGTCAGGCGTTAGGCGCGGACCGCGTCCGGCTCTTTTCGCAGTTTCTGGCGCAGACGATCATGATCTGCCTGGTTGGAGGCGTGCTGGGGACGGCTCTTGCATGGCTGACACTGCCGCTTCTGCGTCTTGCCCTTACGCACACGGCGGGCGCCGATCTTTCTCTGATCGAGTCTATCGGGCTGAATATTCCGGTATTGCTGCTCAGTCTGAGCGTATGCGTGCTCACAGCGATTCTCTTTGGACTGTTGCCGGTGGTAAAGACTTTTTCGAGCCTGGCAGACGCTTTTCGGCCGGGCGATCGCGGCAGCACCGCGGGGAACCGGCGCAGCCATGGAGCGCTGATTGCGGGTGAGATTGCCATTGCTGTGACCGTGCTGTTTCTGGGCACTCTCGTTGTTCGGAGTTTTCAGAAGCTGGTTGCTGTCGATCCCGGCCTTCGCACGGACCATCTGCTTAGTTTTGAAATGACCCTGCCTGAGCCGCATTATTCGGACAGCAGTGCGGCAACGACACAGTTTTATGAGCAGCTGTTGGATAAGATTGCGCAGGCCCCGGGCGTGGTCTCTGCAGGGAGCACAACGGCTGTTCCGCTGAATCCGTCGGAAGTGATGACGCGATTTTTGATTGAGGGTGCTCCGCCTCTGGCTCCGGGATCGTTTCCGTATGCGCAGATCCGTTATGTCAGCCCCGATTTCTTTCGCACGATGGGGATTGCCTTGCAGCAGGGCCGCGTGTTTGAGCGCAAGGATGCCGATTCGCAAGCAAATTTCTTTGTCGTCAATCAGGCGTTTGCGCAGAGGCATCTGGCAGGAAGGAATCCAATCGGCGCTCACGTTCTTATCGGCGTGATGAGTCCACAGCCTTCGAGCATTCCCGTGATTGGCGTGGTTGCGAATGCACACGATCTGGGTGTGGAGACGGAGCCACAGCCAGAGATATATCTGCCGGGATACGGCTTGCACGCGGTGCTGCTGGTACATACCAGTGCGGCGCCGGAGAGCATCGTGCCGCTGGTGAGAAACGCAGTGCGCACGTTAGATCCGAATCTTGCTATCTACAATGTCCAGGCAGTCGATGAGGTGCTGGCCGACTCACTTGCACGGCAGAAGATGACAGCGATGCTGCTTGGTATATTTGCGCTCGTGGCGCTCACGCTTGCAGCGATTGGAGTCTATGGCGTGCTTGCCTACTCCGTTGCGCAGCGCACGCGGGAGATTGGCGTGCGGATGGCGGTGGGAGCCAGACGCGAGGACATTCTGCGAATGGTCCTGAGCCACGCCGCTACGTTTATCACCGCTGGAATGGTCGTCGGCCTTGCGGTTGGCTTTGCTTGCGCGCGACTGTTGAGCGATCTACTGTTCAAAACCAGCACCATCGATCCCCTTTCCGTGTCGATCACGATCGGGATGTTAGCTGCAATTGCTGCGTTGGCGGTAAGCCTGCCTGCGCGGCGTGCCGCCTCGGTCAGTCCTACGGAAGCTCTGCGCTCCGAGTGAGTGCTTGCCTATTCAATTGCGGTGCTCACCTGTAGCTGTCACAATCAGCCGTTGATTCGATTCAATCCATCCGGCATTTAAAGTCTCCGAACACAGTTTTTCGGCTGAGAACCCTTTTCTGCGCTATGATTTGAGCGCTTTCACGGATGCTTTTCCCGTAACGGTTTCCGCTCCCTCTCTCCCTATCGGTGTAGAAGCTCCCAGAATGGGGTACGCCTATGTACCGGCAATTCGGCAGTTCGGCAATTTTGCTGCTGCTTGTTACTTCGGCGATTTCGCATGTCGCGGGACCGAGCAAAGGAAGCTCTGCAGCGGTTGCGGTTCGTAGCGAATCCAACGAAAAAGCGAGCCAGTCCCCAGCACTCTCCGCAGTTGACGCGGATCAGCGCAAATGCTATGTATTTGAGGCTTTACGCCACTATTTTGGCTCTTCGGAGCCTCCTTCTCAGCCCGTCGATGGCGGCCAAAACTCATTGACCTGCACGGAGGCAAACTTCGTTGCAAGCTTTCCATCAGGCATTCCTGCGATTAACAAGGAGAACAGTCAGGTTGTCATTGCCACGGTTCCCGATCCGCTGCAATCGTCGGAGGCATTGCAGTTCGACCGCGATATTGCTGCGCTGCAGGAAGCTGCATCCACCGCTGGATATGACTTTGCATGGATGACGACCCCCTGGCGTACCTCTGACCTCACCGAGCCGAAAGATCTCGCAGATGCGAGAAAGGCCGAGCACTATCGCGAGCATTTCGGCAATGAGCCTGGAGCGATGCTCTTCCGTAAGCGCATCCGCGCGGACAAAGTGCGCCTGGAGGATCCGGACAGCTTGCTGCTCCTTGTTCTGGTTCCCGAATCTCCCATTTACGGTCTCAATCTGGCGGCGGCCAGAGAAGGTCTCAGCGCCGTCCGTACGCTTCTGGACCATGACTTCCGTGCATCACCACCAGATGGCCCTGAAGACAAATTCCGCATACGCTGGATTGGCCCCAGCTATTCAGCCTCTGCACCGGGATTGCGCGTCCTGCAGCAGGAAAATCATCCACACATCTTTTTTGATGTTTTGAGCGGGACGATCAGCACCATCCCGGCAAACGCCTTCCTCGTAAAGATCGATCAGGAGGCAAGGAAAACCTCGGAAGAGGCCGAAACCAAAGCAACGCTTTCAGAGCTCGACCTGAACTCTCTGTGCTGGTTCATCGGACAGGAGTCGCGTTCCAGCATCCACTCGGATGAACCCGTTGTTGTGCTGCAGGAAGACGAAACTGCTTATGGGGGCAGTGTTACCGACTCTTCAAACTTAAAGAGCACCTGCGACCTGCCGTCAAATCTTGTGCGCCGCTTCAGCTTCCCTCGCGGCATCTCACACGTGCGGAGCATTTATGGGAGCACCCTTAAGAATGCTACGGCGAATCAATCCCAGGACAGTAGTACCACCAGCAATACCGATACCACACTAAGTTTCCGCAACGATCTTCAAAACCCGCTCGACACAGTGCCGGAATTTGCGCCGCAGTCTCCGGTTTCGAATGAGAGCGTGCTTGCTTCTATTGCTTCCGACATTAAGCATTTGCATGCTCGCGCCATCGTGATTCGAACCAGCGATCCTCTCGATCTGCTTTTCCTCGCGCGCTACTTTCGCAAGCAATGCCCGGACAGTCGGCTTGTCCTCTTCAATGCCGAACGCCTGCTCACACGCTTACGCGGCGACTTCAACCTCGATGGCACTCTGATCATCACTCGTTTTCCACTCTTCCAGAATGCGTATCTGCAAACGCCTTACCGCGGCGAGTCGCGCCATTCGCTTACCTTTACCAACAGTCGGGAAGAAGGTATTTTTCTGGCGGCGCTCCTGCAAATCAAGTCGGAACATCTGTCGCTTCTCCAGTCGCCCTTTGCAGATCAGCACTTCGCCATGGCTCCCTGGATCGGCGTGGCCGCCGGAGGAGATTTCTGGCCCGTTGCCTACTTAGGCCAAGATCTCATTGCTCCCGCCAAACATGCGCCGGATAATGTTTTGCTTCTCACCGACACGCCGCCGGAACCGTTGCCGGTCTTGTGGACTCTTGTTTCTCTCGTCGTCCTCATTCTCTCTCTGGTTCATTTTCTGTTCTTTTTGATCGCCCTGCCTCTAAACGGCAGACTGCGTAAGCGCAGTGAAGAATGGGTAGGGAGACTGGCAGGCCATCGGGTCCTGTCGTATTATCTGTTTCCCATCTCGCCGAATGCCGAACAGTCCCGCCTCTTTACCGGCCAATGCTGGTGGCTGCTGAATATGAGCGCGCAGCTCATTCTTCTTCTGTCTTATTTGCTGTTGCCAGCGATTGCCTATCAGGCAAAGGTACAGAACACTCGCTCGGTTTTGGCCGCTATCGAGCAGTTTCCCTTTAAAACCACCCTACTTGCCGGATCTACGTTGATCGCGCTGATGCTCCAATTCTGCATGGCCGGCGCTCTGTTTCTGCTTTTATCCAAACGGCGTGCACATATCGGCAGTGGGTTTCTCGATCGATTCGAAGGCTTTACGTTGCCCTGCATCTCTCTTTTGTGGATCTTCTTGTCGCTTGGTCTTTTCGGCTGGCAGTTGGCCGACGCCCAAACTGGATTTGCCTTCGCTTACCGCAGCCTGCATCTTTCCTCGGGCGCCTGCCCTGTACTGCCGCTGCTGTTGGTATCCATTGGCTTTCTGGTTGCCGCCGTCGTAAATCTTAACGCGCTCAGTATGGCGATAACGCGCAACCCGGAACTGCCCCTCATTCAGTGGCCCTACATTGATTTCGAGTCATGGCGAAAGAAGCTCACCGATTACACAGAACTCTGGTACGGACTTCCAGGCGCAGATGGTGAGGTGCTGGCAGCCTCTGTGTTTTTAGCCTTCCTGCTGCTGCATCCTCAACGCATTTTTGCGACGTTCGATACGCCTGCCATGGCATGGCTATATACCTTCAACTTTGTCCTCTCGATCTGGACCGTTCTGTGGCTCTGGATACGATTTATTCGCATCTGGGGCGTCTTGCGCGGAGGACTGGACTCGCTTGAGGGATCGCCGCTTCGTTTCGCATTTACGCGACTTCCGGCGATCTTCTCCATCGATCCCATCTGGTCCTATGCAGGATTGCGCCGCGTCGTCGTGCTGCCCATGCGCTGGTTTGAATACCTGAAAGTTGCTCCGGAAATTCCCGGTACAAAGCAGCCTGCAATTACCGCTAACCTGCAGGACCTGCGCGTCATTCTGCAGGAGGTGCACAATTCGCAATGGGTCGATAACCAAACGTATGCGAGCTTCAGCAATCTGCAAAACCAATATGCGCTCAGGCTTTCTCAGGAAAAGGCCATTCAGGACAGTTGGGATCGCGGCGGTCCGGATTGCAACCGATCAGGCTCGTCTGCGGCAAAGGTTACGCAATCGGGTGAGGACTCCAGCGAAGAAGCGAGCGTGACATGCCCGCAGTCGCGAGCCGATCTGCCATCGCCCTGCGGCACGACCTTCGGTGCCGACAATTGTCTGGTCGAACTTGGCAATGAATACATTGCGATGCGCATCGCAGCATACGTTCGCTATGTCACCTTGCACATGAAAAATCTGATGACGTTCATGTCCATGGGTTTTCTGCTGACGCTTTTGGCTGCGATCAGCTATCCGTTTGACCGCCCGCAGAGGATCGCGTGGTCTTCAACCCTCCTCCTGGCGGCCCTGCTTTTTACAGTCGGGACCGTGCTGGCGCAA
>Ga0210395_10001808_pt1 | contig 16603 bp, 9 predicted proteins | sample IncBWH4OmetaG_FD_150861 | JGI IMG/M metagenome (GOLD analysis project Ga0210395, IMG submission 150861) | Forest soil microbial communities from Barre Woods Harvard Forest LTER site, Petersham, Massachusetts, United States - Inc-BW-H-4-O ... | reverse complement strand
GTTCACCACCCTGTTCAACTACCGGCACAGCCAGCCACGCGGCACCCGCATGCCGCGTGCGGACACGCAACGTGCCGGTATCGGGATGGTCGCCGTGGGCCAGGACCGGAGCAACTACCCGATAGATGTATCCGTCGATGACACAGGAACAGGGTTCGGCCTCAGCGTCATGTGCACGGCGCCGGGAGACCCGCAGCAGCTGGGCGCCCTGCTGTCCACCTGCCTGGACAACCTGGTTACCCTGCTGGACACCGCCCCGGACACCCCGCTGCACGCCGTGCAGGTGCTCGGTGAGCCGGAGCTGGCCCAGGTCCTCACGGGCTGGAACGGGACCGCGGCGCCGGTCCCGACCCAGACGGTGCCGGAGCTGTTCGAGCAACAGGCCGCCCGTACCCCGGACGCGGTGGCGGTCGTGTGCGGGAATACGCGCGTGTCGTATGCGGAGCTGAACAAGGGGGCCAACCAGCTGGCCAGGGCGCTGATAAGCCAGTACGAGGGTCAGCAGCCGACAGTCGCGGTGCTGGCGGACCGCTCCGTCGAGCTGGTGGTAGCGCTGCTGGCAGTGCTGAAATCCGGGGCAAGCTACCTGCCCGTCCATCCCGGCACGCCGCCGGAGCGGATGGCGTGGATGTTCGCGGATGCGGAAGCGCAGGTTCTGCTGGCAGACCATCACCAGGATCAGCCCGGTGAGGTCGCGCGGCTGCCAATCGCCAACGGCCATCTGACCGGGGATGGCGCGGATCTAGCGATCAGGCGTTACCCCGACCAGCTGGCCTACATCATGTACACGTCCGGTTCCACCGGCACCCCCAAGGGCGTGGCCGTACGGCACCGTGACGTGGTGGCGTTTGCCTCGGACCGGTCATGGACCGGCGGAGCGCACCAGCGCGTCCTGATGCACTCCACGACTGCCTTTGACGCCTCGACCTATGAGCTGTGGGTACCGCTGCTATCTGGCGGCACGGTAGTCGTGGAGCGGGGAGAGCTGGAGGTGGACTCGCTGCGGCGCCTGATCGTGAGAGAACAGGTCTCCGCGCTGTTCCTGACCACGGCCTTGTTCAACCTCGTAGCAGCCGAGCGGCCGGAGACGTTCACCGGAGTCCGGGTGGTACTCACCGGTGGGGAGGCCGCTTTGCCCGCAGCAATGCGGCAGCAGCTCCGGTCCTGCCCGCGGACGGTTCTGGGACACGTCTACGGTCCGACAGAGACCACCACATTCGCCACCTGCTCCCTTATGAGCGCTCCTGACGAGGTTCAGGACACGCCGCCGATCGGCCGCCCGCTGGACAACACCAGGGTGTTCGTCCTGGATGGATGGCTTGTCCCGGCACCGCCTGGGGTGCCCGGCGAACTGTATGTGGCCGGGGCGGGCCTGGCCAGGGGGTACGCGGGCCGGGCCGTGCTGACCGCCGAACGCTTCGTGGCCTGCCCGTTCGGGCCTGAAGGGGAGCGCATGTACCGCACCGGGGACCTCGCTAGATGGACGCCAGACGGGGAGCTGGTCTTCGCCGGGCGGGCTGACGATCAGGTCAAGATCCGCGGGTTCCGGGTCGAGCCCGCGGAGATCGAGGCTGTCCTGGCTGAGCACCCACAGGTAGGGCAGGCCGTGGTGAAGGTGTGGGAGCAGTCCCCGGGCGACCGGCGCCTGGTCGCGTACGTGGTCGCCGCCCCGGACAGCCAGGGCAGCGACGGGCTCGACCAGTCGATAAGTGAATACGCGGCCCGCAGACTCCCGGATTACATGGTGCCCGCCGTAACGGTACTGGGGGAACTCCCGCTGACCGCCACCGGGAAGGTAGACGGCGCGGCGCTGCCCGCCCCTGACGCCGCTGGCCCGGCCCTGGCCCACCCCCCGAGCTGGGCGGTACAGCTCGAGCAGACCTTGTGCGAGACGTTCGCCGAGGTCCTCGGACTTGACCAGGTCGGGGTCGACGATGAATTCTTCCGGCTGGGCGGGCATTCGCTGCTGGCGGTGCGCCTGGTGGAGCGCCTGCGGACCCGGGGTGTGTCGATCTCGGTGCGCGATCTGGTCGCCGCGCCGACCGTTCGCGGGGTTATGGAGCGGATGAGCCTCTCGTCGGTCCAGGACTCGCTCAGCGTCCTGCTGCCGATCCGGGTGAAGGGTGACGGGCCGATCTTGTTCTGCGTCCATCCGGCCGGAGGGCTGAGCTGGGGCTACATGTCCCTGGCACGGTATGTTCCCGAGGACTTCCGGCTCTACGGGCTGCAAGCGCGAGCGCTCGACGGCACCAGCGAGTTTCCTGGTTCCGTCCGTGACATGGCCGCCGATTATGTCGGGCAGATCAAGACAGTGCAGCCAGCCGGGCCCTACCTCCTGCTCGGACACTCCTTCGGCGGGCTCGTCGCCCATGAGATGGCGGTCCAGCTCAGGGAAGAGGGCGAGGATGTCGCCATCATTGTCGGGGATGCCTACCCCATGCGACAGCATGGTGAAGCCGCCGACCGGATGCCTCCGCCCGGCGAAGAAGCGGGCGAAGCCGATCCGAAGGGACGCGATCCGGAGGAAATGAAGGCCCGCACGCTCGACCTGGTACGAAGGGAAGCTGGCAGGGTTCTCGGGGCCATCTCAGAAGAAGAGCTGCTGCTCCTCGCGGAAATCTTCCACAAGAGCGCGATCCTCGCGACGACCAGCGAGCTCCGTCGCTTCGATGGGGACATGCTCCTTCTCGTCGCGTCCACGGGAAAGAAAATGGAAGACAAGAACAGCAACAGCATCGCCTTCGCCGGGCTCTGGGAGCCGTATGTATCGGGGGAGATCACGGAAGTGCACCTCCCCTGCTCCCACGGTGAGCTGCTCCAGCCCGAGATGCTAGGAGAGGCGTGGTCCGGTATATCCTCCTGGCTGAGATTGGGCGGATGACAGGACCAATGAGCATCCCAGGGGTGTCAACTGCCTCGGTTCCGCGGTTGAAACGGATAGCTATTGTCGTTTCGTCTGTCACATTCCGCAGAAGAGGTCGTTCTCCCGGCCCTGACCATAGGAGGCGGTGTCCCCCGCGCCCGAATGGGACAGCAGTGTATAGTACTCGGTGCCGAGGACACGCATTCTGGTCAGTCCCGCCGCGTGAAAGAAATGATCATCGACCACGATCTGCGTGACGTGTGCTTTTAGTGCAGCGATCTTGACATCCAGAAATGAATCCGCGCAAATTTCAGTGGTCACCTGGTCATCAGGCACGCCGAACTGCAAGAAAGTGTCCGGCGTATCCAATATGCGCGTCGCCGTTCCTAGCTCGACCTGGCGCCGCCCGTCCGGCCAGGACCTGCGTGCCTCGTTAATCGCATCCGCCAGGACCGACCTCGGTATTGTCAGCGCATAGAATTTCGTGCGCAAAGGGTCGCAAGCCTGCTGGTAAGCGCGCCAGGCAACCAGGTGTGCCTGAATGTGATCAGGATGCCCGTAAAAGCCGTTCGCGTCGTAAGTTACCATCACCTGTGGCTGCACCTTATGGATCAGCGCGGCAAGTTCATCGGCGGCTTCATCCAGCTCCGCATAGCAGAAGGCACGTGGATCGTAATGCCGTCCCGGGCCGGAATCACGCCACCGTCCGGGACCCCCGAGGTACCACTGCTCTGTCACCCCAAGCTGGGTGCAGGCGGCCTCGAGTTCCTTAGCCCGGAGGCTCCCGACCTGCGCCAGTCGGCTCTCTCCGCGCGGTCGGTCTCCCGCCTGCGCCGCAGGGTGGTTTTTGGGAATGGATCCCCGCTCCCCCCTGGTGCAGGTGACTAGGGTGACCCGGGCGCCTTCCGCCGCGTACTTGGCCATGGTCGCGCCGGTGAAGATCGACTCGTCATCAGGGTGCGCATGCACCAACAGCAGGCAGCGCGATTTCATGGAGCCCCACCCTCCGGCTGTTCTTCCTACTAAATATCTACCGCCAGCGCAAGTGCCCGGGGCCACGCCGCGCCTTTGATCCACCGTATAAGCGATCGACGCCACTGGCAATATGAGCTGGTTGAACCAAAGGCTGCTTAACAAGACACTGGTATCCCACCGCAGTGAGCAGTATTGTTGCACATCGGCCAGTGACGCTCGCGGCAAACTATAAGTTGGAAGGCGGGGATTAGCGGATGAGAATAGCGCATATAACTGACGTTAAGGACGGCCTCGCCGGGGGAATTGAACGACATGTATTCGAGCTTGCAGTCAATCAGAAAAAACGTGGAGACAGTCCTGTAGTGGTCGCCCCGGAGCCCGGAGGTCTTACCGCGTCCTGTGAGGAATACGGCATACCAGTAACTATAGAAGCCCGCCCTGCCGGACAGCCGGTGGCTATAATAGATGATCTGTGCGCGCTATTCAAAGACCTCGGTGCGGAAGTAATTCACTGCCATACTCCGAACTCGGCGGCAAAGGCGCTCGCTGTGGGCAATAGGATGGGAATCCCTTGCGTATATACTCTTCATGTGGACAAAGGGCTGATCATCCCTAATCTCGGGAACGAGTTTAAGGTCCCCGACCGGTACAGTGAATTCAAGTTCCCCAACCTGGAATTTGCCGTGATAGCCGTAAGCAGAAGACTATTCGAACGGCTAAAGTACCAGGGATTCCCGGAAGAGAGCCTTTATCACATACCCAACGGGACCAAGGTGGTGCCGCGTGGCGCGGGCGGGTCGCCTCGTCCGGGCCTGATCTCAGTAGGACGGTTGGATTTCATAAAAGGGTTTGATATCGCGATCCTGGCGATGGCTGTGCTGCAGCGACGGTACGGCTCGGACTGCCCGCCACTTAATGTGTACGGCATTGGCGCCATGGAGGAGCAGCTGAAGGAGATGGTATCGATACTCAGCCTCGACAATACAGTGCGATTCCATGGCGTTCAGCTAGGCATTCTAGAGCGTTGCCCTGCCTCAGATATTCTTATAGTATCGTCTCGCATGGAAGCAGGGCCCTTGGTTGCTGTAGAGGCAATGAGCCGGGGGATGCCGATCGTGGCTACCCGCGTAGGCGAGATAGAAGAAATGATCCCAGATCAGCGATATGGCTATATTGTCCGGACCGGATCAATTCTAGCACTCGCCGATGGCATCGAGTCGATGTTGTCTGACGTTCGCGCCGGACGGTTCGATCCAGAACTGCCGATCTCGAGGCATCGAGCAAGATATGCACGAGATATACTGGTTGAGCGCGTTGATGCGGTATATAAGCGTTTGACGACTCGCAATGCTTCTGCTAGGTAATACCCCGGGCAACATCGTGGCATTACCGATATAGCCAGACCACCTGCCTGGCGCCGGTCAAGGCTGTGCGCGGATCACATGTTCAACCGAAGATGCGTCGCACTTAAACGCGAGAGCCTTGCCTTTGGCGTCACAGCGTCTCGTCAGCGTTGCAGCCAGGCCAGCAGATCAGGCGGCGCCAGCCGTGCCGCTTGCTCGTGATAGTGGTCAAGATCGACTCCAGTCAGTAGGTCGCGCCCCGTCCCTGACCGGCCGCTGCGGAAGAAGAGCTGAGGCTGATCCTTCAGCGAGCGCAGCGGCTGAACCCGGTCCGCGATGGCGCGCATCCGCTCGAACGTCGCGGCCTGCACCAGGCCGGGCCACGTGACCTCGGGCACGGTGATGCCCAGGTGCCCCGCGAGACTGCGCATCTGGCCTTCCAGGTCCCGCAGCAGATCCTCGTAGTGCACGAAGGCCACATTCGGCGCGTCGCGGTGCTCCCAGGCAAGGGACAGGCGCGTCAGCACCAGGGGCAAGGTGATGCCCTCCATCCCGGCGCCGAGGACGGAATCCCCGTCGATAAAGTCGAGCAGTGCCTCACGTGGCGACGGCATCGCCGGCACCGCTTGGCCGGATGACCGTGCGCTCGCGGTCGAGAGTTTGCTGCCGCGGACGTAATACACCGAGATCGCCGAATCGAGCGGGTGCCTGCCCAGGACGATATAGGTGGCTCGAGTGTCGACCGGGATCTCTCCCGGCAGCAAGTGGGACTTGATGAACCGCCGGTGCTTCTGGCCGGCGAGCCGGGAGTACACCTCGTCGCCTGTGGTCAGGCCATCATCGATCCACGGCGACAGTTCCTGCAGCGGTCCCGGCAGGACCGGGACCTGGAAGATCAGCAGTGCGCAGATCATCTGCATCCACGTGGTGCCGGTTTTCGGCAGGGCGGAGATGACGACGTCGCCCTGCCGGAAAGAGAAGTCAGCCCACCGTTTAGTGCAGAGCGCCTTCCCGATTATCTCGTGAGCCTGCAGACCCCGCTCAGTGAGAGCGAGCATCTTGCGTCCGGGCGCGTCAGGTATAGCCCGGTATTCGACATAGCCGTTGGATACCAGCCTATCGGCGATCCGGCCGAGACCCCTCTCTTGGATCATCCTGGGATCCATGCCCCGGGCCATTGCCAGCACAATGGTAACCTCATCCTCGTGGATATCCCCGAATCCTGCGGTCGAGAGGGAGTCGGTGATCCATTTGCCGGCCTTGATTACTTCGCGGAGATGAGCAGCTTTGTGCTGCATCGTCATCGTATCCGGGCACTTGGGGTCATAAGAAACAGATCCTAACTCTCCGGTCCCGGAGCCTGTTGGTCCGATGGCACTCGCACTAGTCCACCACCGAAGTCAGCCATCCCGTGAGTCCAAACACCCGGTGGTCCTTCGCTTGCTTTGCCCGCCTTACCAAATATTGCTTAAGTTGCCGCTAGCTTCGAACGGGTCGCCGCTAACTGGACGGTGCGTTCGCTGAGCGTTGAGGCAACGCGGTGCAGGCGCGCGTACCGACATCAGACCTCCATTACACGTAATCATAATCGAATAGAAGATCTTGTAAATTGAGATCGATATTCGATCCTAGGCTTGCCCGGCAGGTCTGCGAGCGCTGGCGCCGGGCGATGATCTGCGCCGGTCACAGAGCCGCCTTCGCCCGGGCCGTGCCCCAGGCGCACTCGATTACGTAATCGAGTGCGCCACGGCGGCAGCGATCGTTCCGCTCGGTGACGTGCGCCGCGATATAGGCATCCTCTCGGCCTGCAGCGCCTCGGCCCGCATCCGCCGCGCGCCCTCCCGCGCGCCCTTCCCCACGATCGCATCGATCGGCGACGACGAAACTTCCTTGCTGCCTCCTGGCCTGAACCCACGCCAGGGAGCTGTACGATCCCGGCCGCCGGTCATTGCTGACTCTTCGCGCCGACGTCGGCTCCGACCTGCAGGTCAGTTAGCGCGGAAGATCCTGCGCCCCCCAACGCGGACTATCCTCCACGGTAACTGTCCTGCCCGGAATGTCTCAATCCAACATTCCGGCATCTAGGGCATATCGCCTCGCTAAACCGCCTTGGGCAGTTTCTGAACGCGGCACCGAAGCCAAGGGGCGGGGATCCCGCAAGTCTCAAGCATTGCTCCCCGCCTGGGGCACCCGCGCGTGCAAGACGAGCTCGTCAAGCTCGGCCACCGCGCTCCGCCGGACCGGCCCGACCTCGAGGCAGGCACCGTGTTCACCGCAGGCGCCCCGGGTGAATGCAATCTGTGAAAGGGTCATCGGCGCCCTACGCCCGCCTGAGCCGGTCAAATCGTATTTCCGGGCCCTACAGGTTACTAATCTGTCTCATTTTGCATTGTGTCTAGCTAACATGCCTACCATCCGCCATCGTTACTAGATATTATGAAGCTTATATTATGAGGCGAACGAACCCGGAAAGCACAACCGGATGCCAGGGCAGGGAGTCGAGAACGTGCCAAACGTCGGGGCATCTCTGGAGTCGCGGGAGGTCCGCAAGAGCTACGTTATCGCCGAGGACCCGCTCGCCCCGTACCGCCTGTCCCCGCCCGCCTGCTCGCCCGAGAAATAGGATCCTGGAACCGTGATCCAGCCGCGGGGAACCCTGTCGACACGCCGCATGACGGCACACTGGGTCGTGCTCGCGGCCGCGGCGCTGACCACGCTGGTCGCGGCTGCGGTCGGGGCGGCGCTGGCCGTGTTCGCCGGCCAGGGGCTCCCGCTCGCGGTACGCCACGACCTGTCGGTCGCGCCCGGCACCGCGCTGTCGATCGCCGGCCCGGTGAGTAATGGCCAGACGGCGGCGACGACGAGCGGGCTGCGGACGGCGGTCGGGCGGTCGCTCAGCGGGGTGCCGTTCGGGTTCTGGTCGGGGACGTGGTCCGATCCGCTGAACCTGGTGCCCGGCTCGCTGCCCGCCCCGCCGGCCGGCGCGGGCAAGGGGAACACGCCGACGCTCGAGGCCGCGGCGCTGGACGACGTCACGAGCCACGCCGTCCTGGTGTCCGGCCGGTGGCCGACGGCGCCCGCCGCCAGCCAGGCACATGCGGCCCGCGCCCCGGCGGCCTCCGTCGAGATTCCCGCGGCTCTCCCGGCGTCCGCGGCAGCGCTGCTGCACGTGTCGCCCGGCGACGTGCTCACGCTCACGGACGGGATCAGCCAGGCCAGGCTCAGCTTCCGGGTCAGCGGCCTGTTCGTGCCGCGCGGAGCATCCGGCACCGCCGCCTCCTACTGGGCGCTGAACACCATCGCCGCCAGCGGTTCCAGTGCCCAGAGCGGGTACACCCTGTACGGCCCGCTGCTGGTCAGCCCCGCCGCCTTCGGGCCGGCCGCGAGCGGCGCCGGCTCCGGGACCGGGACCGCGGGGACGCTCACGGCAAACGCCGGGACCTGGCTCGCCCAGCCGGACATGGCGAAGTTCACCGACGCGGACATGTCCGCGATTCCGGGTAACGTGTCAGCGCTCCAGCAAACGCTGCTTACCTCCAGTACCTCCAGCGTGCTGAGTGGTCTGCAGCTGTCCACGAGCCTGCCATCGGTGCTGAGCGCCAACGCCAGCAACCTGGCCGTCGCCAGGTCGCTGCTGGTGATCAGTGCACTCCAGCTGGTGGTGCTCGTGCTGGCCGCGCTGCTCGCCGTCGCACGGCTGCTGGCCAGCCAGCGCGAGGGCGAGACGGCACTGCTCAACGCCCGCGGCGCCACTCGCTGGCAGCTCGCCCGGCTGACCGCGGGCGAAGTGATCCCACTTTGCGCCGTCGCCGCCGTCGTGGGCGTCGTGGGCGGCCTGTGGCTCGCTGCCGTGCTGACCACGACAGGACCACTGAAAGCAGCGGGCGTAAAGCTGCCTGGCCCGGCGTTCCTGGGCGGCGGCGGGACAGGCAGCCCGGCAGGCACCTGGTTCGACGCGATCGGCGCGGCGCTCGTGGTCACGCTGATCGCCGTCGCCGCACTGCTTGCTCCCGTGCTCGGCGCCGGGCCCGCCATGACGGAAGCACGGGCCCGGCGCGGCAGGCAGGCCGCGGTCGTGGGCGCGATCCGCATCGGCACGGACATCGCGCTCATCGTGCTCGCGATCCTGGCCGGCTGGCAACTGCGCCGCTACTCCGCGGGCAGCGGCTCTGACGCCACGATCGACCCGGTGCTCGCCTTCGCACCGGCGCTCGCGCTGGCGGGCGGGACCGTCGTCACCCTGCGCCTGCTGCCCGCCGCGGCGAGAGCCGGGGACCGGCTCGCCGGGCGCGGGCGGCGGCTGACCGCGTCGCTCGCCGGCTGGCAGGTGAGCCGGCAGCCGCTCCGCCAGGGCGGGGCCGCGTTGCTGCTCGTGATGGCCGTCGCCACCGGGACCCTGGCTATCGCCCAGCACGCCAGCTGGACCCGGTCGGCCGGCGACCAGGGCTCGTTCGCCGCGGGCGCGGACGCTCGGGTCGACACGCCCCCCGCTCTCACTCCGGGCGCGCCCCCCGCGATCACCGACACCGCCGGCGTCGAGCACGCCATGGCGGTCTACGTACAGCTTTCGGCGGCGCCCGCTGAGATCCTCGCCGTCAACGCGGCCCAGGCGGCGGACACCGTGCTGATCCGCGCCGACCAGACCAGCGTCCCGACGGCAAAGCTGTTCGGTGAGATCACGCCGAAGTCGGCGCCCGGCACTCCTATCCCCGGCCGTCCGGACACGATAACGTTCACCGCCGCCCTCGCCCCGACGGGAATAGCCGCTCAAGGGGGTGGCATCGTTCCGGTCAGCACCCGCCAGGCAAGCGCCATCGCCCGGGAACTCGGGCCGGTCGACGTCACGGTCACCGTGGCGGACGGCACAGGTGACATGTACCAGCTCAACGCGGGCACGCTGCCCGCCGACGGCCGAGACCACGTCCTGGTGGCAGCACTGCGCGGTGCCGATGTTAGCTACCCGCTGCGCCTGGTCCAGATCGCGCTCAGGTACCAGCTGCCCCCGGCCGAGGCCACGGTGGCGGCGCTCACCGTAACCGGTCCCTCGCTCGCCGGCTGGCAGGCGAGTGCGACGTCGCCGGCCCTGCAGAGCGTCGAGGCGGACGGCGCTACCGTCGGCGGCTCCGCCTCGCCGGGCAGCGCCAGGTGGCAGGCCACCGGGGACACCGCGACATTCACGTTTTACTCCGGCGCCGGCCAGGCCAGTAACTCCGGCACCCAGGCCAACCCGTCGCCCTCCACCGTGGCGGCGATCGACGCTCAGGTGACCCTGGACGCTCCCTCCGGGAGTACCCCGCTCCCGGCGATCGCCACCAGCGCGTTCACGGCCGCGAACAGTGTCGGCACCGGGTCGGTCGTGCGGGCCACACTCAACGGCGCGCAGGTCCCGCTGTCGATCGTCGCCGTGGTGAAGAGCTTCCCCACGGTCACCGCTAACACCGGCGCGCTCATCGTCGACCTGCCGGCCGTCCAGCAACAGGTTGTCATCCAGGGCGCGCCGCCGCTCAGCGTCACCGAGTGGTGGCTGGCCACCGCTGACCATCAGATCCCGCCTGGCTTGTCCGGCGCGCTGCCACCAGGCAGCGTCGTCACCGGCTCCGCCGCTTCCACGGCGGAGCTGACCGGCGATCCGCTGTCCGCCACGCCGCAACAGGCGCTCCTCGCCCTCGCCGTCGCGGCCGCGCTGCTCGCGATCACCGGATTCTGGGTGTCGATCGCCGCGAACGTCCGGCAGCGCCGCGCCGAGAACGCGCTGCTTGCGGCGCTCGGCGTCAGCCAGCGCTCGGCGGCGCTGCAGCTGTGCCTGGAGAAACTGCTGCTCAGCGTTCCCGCGGCCGTGCTTGGCATCATCCTCGGCACGGTGGTCGCCAGGCTGCTCGTGCCCGCGGTCACCGTGACCGCCGCCGCGACACAACCCGTCCCGCCGCCGCTGACGCTCTTCGACCTGCCCCAGACGCTGCCGCTCGCCGCGGCGGTCGCCATCATTCCCGCGCTCGCCACGGCGCTGATCATGATCAGGCACCCTGATCCCGCGGCCGAACTACGGGCGGCGGAGGCGGCGTGACCATGAACGGACCTACCGCGACAATGAGCACCAAGCGCCTGACCGGCATGGGCGCGGTCGCGACGCTGGCGCTCGCCGTGCTCGTCTTCGGCTGCGTGCTTGCCGCCACGGCCGGCCCACGGGTTGCGCTGAACTCCAGGACGCAGGCGCTGCAGCAGACACTCGCCACCCTCGGGCCACTGGGACAGACGATCACGGTGAGCACCACCTGGAGCACGTTCATGCAGGACGTCCAAGGGGAACAGCCCAGCATCACCGATGGCGACCTGAGCGATCTGCGGGGCCAGTTCGCCACAGACTTCACCAGCGGTGCCCTCCACCTCGCCCCGGCCTCCGCCCAGTGGGTGAGCATGACGACCGCCGAGCAAAATGTGAAAAGCGCCCTCTCCGGCACCAGGCGCTACCCGGTGGAGATGGAGGTCGGCTATCGCCTCCCGTACACCGGCTATGTACGGGTGCTCGCGGGCGGCCTTTCCGCCCCGGCCTTCCCGGCGGACAAAGATAACCCCAATTTCTATCCGACGATCAACGTGGCAATGACGCAGCAGACCGCGCGGAAGTTCGGCCTCAAACTGGGCTCGGTGGTGCGGACTTTGAGCCCGAAGCATGTGGCCCCGCCGTCCCCCTCGTCGCCCCCCAACACGGCCCCGCAGTTCGTTATCACGCTCAAGGTCGCGGCGATCGTGGCGGAAAACCAGCCTGCCTCGGCCTTCTGGACAGCCGACCCGTCCCTGGCGGCGCCAGTCCTGAACGTGACGCAGCAAATGTCGTACTGGACATCCGGCGTGTTCGCGCTGCCCGACGAGTCCTTCGCGCTCCAGCAGGACTACGGCCCCACTTTCATGAACCTGCAGTGGGTGCTGCCCGTGAACGTGCGCACCCTGCTCGGAGACCAGGCGCAGCCGCTAGATACTTCACTGCAGAGGATCGTCGCGGAAGTCCCGGCTCTCACCGGGCCGCTATCTCCCGTCGCCAACGACCTAACGGTCAGCGCGGACATGCGGGTGACGGTGGGCGCGTTCGTCGACACCGCCGCCGCGGTCGACGTGCTGCTGTGGCTGCTGTACGTGAGCCTGGCGGTGATCGCCGGCATCGTGCTGCTGCTGGCCGCGCGGATGATCGTGCTGCGCCGCGGCGCGGAACTGGCGCTGCTCCGCTCCCGCGGCGCGTCGCTGTTCCAGGTTGGCCTCGCAGCCGGGCGCGGGGCCGCGATCAGCTGCGTCCCGGCCGCCGTCATCGCGGGCGCGGTGGCGGTGCTGCTCATCCCGAGGCAATCGCCGCCAGGCGGCTGGTGGCCCGGGCTGGCCGTGCTGGTCGTCGCGGTCGGCGCGCCCGCGGTCCTGGCCGCGTGGCAGCAACGGCTGCCCCGTTCCGGTCGCGGCCGGGCAGCAGGCGGCTACTCTCGGCCCGGACAGACGGGATCGAACCAGCCCAGCCTGGGTTATGGCGCGCTGGGCTACGGCAAGCGCAGTCGGCGCCGGTTCCGGGCCGGGGTCCGGCTGGTGGTCGAGGTGGTCGCGGTGCTCGGCGCGGTCGGGGGGATCGTCGTGTTCCGGCAGCAGGGCAGCCAGCCTGGCGCAGCGGTGGACCTCTACACCAGCGCCGCCCCCGCGCTGGTTGCCATCCCCGTGGTCATCGTCGTGCTACGGGTCTACCCGCTGGTGCTTCGAGGCCTGCTGCGCGGCGCCGTCCGCCGGCGGAGTGCGACCGGGTTCGTCGGCCTGGCCCGGGCCGCGCGGTCCAGACTCACCCCTGCGTTGCCGGCGTTCGCGCTGGTCCTCGCGATCACCGTGGCCGCCTTCTCCGGCATGGTCAGGGACGCGGTGACCCGCGGCGACGTCAGCGCCTCCTGGCAGGCCGCGGGCGCGGACGCGGCGGTCAGCGACCTCGGCCTGGGCGGCGTTATCCCCGCCGCGGCCCAGCGTGCGTTCGCGGCCGCGCCGGGCGTGCGGCAGACGGCGGTGGTTTCGGAGTGGGTGGCGACAGGGCCGGACAATGCCCAGGTAACCGCCCTGGCGGTGGACCCCGCCAGCTACGCGGCCCTGGTCGCGTCGTCCCCGACCTGGCCCGCCGTCGATCCCGGCCTGCTGACAGGGGACGGGGTACTAGCCTCGCCGCAGGCGCTCGCCGACTTCGGCGGGAAGAAGACCGTGGCGCTGGCGCCCGATGACGGCGGCGCGCCGGTCCGGGTCCGGGTTGCCGGAACCCTGTCAGGGACGCCCGCGCTGACCGTCGGCGGCGCGTTCGTGCTCATGCCCGAGTCCCTAGTCGTGCACGAGGTGTCCATCCTGCCGAACGTCATGCTGCTGAACGGACCCGGGATCGACACCGCCAGGCTCACCGCGCTGGTGAACAAGATGCTGCCGTTGGCAACCACCACTGCCCGTTCCGAAATACTCGGGACATTGACCGGCGCGCCGGTGCAGCGCGGCGCCTTCCTGTTGTTCGCCCTCGCGCTCGCCGTCGCGGCCGTGCTGGGGCTGGCGGTGATGCTGCTGCAGCTGGCGCTCGGTGCGGCAGACAGGGAAGCGACTCTGGCGCGGCTGGCGACGATGGGGCTCGGCGAGGGGCAGCGGGCCCGGCTGGTGCTGTTCGAAGTGCTCCCGGCGGTCATCGCGGCGGCGGTCGCGGCCGTCGCGTCCGCGCTGGTGCTGCCGCGGGTCGTCGCGCCGGCGATCAACCTGTCGGTCTTCACCGGCTCCAGCGCTGGCGTGCCGCTCGTGCCTGACGTGGCGTCGGTCGCGCTGCCGATCGCCGGGCTGGTCCTGGTGGCGGCGGTGACGCTGACAATCGAGATACGGGCGCGGCGCGGCGTCGTGGCGACCCTGCGCGGAGGTGAATGAGTTGGCTGCGCTCGACGCGCTTCGGATGGACACGGCGCCAAGTTCCGGTGTCGGCTATGGTGACGGGGCCCTGATCGCCTGCGACCGGCTGGTGCGTATCTACAGTGCAGAAGGCATCGAGGTGCAGGCGCTGCAGGGCCTTGACCTGGTGATAGCGCCCGGGGAACTGACCGCCCTGGTGGGCGCGTCGGGATCCGGCAAGTCCACGCTCATGAACATTCTGGCCGGTCTTGACGCGCCGACGGCCGGCCAGGTCCGGGTGGCCGGGCACGACCTAGGGTCGATGTCGGCGCGGCAGCGGCTGCTGTACCGGCGTTCGGTGGTGGGGTTCATCTGGCAGCAGACGTCGCGGAACCTACTGCCGTACCTGACCGGGCTGCAAAACGTCCACTTGCCGCTGCGGCTGGCGGGCGCGTCGCGCTCGGTGCGCCGCACGCGCGTGCCGGAACTGCTGGAAGTGCTTGGCGTCGCGCACTGCGCGGGACGCCGGCCCGACCAGATGTCCGGCGGCGAGCAGCAGCGTGTCTCGATCGGCGTGGCGCTCGCGAACTCGCCGTCGCTGCTGCTGGCCGACGAGCCGACCGGCGAACTGGACACGGAGACGGCGGCCTCTGTTTTCGGTGCCCTGCGTATGGCTAACTCTGAGCTGGGGGTCACGGTGCTGGCCGTGACGCACGACCCGGAAGTCTCGGGGATGGTCCGGCGGGTGATCGCGATCAGGGACGGGCGGACGAGCACGGAGACGCTGCGTTCTGATTCGGCGGACGACTCTGGGCTGGGGCACGCGGTGGAGTACGCGGTGCTCGACCGGTCCGGGCGGCTGCAGCTGCCGCACGAGATGACCGAAGCGCTCGGCATGCGCGATCGTGTCCGTCTGGAAGCCGAGCCCGACCACATCGGTGTCTGGCCGGACCGCACTTCTCCTTCCCTTTCAGGGCCGGATGCGCAAGCCAGTGTCAGAGAAGGAATCGATGGCGCATCCGCACCAATCCCCGGTGAGGCGGATTGATAATGACAGGGCTGGGTTACGGGCCGAACTTCAGGACCAGGCCGTAATTGCCGTGCCCCTTGGACAGGTCCCCGGTCACCAGCATCGAGTGGGTACCCGGTATCGAGGTGATGCTGCTCAGGTCCTCCAGGGTCATGCCGCGCACGGCTGGCACGGCGTACCTGGTCCAGTGCCCGGCGTTCAGGTGATCGATGTACCAGTGCTGAGCGGGCGCGGGGCCCTGGTCGATGAGCCACAGCCCGCCGTGACCATCCTGAGCCGCGTCGTCGACCTGGCTGACACGGACCCCGAACTTGATCTTGGCCCAGCGTGTGCCGTTCCAGTGCAGCAGGTACAACGGGGCGCCATTATTTCCTGAACGCAGTAGGACCCCCTGCTGCAGCCAGGCGTCCCGCGGACCGGTCGCCGTGAGTTCGTTGACGTACCCAACGTCACCGGACGCTAGCTTCACCCCGGGCACCGGCGGGGTAGTGCCCCAGCGGGTGCCGTTATAGTGCATGAGGACTTCCGGATGACGGCCGCCCGCGGCGGGTCCCAGCCCCCATATGTCGTTCGGCGCCAGCGCGCTTATCCAGACGGGGGTCGCGGGCAGCGCGACCTTGGTCCAATTACGACCGTTGTATCGCGCCGCGAAATGGTCCGGAGTGAACTCCGTTGCGGACCCGATACTGAAGACCCAGACGGTATTAGGACCGAAGACGACCGCCTGCGCGTTGGGGTTGTCGGCCGGGTCCGGTGAGACACGGATGACAAACCCCGGGAGCTGCACCGACCGCCACGTGTGCCCGTTCCAGCGGATCGCGCCGGTGCCGTCAGGGACAGAGCCCCAGAAATCCCACACGTTAGTGGCGGTGCTCGCGCCGACGGAGAGCGTGTCGAGGACGTCATTAATCAGGCTTTCCGGCACGGGTACCTGCCGCCAGGCGCTCCCGTCGTAGCGTTCTACGAAGGCCGCCGGCCCGGTTGAGGCCTCATTCCACCAGATGGACCAGGCATCGCTCGCACTCGTCGCGGTGACGCCTATGCCCGAGCTTTCCGCTTGGCTGAATATCTTGATCACTCGCCAGCCAGTGATTCCCGCCGCCGCGCCGCCAGTGGTTCCCGCCGCACTGGCGGGGACCACGGTAGCGAGCAGAAGTCCTGTGATTCCGGCGGCTACGCGGTAGATCACGCTATGCATGGCGCCTCATCCATCTGCGCGGTTCTGGCCGTAAAAGTACGCTCAGCAGAAATTCTGGAGGATTCTGCCGCCCATGGGGGCTGTTGCAGGATTGCATGCGCGCTCGTCCAGGGCAAGTCGCCCAGGTGGCGCTCGCGGGGCGGTGTCGTCGGCGCCTGAAAAACTATGTGGCCGACCGATTTGCGGGCTATGTCCGGATATATCTCCTTGCCGGCAGCTACCGTGCCCGGATGAATGGCCCGTTCAGCTGCCAATAGCAAGCTGAACGGGACATTCATCTGCTGGGCCAACGCCAGCGAGGGCGCTTGCCCGTGCTGGGAGTTGCT
>Ga0210395_10001806_pt1 | contig 16612 bp, 12 predicted proteins | sample IncBWH4OmetaG_FD_150861 | JGI IMG/M metagenome (GOLD analysis project Ga0210395, IMG submission 150861) | Forest soil microbial communities from Barre Woods Harvard Forest LTER site, Petersham, Massachusetts, United States - Inc-BW-H-4-O ... | reverse complement strand
GTTCAACAGATATGTTTGCGATGCTTATAATATTTGATACATTATCTGAATTCAAGGAACTTAATACCATTTTGGTTATAGTATCTATGAAACTAATTAAAAATACAGATATTATTAATGCAATTATATTCGATATGATCAAAAATATTATTCCGTAAACAATAAAGAAATTATTAGATTTGCTAGTAAAATTATAACACTTTATTATAAACTTGTGAATACGTTCACCAAATATAGTCTTCATAAATGTGAGTCCCCACTCTTTATTAACTATTTTGTTGGCTATTAACAAGGTTACTAATCCTCAAATGAAAATTAAAATACATACATGTATTATAAAATTACCGTTTAACACTTCTAAAATTGCACTTAATTCTTTACTATTGTTAGGAAACTCTATACTAGGAAAATTACCGAAATTTCCTAGATCTCCGCCACTAGGTCCTCCTTCAGATCCCGAATCACCTTTATTGTTAAAAGCTCCTTGAACGATAGTACTTATGCCATTCGCAACACTGACTGCTGTACCTCCTACTACTCCACTCGCCCCTACAAATGCTAATTTGGCTAAGGGATGCATAGGAGATCTAACAATCATCTTTGCACCTGCTGCTATACCAGCTGCAGTAGCGCCACCTATTGTAGCGGTTTTAGCAATAGAATCCAAAGGTATATTAAACTTAGAATTATTAATACTAACTCCTGTATTATGAACATCACCTTTGATATCGGGTTTTACATTTTCAATCACCTTTTTAACAATATCTTCGGATCCTTGCATATGAATGACTTCTATGTTATAATAATAGGACAAGATCATAAACAGTATAAATACACCTACAAAACTATATATGACAAATTTAACTAATTTGCTTATTTTAAACAAATAAACACCCAAGATACAAGCTAAAGTGAGCTTAGTCACATTTTCATATGAGGTTCTAATCATTGTTATTAATTTCATTGTTTTTCTTAATACTATTTCTATTACTAGATAAATTCTTTCTAAAGTGCGAATTAAACGGGATTTGAACCCGCATCTCTTTTATGATAATAAAAGACCTTGACCATTAAGTTATTAACGCGCTCCATTCTTACTAAATAAATCCTTATAAAGATCTTATTTTATTAAAAACACTATCTGTTATATAAAAATAATATATATTAGAATAAATTGAAAACAACACAAAGGTTATAAATTAAATAAATCCAACCAGAAACCAGAAAAATTAGGCAAATAATAAGGAAAATAAATTCATTATAAAAATTATCGTTACACTCAGTAAATCTCTTCACTGTTCGGACTATACCTTCATCTTAAAGTTTATACGCATTCTTCTAACTAACTCTCTTATCTTAAATAATCTATTATAATTACTTTTGTATTTAACATAAGATCTGGCTCATATTTTATACTCCAATGATTTCATTCCTTTCATAGTATACTTAAAGTATTCTATTATATTCTCAATAGCCCTTGAATTTGTAGTATCTAATATATAATGATTATATAATTCTTTGTATTTAACATTATTTTTAATACCCAGTAAGATACCTATTGATTCTAACACAATCTTATCTAATTTTTGCGTTAGACCGAAACCATGAACTATCCTTTCTGAACTTTTATTAGTAAGGTAAAAACTGCCTTCTGCTTCAATAAAGCCAATAATTCAACTTTTAGTCATTACATTATTAATAGAATTCACATCTGTTAATGGTAAATTTGCTTTCTTTCAAGCAGGAGATATATAATCATTCGCGGGTTTTGAACTTTTAACTTTGGTTAACTCTTGATCTTTTTCCTCTTTAGTTAATTCATCATTATTCAATACAAATAAAGCTTTTCTTAACTTTAAATAATCAAAATGTTTTGTAGTTAATAGTGAATATTTATCAAAAATAGGAATTATAACAGTTTCTATTGTTTTTCTATTTCTTATAAAGAATTGCACTTTGTCCCCGTCTTCAGTTATAGAACCTACTCCTAAATTTCCTTTTATATAGTTCAAAACACGAGCATTATATTTTGATTGTGCTATTTTAAACCCTAAATTTCATTTTGTAGTTTCATTAACTACTTGTCGTGAAATATGAAAATTACCATCTCCATCTGTAAAACCCACTAACCACTCTTCAAAGTTGATGTTATTGCTAAGATGCTCTTCATTAAGTCTCTGATGACTAGAAAATCTTTGTTGATTTTTTAACCAGGCGCATTGTCTCCTTGACCCACATATTTTTACGTACATCATGATGTATTTTGTCAAAGTGTCAAAAAAAATCAGATATGAGTAATGTGGTACGTGTAATATAAAATAATATATTACTTGAAGAGTTTCACGCATCGAGAAGAGTTTATTCGCTTCTATGTTACCATAAAACAACTCCTTATATTTAAGAGTTCATCCTGTACCCGCTCCTCCTTCTAGACATGCTGAAAGTAACAGTAAAGCCAAACTAGGGATCAATAATCAAAAGCTTAGATTATTAAGCCTTGGATATGCCATATCTGGCCCTCCAATTAATAAGGGCAAAAAGAAGTTACCAAATCCTCCTATTAGGGCTGGCATAACCATAAAGAATATCATTAATATGGCATGAGCAGTTATTATACTATTATACAATTGGTTACCTGAAATGTATTGAACACCTGGCCCACTTAATTCCATTCTTATTAACAGTGAAAATGAAGTACCTATTAACCCGGAAAATATAGCAAAAATAAAATATAATATACCAATATCTTTGGCATTAGTAGACATAAACCATCTCTCTTTTCATCCTTCATATGTATAATTCACGATATTATTTTGACTTAGTGCAGAATCCCCAGTAAAAAGAGTTTTTGAACAAGTGAAGAATCTCTTATTAATCCCCAAAGTATATAATTTAGCAGATGATAGACAATACTTAAATTTGGCTAAATTTGATATTGTTGAGTCACTATGGGAGCCATCTTCGGACGTATTGTCCAAATTACCTTCATCTTCTTCGTAGAGCTGGGCACTTTGCCTATTCCCCCTATCAAACACTCTCTTTACTGGGAACAATTCTAATTATGAACTTGTAAGGTTTATATATTTTTAAGTTTTTAACAGATTTACTTGAACTACATTAAAGGGTTAACTGAAAGAATTAATTATCATTAAAACTAATATAACAAATCGCTGGCGAAAAACTTGCCAATCTACGAAAGTTACGAATACACGAAGGGGAGCCGAGGTGAGAGAGGGCAAAACGAGAATCGGAAAATTATTATAGGCATAAGATACCTTATCGTCCAAATATATACCATAAATGATAGTATAAATCCTTGCCCTCACAATTCATCATTAAATTGTATTTTTTTCTATTAGGAAATAAACCCGACTATTTATTACTTTCAGAAAACTTTTGAATCTTTTCCGCCAATTCTTTAGCCATATCCGCCATTTTCACCGCCTCTTCCTTGTTAATCTTCTTTATGGCTGATCTTAATTCATGTATATCATCTTTAGTAAATAGTTCGTTATTTTCACCTAAGGCGTTCTCAGCATTCTTCAATGCGCTAACAATACTTTTATAGGTCTTCTTGCTACTTTCAAGGTCTTGAGTTGCTTTTTTTATTTGAGTCAATAACTCATCTGCTGGCTTACCTTTGACAAACATATTTACACCTTTACCTATCAGAGGTGTAAACACTTTTTCTTGGTTACCAGCTTCTAACATACTGTCTATCAGGAAAGATGTACCAACTAAACCCAATCCGGCGGATCCCACTTGACATCCATACTTTCAACAAAAAAGCAATTTACCTGCAGCACCAGCAAGGTGATCGATTAGTGAATTCCTAATTTCCAATTTATTACTTCTCAAGACTTTAATCCCATAAATTAACTTTATGATACTAATAATGGTAATATAAACTAAATGTAATAGTGCTAGTACCAAAATGAGATAATTAAAGGGAGACATAAATAACAAATATTTTTTAGTCAAAAATGTTATAACAGATATACCCCCTAAAACTCTGAAAATTCTTGTGAACACGTGGTCATGAAAACTCGCTACTTTGGGCGGGATCATAGGTGTTTTTCATCCTACTTTAATTCCAGTTCATATTCTTTGTAATATTGTTCTGTTATTTCCGTTTTCCTTTTTGTTTTCTACCTTCATGCTAAATTTGCGTATTTGCATTTTTCCAATACTACTATTATTACTACTGTCTTTTTGAATAAAGCTCGAGTTATATTTGAAACTTGGGCTCAAAGTATTTTCCGATATACTGAGTATAATAACTATAACCAGAAAGTAACTAAAGTATAGGCCGGTACAAATTTGACCAAATTCTATGTATGGAGATTCTACATGACAAGCTCCTAGCTTCATTAATATAAGAAAATCAAATACGAATAGTCAGAACGCAATCTTGCTTAAAGGTCTATATTGTAAACCTTTTACTTTGCTTAAGTCCACTAATGGTAATAAAAGTATAGCTAATATAGCACTGAACATAGCTATAACTCCTAAGAATTTGTCAGGGATAGATCTTAATATGGCATAGAAAGGTAAAAGATATCACTCTGGCACAATTGCAGGAGGAGTTTGCATTGGATTAGCCATTATAAAATTTTCACTATCACCTAAAACATTAGGACCATATATAATAAATAATCCTAATGCGAAGATAAGCATAAATATTGTTATCAGGTCCTTAAATAGATAGTAGGGAGCAAAAGATATTCTATCTGCGTTACCCGAAATACCTACAGGATTACTTGACCCTGCTGTGTCATGTAATGCGATTAAATGAATTAGGACTAATGCGGCCAAGATGAAGGGCAATAAGTAATGTAAAGCAAAGAATCTATTTAATGTAGCGTTATTTACACTAAACCCTCCCCAAATAAATTCGACTATATCTTGTCCAATTCAAGGAATGGCACTAATAAGATTAGTAATAACGGTAGCACCTCATAATGACATTTGACCAAATGGTAGGACATACTGACTTCCTTATCCACGGGTATAACGGAATAAGTTAGAATAACTTTAAATTCGTATATTCTATTAGTTAATTTCTTTAACTAAAAGTTTCGCCTGTGCATTAAGCAGCATTTCAGCTACCCATATGTGACCCAGTCTGTCGCGATTATCTAGATAACCGACGATCTATTATAAATGCATAAGTAGGTACTTTCTGCTTTAATCTTTTGATCGTTTTCACAATATGTCGCCAGAGAAATAGTATATATTTCTCCAATAACCCTGTCAGGTCATTTCACTTTAATTTTTATTTTCTTCTAGAAGTTACATAAAAACTTTCAACTCGTGAGACTATAGTATGGATATAAATTATTTGTATTTTACTATTCAACGTCTTAATAAAATTTGCTTTTCTGTTTTTAATGCTCTTCTTATAGTTTTATCACCACAATTCAAACTTCTAGACGCTTCAGAGATACTATTGTACTCCCCGTATACTGTATTATTACTTAAGTTATATAACACTATAGCCTTTGAGTTCTTTTTAATTGTGCCTAAGAACTCTTTAGATAGTACACGAGGTTCTATCCTAGCTAAAGCCTTTGTTTTCATTTTTGCTTTAGTTTCTTCACTTAGAGTTCTGCCTCGATTCAAGTTACCTACAGCTTTACGACGTTCTTCACTATAATTAGTTTTCATTCGGATCCGAGTTATTTCAGTATGTTTATAACCAAAACTAGAACCAGCTTCTGTTAATATATTATAGTTTGGCAATAAACTTTTTATATAAAAATCCTCTAAATCTATTAATCTTTTATTATTTTCTACATTAACTTCTTCAGGAAACAATTCCAATATAATAAAAGCAAAGCTATTTAGACCGTATTTTTTAACAGCTAACTTGACGATCTTGCTTCCACTAAAGTTAACAAGATGTCTGTAAAATCTACTATATATCTTATTAGTGGAAGCTGATCCTATATAATAATCTTTAGTTATTTTATTAAAAATTAAATAAATGCCACTAATATTATCACTATCCCTTTTTATTTTATTTTTGGTTATTTGATCATTTAGATTTTCATAAATAATAATAGGGTTTAAGTTATTTTCCTCGATAAATTCTAAAACGACAAGACTTGCACCATTATTAACTCTACAGTCTGTACTAAAAAATCTTTTATTTACATGCTTTCCTTTATTACAAATATCTGAATTCAATCTTAAGTGGTCCATTCTGGGGATGTCCTGACTTGAATAGTTCTTATTAAAATAAATTATATATCCATACCATTTTGGGCTATATTTAATAAAACCCAGAAAACCTGTAGCTATCATAGCTATAATAATTATAGTTCCTACTATTCAAACTAGAGTCCTAGACCCTTTAAAAGACCCATAATAAATACCTCTACCAATATGTAAATAAACTAATAAAAAGAAATATGACGCAGTATTACTATGTAAATAACGGATTAATCAACCATTATTAACGTCTTTCATAATATGTTCTATAGAATTGAACCCCTCTGCAATACTAGGATTATAGTGCATAGCTAAAGTAACACCACTTAATATTTGTATTATTAAACATACAGCTAATAATGAACCAAAGTTTCAGGCATAACTAATATTACTAGGTTGTGAAGAATCTATAAGATATGAATTTACTAACTTTAATAAAGGATGACTTTTAAAGATTCTCATAATTAAACTTATGAAAAAAAATTGATTTATATATTGCTTACTCAAATTTATATTCAGATAATTAGTTTTACTAAAACGAAGTTCATCTAAATGTCGTCTTTCATATGCTCTTTGGGTCCTTCACCTCTTGTTACAGATTCAACTTTTTAATGTTCTTAGCTAGATTTAACTCTAGGAAAAGATCAGATATATTTTAAATTAATAACATTTCAGCAGCATATAGAAACAAATAAGCAAAGGAGAAGTTTATGAGTTATAATCTCTTACTCTAATCTCTTGGAACAAAGATATCATCTTCAAAAAAGTAAAACTTTTTAAATATAAACAGAGACAAGAATTAGTACAAGGCAAAAAATTGTATTTTATTATATAAATTGCTTTCATAATAATTCCTATTTCTCCATTTTGCAAAAAGAGAACTATTCCAATTAATCTTTATCTAATTTATAGTGATATTAGATATAAAATTCTACTCCTATTACAGCTATTTATCCCTTATTGCTCTATTACGCATAATATATAATAGCAAAAGTTAAAGAGGGTTTAAGGTTTAAATAACAATATTAAGACAAAATATATAATTAATAAATAGAATTATGGGGAAACAGAACTAATAAAACAAGCAAACGTACTAAACCAATATTAAATTTCGTAAACAATGTTAATATTTACAATATGATATATATCATAATCTATGTCTACACACCCGAATCTAGATTCGAACTAGAATTCTAATATTAGAAGTAAAATGTTCTACCATTGAACTATTCGGGCTTTTTTTGTTGAAAAATCATAAGACAAATATACATAATGACAAAAAACAATTGTACAAAATAAATAAATATACTATGTATCAAAATATACAGTATTGCACATATAATTAAATATAAAGCATAATTAGTTACTATACCTTTACTCAAACTAGTTATCCGTTTACTAACCGAGAACAGTATTTTTTCTACACCTACAGGACCTAATAACTCTATACTTCCTTTGTCTAAAATCTTAATTGTATGACCCCCTAAATTTAAGATCGTATTTACTAAATAATTATTGTATATAAATTCGAAGAAAAAACGTTGATTAAATAGTCCATATATATAATAAACTAACTTGTTAATTTTAAGAATAATAAATCCATGGTTAAAATATTCACTGATTGTCACATATAGTATTAAGGATACTAAAGTAAGTATAAAAGGAATAAATTTTAATATACTTACTTTATCTTTTCCGTCTCCAGTTAGGAAAAAATATGAAGCTCCGCTTGTATCTCCTCCTAAAATGTTAAGGTCAGAAGAGAAAGTAAAGGGTAATAAGGAGAATTCAGTGTCTATGAGAATTTCATGTAAAGGATGTACAAAAACACTATTATCTGAAAATACCCCTGACCCCAAGCCCACATAAATGTCCTTAGTAATATAACCAAAGAATATAGAAAATATTGCTAATATAATTAAAGGTACATTCATAAAAACATTCCCTTCATGTACCTTATTATAATTATTATATACTCCATTCGGTCTAGATATAAAGGTCAAATATATGATTTTTGCGGAGTATAATGTAGTCAAAATAGCTCCCAATACAGATATAATATAAACTGATGTACCTACAAAAGTATGTTGTGAATATAAAGATTCGATTATTAAATCCTTACTATAATATCCACTTAGGAAAGGAATGGCTATCAAACTGAAACTTGCTATTAATATCACAGAATATATAACTGGTAAAAATAAAATTAATCCCCCATATTTTCTCAGATCTTGATTATCCGACATAGCATGAATTATAGAACCTGCGCCTAGAAATAACAAGCCTTTATAAAAAGCATGGTTCATTAAATGATATAAAGCCAAATAATGACAAGATAGTCCGATAGCTATTACCATCATACCTAATTGACTCATAGTAGAATAAGCTATAACTTTTTTTATGTCTTGTTGAAAAAACCCTATCAGGCTGCTAACTATCGCAGTTATTCCGCCTAATCATAATATTAGTACGGGTAAGGTAGAACTAAATTCTAGTAAAGGAGAAGAACGGACCAAAATATATACACCTGCCGTAACCATAGTGGCAGCATGTATAAGCGCAGATACGGGAGTAGGACCTTCCATAGCCATAGGAAGTCAAACATGTAAACCTACTTGTGCACTTTTAGCCATGGCTCCTATCATTAAACATATTCCTATCATGGTAATTATGTTTGTATTAATATAAGGGGCTAATGAAAATACGATTGCATAATCTAAATCTCCCAAAGTTAATAAAATAATAAACATACCAATTGTTAAAAAACAATCACCTACTCTATTAGTCAAAAATGCGGATATAGAACTTAAATTAGCAGCTATTCTAGTATATCAAAAATTGACCAATAAATATGAACATACTCCAACTCCTTCTCATCCTACAAACATTAATAAATAATTGCTAGCTGTAACTAGTATTATCATCATGAAAGTAAATAAACTTAAGTAACTGAAGAATCTAGGATTATGAGGATCTGTATTCATATAACTTATAGAATATACATGAACAAGTGAACTAATTATTAATATAGGTATAAGCATAGAAAGTGTTAAATTATCAAACTGGAAATTTCACATTATATTAACCGATTCACAATTTAATCAGTTGAATAAACTTATTTTTACGGGATTGGAATAAGTCAAACCTAAAACAAAACTAAAAATTGCTAGTATTGCACTAAATATGACTAGACTCGAATTCAAAACATGGCTTCCTAATGTCCCGATTTTTCTACCAAAAAAACCAGATACTATTGATCCAATTAAGGGTAATATTATTATTGTCAAATACATTAATAATTAATTATGGATATATTTCCTCTTCGTTTTCCTCTTTCTCCTTAGAAAATTCCTTAGGAAGGTTAGAGTATTTCCAAGATTTCTAATCTTGCCTGACTATATCTTAAGCAAATAAATTTTTACCTATATTTTTGTCTCATTACTTTCATTATTCCCCTTTCATTACTGTTACTATGCTTATCTTATTATTATCCCCATGGTTATATCGTTATATTGGTAATTGCTCGATTTTTGGGAAGGATAACAAAATCATGTCATATTTGAACCCAATATAATAAAAGGAAAAGCTCTTTTGTACAATATTTAAAGGAGAAAAATAAAATAACACGAAAACTAAAGCAAAGGTTATTTACCAACCCCCGTTTAGTCGATGGACCTTTTGCCAATTAAGTCTTATTATTAGGACTACTAAGATATACATAAATCCCTTTTTCTATACTTGCTAAGCTTTATGTAATTAAGTCGAAGTAATGACAATTTATTTGCATACTTCTCCTTACATTGCTATGCACTATAGGACAAAGATAAATGAACTAAAGCAAAAAGTTCTAGTTTGCTACAAGTTATTTATATTTAGTCATAAGCATTTCACCTTTGCGATAATTGGTACTTGGTTGCAGATTGTCTATTTCATTTCTTTATACAAATCCTTTTTACCTTACAACGAGTTATTACCTGTTCCATTTACTACATTACTGCATTAATTTGGTAGATTTGTCTTTAAGAGTTTCCCGCAATTTGAGGATTTCGCCCTTACAACTATATAAGTGACTAGATGAAGGTTCACTTCACCTTTTTAGATCTAATTCTTTTATGCCTTACTTTTAAACTATTCATAGCTTACTAAAACCGTCGTACATATTATATTAAGGATATAAATAGCTAAAGATAAAAGAACTTTTTAATCTATAAAATGCCACTAGAATCGCTAACCCTATTGCTGATTCTGCTCCAGCAATCGTTATGACATATATTCCAGAGAGTTGACCAATGATATCATCAATAATTACGGAGGTCATCAATATTAAAATTACTACAGATAATAACATTATCTCTATTGAAATTAGCATTAATATCATATTTTTTCTATTAAAGATGAATCCAAGGATCCCTATAAAAAAAAGTACTAAAGTTATAATCATTGTCCACATTTTCACTTTTATAAATATAAGATCTCTTTTCTTGTTCTATTTAACCTTTTGCTCTACTGTGATGGTAAAATTTGCAAAGTTGTTTGATATATTACAATGTAAGATAGGATTAAAGTGAAATTAGAAAAAGGAAAAAAGCATGAAGATAGTAAAGCCAAGGAATAATATAAGGAACAACGTTCGTCATCCCTCTATGCAGTTAAATAAGCTCGTATTATAATTAATCGTAATAATAATGGTAAAAATAATCGAGATATTAGGTATAGTATGATAAATAAAGTTACAAATGTGAATATTACTTCATTTTTAAAATAAAAGGGATTTAATTGAGGCATTGTTAATTTAAGATATTTCACTTTTTTTAGTTCGCGCTTAAATGGTCGCATTTAGTTTACAGTCTATGACCTATAGTTCATAGCTCGATTATATTGTCTGCTTTATTTTTATAATCTTATAAACCTTATAGTCTATATTTTAATTATTTGACATAACATAACTAACATTTGGTTAATATACTATTATTAATACAATCTTTTTATTATTGCTAAAAATCCTTTAAATAAGACAATAAATTGAAATATGGCTTTATTAACTTAATTAATATAATAATAAGAGCTATAAGGGATTCGAACCCTGATTTTTACTAGATCTGCAATCTAGCGATACAACCATATATCATTATAGCTCTGAAACGAAAAGGAACCATATATATATTGTTCTATTTATTTTAAGGGCCTATTAACAACAAATTGCAAATGTACCGCTAATGATAAACTAGGAACTAGATTCATGGCTCCTTTCCGTTTCAATGATCTGTTTTTATGGTTATGAAAATTGGAATAAGTGCTAACAATATAGGGTTCAGTGGAATTAACCAATTATTATGAAATTAGAAAAAATAATATAGTACATGTACACGTGTAATCTATTGACTTTCTATGATATCAGAAAAATTGAGGGTCAGAGCGGGAAGGTAAGGGAGAAAATAATACTATAACAAGACGTGTAATAGACATAATAGTAAAAGGATATATCCGAATAATATAGGTAATAAGACTACTCAACAAAAAGACATTAATTGGTCAAATCGTATTCTAGGAAAAGATGCTCTTATTCATATAAATATGTATATCAAAATAGACGTCTTAATACCTATTATTAAGGGATGGATAAATATGTTAGTCTTAAGATTTAATATAATAGGTTCTGAATATACACGAGCTATTTCCTCCAAATCTCAAGGAAAAGAATATTGAAATAAATCAAAATTATAATAAAATATATTATATTTTAAGTTAAATTCCAAATATCAATGTATTAATTGTATTATATCTATATTGAAAGGTAACAAATAACCTCCTAGAAATAATATCACAAAAAATAAGGACATCACTACAATATTAGAATATTCTGCTAAAAAGAAAAATACGAATACGACAGAAGAATGTTCTGTCATAAATCCGCTAACTATTTCTGATTCCAAAAAAAATCAATTTACTTTGGTACATTTACCTTAAAATAATACATGTCTTTATATAATAAACCTTTACTCAAATATTTACTAACTGTCGGTTTGGAAATGTTCAGATATTTAGCTAGATCTGAAGCATAATCGAAGCTTTTCACTAGATTATTATTTAAATCATAAATACCTACTCCCTCTATGTACTTTCTCTTCTTAGTTCTCATCAAATGTTTAGTCTGTTCTGTATGAGTTTTACCATACATAGGGTTCAATTTTCCCGGTTTACTAATCAAAAGTTTAGCTTTCTCATCATGATGTTTCCCATAAAAAGGATGATTAGTTTTATCTTTATATCTTCTAGCCATCTTTATCTTAGCTTCTTCAGTATGTTTATAACCAGACAAACTTGTAGCATCCTCTATAAAATTATACAGATCTTCGAACTTAAATCTCTTTATATAGATACTTTCCAAATCAGTTAATAGTTTGTTACTACTCGGTTTGTTAATATAAGAAAAATATTCATAAACATAGAATTCAAAATCTCGTAGACTATATTTAGAAATCGCAGATTGTAAAGCACGGTTGGATTTCCTGTTGTTTAAATGTTCATTTAATCTTAAATATAGATCTCTGGCACTTCCTATATACTGTTTACCATTTATCTTATTAATAAATCCATAGATGCCTCCTTTTCTGTGTAACATATCTCTTTTAGAAAATATAAATTCTTTGTCTTGTAGATTGTCTAGGATAAAGATAGGTATAAGAGGTGTATTGTTATAAGTAGAATAATTTCTGTCCTTGCCTTGTCCCTTGACCCTTGGTCAAGGACCAGAGGGTCAACAGGATCTTTTGATTTGATATCCAAGGATATTAAACGAGCAAAGGTGTGAGTTATTAAATGTTATGTATTTATTTTTAAGTAAACTACGTTTAATTGATTTCCTGGGTTCCTCCTATATTTTCATATAAGTTTGGACTATATCTTACACAAACTAGTTTTGTTATATGTGATTGCGTATAGTCTCTGAAGATCTTATTAATTTCCAGAAAGATCACAATCCTTATTCTTTTGTGTCCTCTTATCTTATTTACTTCTATTTATCTTGCTGATAAAAAAAGAAGCAAAGACTCAAAGAGAGAATTTCTTTCAATAACTCGAAAATCAGGTTTTTTGAAAACATTATATTTTAATGTTATACTTCGCGTTGTGAATCTAACTTACTTCTCCCTAAATAATCCATGATCATATCTTCTCGAGTTATTTACTCTTTTTAAGAAAATTTTGCTTAATTGTATTTAAAAGAAGATTTTCGTATTCAGGGTTCGAAAAGTCATATAAAGCTCTGGAGCTTATTTTATGATGCTTAGCCATATGGAATCCTTGAGCCACATATTTATTATTTGGACCAAAGAAAGCAAATATGAATTTGGCCATTAAGAATTCAGTAGGAGAAAATATATGTTTGAGAGTATTATTATTTCCACTTAAATCCAAATTTAATAACTTAAACATAGATTTGATAGAAGCTCATCCTATCCTGTTAAAATGAAGAATAACAGATAAATCCTTATTTCTATCGTTATACATAGATATTTTCTCTAGAAAATCTACGGTGAAAAATTCTGTTATATCTATTTTGCAAATAATTAAGCTACGATTTTCTACAGAAGGTAATTCAGAATATCCGTTTCTACTTAGTTTAGGATCAAAAATATCTAAAATTAATAGCTTTTTAAAATAAAAGTGATTAGAAACATTAAAAATAGTACTATCAGAATTTAATTTAAATGGACTTTTCTTATTATCTACAAAAAAGAAAGCACTGCAATAAACCCTATTTCGTTTATACGTTCTATGATATTTGAAATAATTTAAGCTAAGATAAATATGAAGACATTCAGGAATCAATTGATTTATATTCTCATTAATAATATTAATCGATACGTCATTAACGTTACCATCATAGTTTTTATCTGCTACTATTTGTGACAATTTACTAATGACATTATCTGATGTTCAGTTACTGTATAATTTATTCATGTTTTTCATTTTATTAATTTTTTTCTTTAGATAAAAAGGGAAATGACAGCGTCTCAAGAAATACCCTTAATTATCATATGAGAGCCTTTAACTATGGTCGGACGACAAACCTACTACTTAGATTTTTGTATAATATCTGAGATAAGATCTATATTATTTAATATAAATTGAGAAATGAGATAACTACCAGTACAAGCTATTAATAATAATATTAATATAATTCAAGCTCAAACTTTGTTCATTTTACCTATATAATTTATACTTTTGATAACTAAGTTATAAAAACGTTCACCACTTATTTGACCAAAAAAAATTGTAAATATATTTTTTATGAATAACAATTTCCAGTTATATTCAATGATTAAGTCACATAAAAGTACGATAATCAAGTTATTGAGTAAGTATAAAATTATAATGTGTAAATAATAGTTGGAAGTTAATAGGTCTGTGACGCTACTATTACTAAAAATATTTTCAACACTATCAATGCCAAAAGCGGAAGAAAAAGGATCATTAACATCACGACTCGTAGAAGAATCTATCGGCGTTGGAGTTGTAATCACAGAGACGGTTTCCTTAGATGTAATAGTAGAAGGATTAATCTTATTTTGAGTCATATTATTAGCAGCCGCCGTGACCGTATACAAGACCCCTGCCATAGCACCCCCCTGCTGCCATAGTACCTATTTTTACAGCGGGGTGAAAAGAAGAACCTTTCAGTACATTGACTCCTGCATTCATACCTGCTCCTATTGCAGCCCCAATTCCTATGTTTCCTCCTAATTTATAAAGAGCATTAGCTGGCAAGTTAACATTATTTACATTGATATTGTTGTCTTTGATCTTAACCTCACCCACTTTAATATCAGGTAAGTTACCATTCCCTTCGGGCCCCATGCAATAAACGATGTCAAGTGGATATAAATAATATAAAAGGAGAGTAAGAATTATTGCTCCTATTACAATAACTATATATTCTAAAGTTATAGGGTTAAGAAAAAAATCCGCGAACTTTCTTCCAAAATATCCTTGTAACAAGCAAAAAGTGATTAGAGCAGTAAAAATAATTATATAAAAATTTAATAGATCAAAAGACATTAAAAAATATACAAATAGATAAAAGAGGAAGGAAACCTCTAAGAACCTCTTAAGTAATACCTAGTTTCAAGGTAATGGTTTATAAACAAAATAACTCTTAATAATAGAAAAAAGAATTTAGATACAATGTATGCTATGTTTAGGGCATTTTAGCGAAATCCTCATAAAACACCCATAATAGATTTATAGGCCATACATAACTACTTTACTGTTACAATATACAAACTTTGATAAAACTCTGACAGGCAATAAACAGATGCAAAAGAGTAAGGATTGTGATCTTTCTGGAAATTAATAATATTTCCTGCTAATTGTCCATTTTACGAGTCGTTGGAGTTCCCAGCATATTGCAATCTTTAAAGAGGCCAAATCTATTTAGTTAGATAAGGTTTTAGCCTCTGCTAAATCAAAGGGAGCTCTGTTTGTTTCCGCTACAATCGCAATAAAAAACATTAGTGCTAAAGGGAATAAAGGGAATATTAACCATATCGGCTTTTGATATTGTATAATATCATTCACATTAATATTACCTGTGCTTATGACAACTAATAATACTATTGTACTTATTACTAATTCGTAACTAATCAATTGTGCGGTGCTTCGGATAGAACCTAAAAAAGAAAATTTGGAATTTGCAGCTCATCCCGCAATCAATATACCATAAGTACCTAGGGATGAAATGGCTAAAAAGTACAATATATTTAATTTCAAATCGACTAATACCTCAAAGGAACCAAATATTAAGGCTCCATACATACAAAGTGAAAAATACAAAGTAAGCACGGGACCAAGGAAAAATACACTAGAATTAGATAATGATGGAAAAATACATTCTTTTATAATTAACTTTAAAGCATCCGCAAAAGCTTGTAACAGTCCATAGTAGCCTACAAGATTGGGTCCCAGTCTTCTTTGCATACTAGCCATTGTTTTTCTCTCTGCAATTGTCACGAATGCTACTATTAATAATACTGGCATACACAATCCAATTACTTCAAGAATCGAGATTATATTAACATTCATATTTATTTATTTACCTGGATTATAACACATTAAAAGAATGTGAGTTCATTTAATTATACTTAACATATATACATATAGTTTTACTCCACCTTATACTTATCCTTGTTTCAATCCTTTGTTCCTTATAATTAACAGATTACAAAAAAACTTAACATTACTTAATTCCAAAAACACCCCCAATGGAATTAGTAATTAGCATATGACCTTATATATCATGATATTAAATAAAGGGGGGGGGGGGAAATAAAAGAAAAGGACATTATAAAAATTAAATAGAAGTAAAAAATAATAAAATAAATTATATTATTTTAACTCT
>Ga0210395_10001805_pt1 | contig 16615 bp, 13 predicted proteins | sample IncBWH4OmetaG_FD_150861 | JGI IMG/M metagenome (GOLD analysis project Ga0210395, IMG submission 150861) | Forest soil microbial communities from Barre Woods Harvard Forest LTER site, Petersham, Massachusetts, United States - Inc-BW-H-4-O ... | reverse complement strand
CCCGCTCGCGGATATTGGCGAAATCGGCGTTGGCCTCGATGCCGCACGGCAGGTGGATATAGAGCGAGCGCGGCTGGTCCCAATCGATGCCGTTGGCGCGGATGATGTTGTCGATCAGCCAGCGCTGCGCATCGAAGCGGTGCACGTGGGGCGCGCCCCGCTTGTCGAGGATGGGCGGAAATCCTTGGGTTGGGCGGTTCATGGCTCCCCTCCGGTCGCGGGCAGCGAATTCTCGCTCGCCCCGTCATGCATGGCCGCCATTATCGGCGCTGCGGGTGCCGGGTTGTCAACGCTGTTTGCTCGTCTGCGAGGCAAGTTGCGCCACGGCCCTGCGGTCCGCTTTACCGCTCGCCCCACAGGGCAGCGCGTCGCGGAAGTGAAAAACCTCCGGCACCTTGAAGCGCTCGGTGCGCGCCAGCAGCCAGTCGCGCAAGGTGGCGGCATCCAAGCGGGCGCCGGCGCGCGTGACGATGACGGCGTGAACGACTTCGCCGAGGCGTTCGTCGGCAACGCCGGCGCAAAGCGCAGCCGCGATCTCGGGGTGTTGCGCCAGGAGATTGTCGATCTCGAGCGGCGCAATCTTGTTGCCGCCGCGCGAGATAATATCCTTGGCGCGCCCGATGAGCGCGACGGCACCGTCCGCCGTCAGCCGCGCCAGGTCGCCGGTCTTGAAATAGCCGCCGTCGAACGAGGCCTCCGTCAATGCGGTGCCGTCCAGATAGCCGAGCATGCCGAACGGCGTGCGGATTTGCAGTTCGCCGGTCTCGCCGGCGATTCGGAACATGACGTGCTCGGTCGGATGCCCGATGGTGCCGAAACCTTGCGGCTGACCGGCGGGGCCGAGATGAAAATCACACGAGCCGGTTTCGGTCAGGCCATAAAGATCATGGATCGCCGCGGGCGCAAGCCGCGCCATGGCGTGTGCCAGTGCCGGTGCCAGCACCTCGCCGCCGCTGAGCATCGCCCGCAGTTTCGGCGCCGTGACTTCGGGATGCGTCAACAAGGTGCGAAACATCGACGGGACGCCGGCCATGACGGTTGCTTCCGCAAGGCCGCGCGCCATCGCCTCTTCGGTGAATTTCGGTACCAGAATCAGCCGTGCGCCCTTCATGAGCGTCAACAGGCTCACCCAAAGACCGAAGATGAAAGTGAGCTGCAACGGGCAAAGCATCACGTCATTCGCCTCGATGTTCAAAAGGCGATCGAGAACAGCAAGCTTATCGGCAAGACGCCGGTGTCCGATGACGACGCCTTTGGGTTCTCCAGTACTGCCCGAGGTGAAGATGACCAAAGCGGCATCGCGCAGCAGCGCGCGATGGGGCGGCGGCGTTTCGCCGATCGTATCGAGTCGGTCGCCATCAAGCAAAAATCGGGCGCGGGATGTGCGCTGCATCCGTGCGATAGTCGATGCCGCAGCGGACGCATGGATCGGCACGGCGACGGCGCCAGCCTGCCAGATGCCGAGCAAGGCGCCGAGGTCGGACGGCCTATTGCCGATGCTGATATGAACCGGCTCATCCGGCGCGACATGCCGTTCGGCGAGTGCGCGCCGCACACGCTCGGCAAGGCGCAACAGGCTATCGGCTCCCTGCGACTCGCCGCTCGTGCTTGCGACGGCACGACCAACCGGCTTCAAGGCATCGCGGAGAATTTTGGCAAGCGCGCCGCTCATGCGGTGCGGCCCGGGAACCGGGCGTCGCGCCAGGCCAGCGCGGCTTTGAGGCCGTCGCGCCGCGCGATCGCCATGAACTCGATCTTATCGGGCGAGCCGGCGCCTTCGATCGCCAGATCGATGGCGAGCCCCTCTTCGAGGGCTTCCAGCATATTGCGCGCTTCGAAGGACCGGTTGATGGCGCGTTTGGTTTGCTTGACGAGATTGGGATCGATCGCCGCGATGTGGTTCGCCATGGCGAGGCCGACGCGATCAAGCTCGGCTGATGCCACGATGCGATTGACCATACCGACCTGGTACGCGCGTGCGGCCGGAATCCGGTCCTCGCCCAACAGGATGATTTCCTTGGCAATCTTGGGGCCGACCACCCACGGCAATATCAAGGCGACAATGCCGGCGCCGAATTTAAGCTCCGGTTCGCCGAAGAACGCATCGTCCGCGGCGATGGTGATGTCGCAGGCCAGCGCCAACTCGCAAGCGCCGGCAAGACATGGGCCGCGCACCGTCGCGATGGTCGGCAGCGGGAAATGCCAAAAGCGCATGATGGTGTCGAAATCCTTGCGCAGGATCGCGCGCCAGGATTCAACCCCCACGGGGCGGCGTTCCATCTGCTCCTTGAGATCAAAACCCGACGAGAAGGCCGCGCCGGCGCCGGTGACGATCAGCGCGCGCAAACCGGCATCGCGCTCGATCTCGTCAAGCGCGCTGCCGATCTCGCCGAGCATGGCCGCATTGAGCGCATTGGCGCGCTCGGGCCGGGCCAAAGTGAGGCGCGCGACCGGACCGATTTTTTCGACCGTAATCGTCAAAAAGCGTCCGGTCATGGGAAGCGGCCCTCATCGCGTGACGGTCATGATCATTGCATCCCAGCATGGTTGCAGCGGACGAGCAATTCCTGTTGGCAAGCCGCGCCGCGGCGATTGGATGGTCGATTGAACGGTGATAACGTTAAACTAAGCGTAGAGTTGGCATCAGCCAATCGGGGCTCGGGGGGGACCATGACGGACACTTCGCAACATTTCGCCGAAGCTGATTTCCGCGTCGGCCGCGTATTGAGCCGAACGTTCTCGGTGTTATCGCGTAACCTGCTGCCGTTCTGCCTGGTGACTGTGATCGCCGCCCTGCCGAACCTTCTCATCTTCGCGCCGTCAGGTACCAGAGCTTTCGCCCCCGCCACACTCACCCCCGGCGCCTCCGCCGTCCGGCTCCTTCTCGGCTTTGGTCTGGTGATGATGCTGAATGCACTCAGCCAGGCCATCGTCCTCTACGGCGCGTTTGAGGACATGCGTGGCCGGCCGGTGCATCTGCTCGAATCGCTCAGGATCGGCTTACGCCGATTTTTTCCCGTCTTGGGCGTGGCGATCGGCGTAGCAGTTCTCACCGCACTCGCCGGCATTCTCTTGGTCATTCCCGCTTTCATCGTGGCCACGATGTTGCTGGTCGCGATGCCGGCCTGCGTCGTCGAGCAGCTTGGCCCCGCAAACAGCATGAGTCGTAGCAGGCAGCTGACCAAGGGACATCGCTGGAAGATCTTCGGGCTCTGGCTTTTGGCGATGTTCGTTTCGGGGATTTTGCAGTCCGTGCTGATTGGATTGGCCGGTATTATCGGCGGCCCCATCCTGGCAGTGATCGTGTTTTTGGCCTGGAGCGCGATCTTTGGCGCCTTCTACGCGATCATGGTGGTGGTGATTTATCACGATCTGCGGGTTACCAAGGAGGGTGTCGACACCGACCAGATCGCCGCCGTGTTCGATTGACGCCGCCGCACATCCATGGATGGACTTGATCCATCCGCCGCGCCGGATCATGCGCTTGCGGCCGGGCTCGTGTATTTATCCGGCCGTGACTTGCCGTACAGCTGCTCGCGTTCGAGGAAGGCGCGCTCGGCGGTGTAGAAGTCCCGCAGGAAGGCCGTCACGTCTTGGCGCGGCAGCGGATTGCTCCAACCGATCTTGCGGCAGATCTTGTCGCAGACTTCGTCCAAGACCCGCATGGTCTCGGGGTTTTGCGGACGCCGCAGCAATTCCTCGAGCACCTGCAGCTCGAACGCGCCGTAGGCCTGTAATTGCGCGGGCGTAAACGAGAATCGCAGTGTGCGCTCGACCAGATCGCTCGACAGCACCCGCTTCGGCAGCGAAATGACCATGGTGCCCGCGATCAGGTCGCCGCCGCGCATTCTATCGCGGTTGATCGCCGGAATGGCGAGACAGAACAGCAGCCAAGCCGCGGCGGTAAGCTCCTTCCAGTCGACCGCGCCGTGGCCGCCTTGCAACAGGATGCCCAATGGGATGAACATTTCGACCTCGCGCGTAAGATTGCGCGCGATCACGGCGGATGGGATCAGCGGGCCGCCGGTACGGTCGATGACGCGCAGGCCGACAATGCGCTTGCCCGGCGTTGCGCCCTGCCAAGCCATCTCGAAGTAGATGAAATACAGGTTGCGGACGAGAAAGCCGAGGAACAACGCAATCGAGATTGCAATCAGGATACCGCCGGTTTTGCCGATCAGCGCCAAGACCGGGATGTAGATCGCGAATGTGAGCAACGTCCAGATGACGAAATCAATCGTGAAGGCGACGAGGCGCTCGCCGTAATCGGCAATTTCAACCGTCACCGGCACGCCCTCCGGCGTGACGATCTCGCGCTTGCGCCGGCGCCCGCCCTCGAAGAATTGCGCGGTCCGCTCATGCGCCGCCAGCGGCGCGCCTTCCGGAAAATCCTGCGCCGTTGTCATTGTCGCGCGCCCCTGCCGCAGCGGCTGAAATAGATCAGCCACAGCGCGCCTATCCCCAAGCCGATGGCAAAGCGCAGCGACGTGCTCTGCACAAGCTGGCGGAAGCCGCCTTCAAGGATGCCGGCCACGAACAGCATGAGGATGCCTCCTACCCCCATCAGCGCTGCCTGGCGGCCATGCAATGCCAGATTTTCGACGCGGGAATAGCGCCCTGGAAACAGAATCTTGTCCGCGATCACCAAGCCGCCCGCCGAAAGCAGGATGAGGGCGCCGAGTTCGGTGGTGCCGTGAATCGAAAGCCAGCCCAGGCACTCAACCGTAAGATCGCGGTTGTAGTGCAGGGCAACGAACGCCCCCAGGCCCAAGCCCTGATACACGGTGAGCATCAACGTCGGAATGCCCGCCGCCAGCCCGAGGCCGAAGCACATCAGGCCGACCAGGGTATTGTGACTGAACAACACATTGGCAAATACGCCGAAGGCCTCGACCGCGCCCGGCCAAGGCGCGAACAGCTCCTTATCGCGCAGGCTCGCCGCCGTGGACGACGGTCCCCGCCCACCGGCCATGGCCTCGGGCATGAACGAGGAGAACCAAGCTTCGTCCTGAACCGTCAAAATAAAACCGACGGCGACGCCGACCAGGAGTGCCAACGCGGCGACGAGTATGTGCCAGCGCGCCGCCCGCACCGCCGCCGGCAGATCGTAAATGAAGAATGCACGCAGTCCGGCGCCTGGGCTCAGGCGCGGTCCGTACACCGCAAGGTAGGCGCGCAGCGCGAGATTCTCGAGATAAAGGAGAAGATTGCGGTCGAGCGCAATGGTGCGCGCGACCGCGAGCGACGACAGCGCCGCGCGATAGAGAATCGGCAGCCGTTGCAGTTCATCGAGCGAGAGCGAACGCACGCCGCGCCGTTCCACGCGCCGGACCAGCTCGTCAAGCTCGCGCCAGCCCTGCTCCCGCCCATTGCGAAATTCGCGGCTTTTGAGCACCAGCTTGGGCCTGCCGGCGCCCAGTGCGACCTCCAGCTTGGCGATCAGGCGTTCGCCAATCGCGTCGGCGGATTGCGTCATATCAGCCCGCGTTGCTTGATCAAGAGATAACGGTTGATGAGCGCGACCGGCAAGCCTTGGCTCGGCACGTCGAGGCAATGAATGCCAAGCCGCTCCAGCCGCTCGAACACAATGCTGCGTTCGCGCAGAAAGTCCTGCGCGATCACCGCCTGCGCAACGTCCTCGAACTGACGCGGCGGGGCATCGACGGCGCGTTGCAGGACCGAGCCGCGCTGCGTGACGAAGACCATCAAATGCCGATTGGCAACCCGTTGCATGCTCTCGATCAGGAGCTCGGCGGTGACGGTGTCCACGAAATCCGTGAACAGGATCACCAGGGCGCGCCGCTTGAGCCGCGCGCTGAGCTCAGCCAGGCCGAGCGTGAAATTGGTCTCCTGATGATGATAATCAAGCTCGGCGGTCGCCCGCTGGAGGCGGGCGAAGCTCGACACGCCGCGTACCGGTCCGATGAATTGCCGGACCCGAGCGTCGAAACCATAGGTGCCGACCAGATCGCCGCCCTGCAGCGAGACCCAGGCGAGCACCAGTCCGGCGTTGATGGCATGATCGAGGCGGGTGATGCCGTCCACCGGCTCGAGCATGAGATAGCCGGTGTCGAACGCCATGACGACCTGGTGATTGCGCTCGGTTCGAAATTCCTTGCACAGGAGCTTGCGGTGGCGCGCCGAATGCTTCCAGTCGATGAAGCGGCTGTCGAGGCCGGGCGAGTGTTCGCGCAGGGCCTCGAACTCCGTCCCTTCCCCTTTTTGAACCTGGGTCTTGATGCCGTAGATCGCCTCCTGAATGAAGAAGTGCAGCGCCGTGCCGTGGACGCCGCGGACATTGGGCAGGACATCGATGGTCCGGTTCACGGCGATTCGGCGGGTGAATTCAACGAGCGAGAAAGGGCCGCGCCAGCGGACCCAGATCTGGTCAATGTTCACGCGGCCGCGCCGCCGCGGCACCACGGGCAAGGCGATCCGCGCCTCGCCGCCGACCGGAAGCTCGCCCGCCACCACCTCCGATGGCTCGATATCGCCGCGCTGCTCGGCGATCGCCTCGAAGCGGGCCGGCCGGCGGAAGCCGCCGGATGCAATCGATAACATTGTTGCTCCGCGCTCGCCGATATAGAGCCGGTCGGGGGCCGTGATTTTGACGCTGAAGAGCCGCGGAGGAAACGCCAGCGCCAGATCACTCGCGACGACGAGGAGAACGAGCACGCCGTAATTGAACGACAGCGCCCACAGGTTTGAATCGTAGATGACGATGAAGAGCGCCAGCGGAATCCCGCCTGTGAAAATAAGAACCGCGCGCAACGTTGGTCGGATCATCGCGGTACCGGCGTCTGGTCGAGAACCTCGCGCATGATCCGGTCGGTGGTCAGCCCCTCGATCTCGGCGCTCGGCGACATGGTGAGCCGGTGACGCAGCACCGGCAATGCGAGAAACTTGATGTCGTCCGGAATCACGAAATCGCGGCCCTGCAGCACGGCGAAGGCGCGAACGGCCGATGCCAGCATATTGGCCGCGCGAGTCGAGGCGCCGACCTCGAGCGAGGAATGCTCGCGGGTCGCCCGGATCACGTCCACGATGTAATCAATCAGCGGTTCTGAAAGGCGGATGTGCATCACCGCCTCGCGCATCGCCGCAAGCATCGCGCTATCAGCGACGGCCCGGAGCCCGAAATCCTCCAGCCGCGGCATGGCGGAGCGGTGCCCGTGCCGGCGCACGATCTCCAGCTCCTCGTCGCGGCTGGGATGATCGATCAGCAACTTGAACAGGAAACGGTCGAGCTGCGCCTCGGGCAACGGGTAGGTGCCCTGTTGCTCGATCGGGTTCTGCGTCGCGACCACCATGAAATCTTCGCCCAGCTCGTAGTCCTTGCCGTCGATGGTGATGACGCGCTCGTTCATGGCTTGCAGCAGCGCGGCCTGGGTCTTCGGCGGCGTGCGATTGATCTCGTCGGCAAGCAAGAGCTGGGTGAAAATGGGTCCCGGGGTGAGAATGAAGCTGTTGGTCTGGAAATTGAACAGGTTGGTGCCCAGCACGTCGCCGGGCATCAGGTCGGGCGTGAATTGGATGCGGCCAAAATGCAGGGCAACGCTCGCGGCAAATGCGCGGGTGATCAGCGTCTTGGCCGTTCCCGGCACGCCTTCAAGCAGGATGTGGCCGCCGACCAAGAGACTGGTCAGCATCAGATCAATGACTTCGTCTTGACCAACGACCGCCTTGCGGATCTCGCCGCGCATGCGGTCAGCGATCGAGCGGATTTCCTGAACGTCCATCAATGATCTCCCCTTTCCATCGATGAATCTGCCTTGCAAGCCGCACCAGCGGTGCCGGGTTGCGCCGCCGGCTTTCGCCGAGCGTTTCCGCTTCGCGTATCAACGCGCCGCAGTCGGTATCGACGCCGCGCGCCGTGCCAACCCGTTGCAGCCAGCCGATCAATGCCGCGGTCGAAAGTTCGCGCGGCGCATGCAACTGGCGGGCGACGTCGCGCACGGTTTCCAGGACGTAGCGCCTGACCATCACCTCCTGATGACCGGTGAATTCGATCAGCTTGGCGATGTTCTCCAAGAGTCCCTGGCGGCCGGCGCTCAGCGGCGGCGGCGCCGGCTGCGGCATGCCAAAGCGCCCCAGCGTTGCCCATAGCAGCAGCGCGATCGCGATCGCTGCCTGGATGGTCGCCACCACGAAGGGAAAGCGGAACAGCAGCAGGATTGGATTTGCCGGCTCGGTGGCGAAACCATGTATGGTTTCGTCGAATACGACGCTGCCCGAGCCGCTGCGCAGGCGCGTGATCATCGCCACCGCCAGCGCCGCATTGCCGGTGCGGGCCAAGCCGTGATTGGAAATGACGTCGGGGTCCGACAGCACCCAGATCATGCGTTTGCGATCGGTCAGCCGGCCCAGCAGCATGCCGTCCGCGTCGCCAATGAGCGGCTGCAGGCGATCGCCGTGGATGAGGCGGATTGGCGCTTCCAGCCCCGGCGCGAGATTGAGCACATTCGTTGTCCAGACCGCCTGATCGACGTCCAGCACGTCCGCTTGCGGCGCCACCAGATGGAGGGCCCAGTTCACGTCGGGTGTCGGCCACGCCATCGCCTCGCCGAGCCATCCCGACTTTTGCTTGCTCGGTTGGCCGGTCCATTTGGGCAGCACCAACAGGATCGTGTCGGCCTTGAGCAGCGTGCGCATGGTCTCTTCGGTCTTGGCGCCCGGAAGAGGCTCGGCGATCACCAAAACGCTTCCGGCAGTGAGCTTGCCGAGCGAGTCGTAGCGGCTCTTCACCACCGGAATGTCGAGCCGCTGCAGCACGTCGGCTAATCCGGCATAGCCGATGGCGGAGCGCGAGAAGGTGCTCGGCCCAACGGTGTCGTTGCCCTGGCCGCCGTTGCCCATGAAGTACAGCGAGACCGCGAACGTCAGCACCGCGGCCACGATCCATCCAATCAGCAGGCGCTGGGAAAAGATCGGGTCGCCCGTCATGCCGCAGCGCTCCCGTGCAGGGCTTGGGCAAGCGCGCTGAAGCTCGATCGGCAGGCGAGATAGTCGTCTCGAGCGGCGGGATGCTCGCCGAAATAAGTCCACTCGACGCGACTGACGACCTCGCGCAATGGCCGGCGAAGATCGTCCGACAGCCGGTTGCTGCGCAGGATTTCGCGACTGGTCATTGAATCGGCGAACTGTTCGTCGAGGCGGCGGCGGATCTCGGCGAAGGCCTGCAGCAGGAGCACGTGCATGGCCTCGACGAAGCGGCCCTGTGCGGCGAGGTCGTCGGCCGCTCCCAACACGGCCTCGGGCGCACGCGAGCCTATTTCCGACGTGCCGGCCTCGTCCTCCGCCCAGGTCCCGCCGTGGCTGGCGCGCAGCATCGGTATCATGTCGCGAAACGCGTATAGCAGCACGCCGGCGCCGACGACGACCACCGCCCAAAGGATTTCGGGAGGCAGGCTCAGATTCAGCCCGAACGGCTCCGGCTGGCGCAGCAGCTCGGTCTGCAAATCAAGCCGGCGGATCGCCTGCTCGGCGAGCGTTTGTGCGTCCTGCGACGCCTGCGCGGCGAGCGGGCTCGCCCACACGCCAACGGCGGTGGCGGCGAGCACGGCGGCGCACAACGTGAACGCCGCCCGCCGGACGCCCGCTGCGTAGCCTGTCGCCTCCGCGAGCAGCATCTCACCCTCAGCCGTCCGCCTTCCCGGCTAGGGCGGCCGCCGGGACATGTGACGGCCGCCGACTTTATGACGAAACACCGTACTGTCGCGATGCGATTCATGGAAGGCAATCTCGGGGACATCTGCACAACGAATGCTGATATGGAGGTGTTTGCGGCTGGCGGGCTTGCTCGAAGATCTCGCCGCCTTGACAAGCATGGCGAAGCCACCATCCTGACCGCCGTCCCGGAGTAAGCAATGAACCAGCACAGCAACATCAAGGCTGCGATCGGCTACGACGACCTGCGCGAATGGCTTGCGGCCGCCGAGGCGCTCGGCGAAGTCCGCAACGTCAAGGGTGCCAGCTGGCAGGAGGATATCGGGCTTGCCGCCGAGGCGATCCTGCGCGCCGAGGACGGGCCGTGCGTGGTGTTCGACGATGTCCCCGGCTGCCCGAAAGGCTTTCGCGTGCTGCTCAACATGTTTGCCGGCACGCGGCGCAACATGACGCTCGGCTTTCCCGATCACCTCAACAAGTGGGAATTGAGCGACGCGTATCGCGAAGCGTATTTGGTGGACCCGAAATTGCTGCCGCACGAGATCGTCGACGACGGCCCGGTACTGGAGAACGTGCTCACCGGCGATGCCATCGACGTCACCAAATTCCCCTCTCCGATCTGGCACGAGAAGGACGGCGGCCGCTACATCGGCACCGGCACCTACAGCATCACCCGCGACCCGGAAGAAAACTGGCTGAATGCCGGCGCCTATCGCGCCATGGTGCATGACAAGACATCGGTCGGCTTCGTCACCGCGCGCGGCCATCACGGCTATATCCACCGCGAGAAATATTGGGCGCGCGGCGAGGCCATGCCGGTGGTGATGGTGCTCGGCGGCGATCCGCTGGCGTTCTTCTACGGCGGCGTCGAGGCGCCCTACGGCACGTTCGAATTGGACATCGTCGGCGGCATGCGCGGCCGGCCGACCAAGATGGTGCGCGGCAAAGTCACCGGCCTGCCCTTCCCGGCCAATGCCGAGATCGTGCTCGAAGGCTTTGTCACGCCCGACAAGCGCCAGGACGAAGGGCCGTTCGGCGAATGGACCGGCCATTACGCCGGCGGCCGACGGCCGATCCCGGTGCTGGATATCGCGGCGATCTATCATCGCAACGATCCGATTCTGGTCGGCGTGCCGCCGATGGGTGGTGGGCCCGACGAGATGGCGCGCTATCGCGCCGTGATGCGCTCGGCGATGATCCGGCAGAACATGACCAATGCCGGCGTGCCCGGCGTGCAGCAGGTGTGGTGCCACGAGGTCGGCGGCGCGCGCATGCTGCATGCGGTCTCGATCACGCAGCGCTATCCCGGCCATGCCGTGCAGGCGGCGCACGTGGCGGCGCAATGCGGCGCCTCGGCTTACGCTTCGAAATACATCGTGGTGTGCGACGACGACGTCGACGTCACCAATCTCGACCAGATGCTGTGGGCGATGCTGACGCGCACCGATCCGAAAGAGTCGATCCAGTTCATCACCGGCTCCTGGGACTCCAGCGCCGACCCGGCGATCCCGCCGGAACGCCGCGCCGCCGGCGACTTTACGCACTCGGTCGCGCTGATCAACGCCTGCAAGCCGTGGCACTGGCGCGAAAAATTTCCGCCGAGCAACACGCCGAGCCCGGAAGTCGCCAAGAAGGCGCGGGAAAAGTTTGGTTGGTTGCTCGACGGAAAGACATCATCATGAAGCTTGCAGTCCCGGATAAAATTTCTCCGTCTTATTTCGTTGCCGAGGCCGCCGTCGAGCTCGGCTTCTTCAAGGCCGAGGGCCTCGATGTCTCGCTCGAGCTGGTTTACCCCGTCGACAAGGCCTATGAAGCGTTGCGCGACGGCAAGATCGATTTCGTCGGCGGCGCGGCGCACGCGGTGCCGGCGGCGTTTCCCGGCTACAAGGGCGCCAAACTGATCGCGGCTCAAGCCCAGGGCATGTACTGGTTTTTGGTGATGCGCTCCGATCTCGGCGCCAAGCGCGGCGATCTCAGCGTCGTCAAGGGCCGCACTATCGGCGCAGCACCTTGGGTCAATACCGGCCTGCGCGGACTGCTGATCGCGGCCGGCATCGATCTCGAACGCGACAAGGTCAATATCGCACCCGTGCCGGGCCTTATCGGCGACGTGCCGAATTTCGGCGTCATGGCGTCGAAGGCGCTCGAAGACCGCAAGCTCGACGGTTTTTGGGCCAACGGCATGGGCGCGGAGGTCGCGGTGCGCGGCGGCTACGGCACCGTCGTCATCGACGCCCGCCGCGGCGACGGACCGAAGCAGTGCTTCAATTTTACAGCGCCGGCCATCACGGCGTCGGACGAGCTGATCGCACGCTCGCCCGACAAAGTTGCCGCGGCGGTGCGCGCCATCGTCAAGACACAGGCCGCATTGAAAGCCGATGTATCGCGCGCCGGCGAAGTCGGACGAAAGCTGTTTCCACCGACCGAGGCCGGACTGATCACCGAGCTGATCCGCCGCGATTTGCCCTATTACGACGCGACGTTGTCGCGCGATTTCATTGCCGGCATGACAACGTTTCTGCGCAGCCAGGGCGTGCTCGACGGCGAAGTGCCGTACGAGCAGATCGTTGCCACCCAGTTCGCGCCGCTGTGGAAGGGCTAGAATCGTGAACCTGGCGCTTTGGCTCCATCGCGCGGGATTGAGCCATGGCGATCGACCGGCGCTGGGATTGGGAACGCGCGTCATCAAGCGCTACGGCGAAGTCGCCGGACACGCGGCCCAGCTAGCGGCGTCACTGCGCGAGCGCTTCGGCCTTCAGCCGGGCGAGCGTGTCGCCATCGCAGCGAAGAACTGCCCCGACTATATCGAGCTCATGTTCGGTATCTGGCATGCGGGGCTGGCCGCGGTGCCGGCCAATGCCAAACTGCACGGCCGCGAGCTTGGCTATATTTTGCAGCATTCCGGCGCCCGCGTTTGCTTCGCTTCCGACGGGCTCGATGCCGAGATCGCGCCGCACGCGCCGCCGACGCTGGAACGCCTGATCGTGATCGGCAGCCGCGACTACGAAGCGCTGTTCGCCGCCGATCCGATCGCGCCGTGGCCGTGCAGCGGCGACGATCTCGCGTGGCTGTTCTACACCTCCGGCACCACGGGCCGGCCGAAGGGCGCCATGCTCACCCATCGCGTGCTTGCGGCGGCGAGCTTCGCCTATGCGAGCGAGGTCAATCCCATCGCGCCCGGCAGTCCGCTCCTCCACGCCGCGCCGATGAGCCACGGCTCCGGCCTTTACATGATGGCGCATGTGGCGCGGCTCGGCGTCAACGTGGTGCCGGAATCGAGCGGTTTTGAAGCCGACGAAGTGATGCAGCTGATCGACGCTTGGCCAAGCGCGTCGATGTTCGCCGCGCCGACCATGGTCAAGCGACTGGTCGACTGCCCCACGTCATGCAACCCCGAGCGCATCCGGACCATCGTTTGGGGCGGCGCACCCATGTATGTCGCCGATGCGCGCGCCGCCATCGATCGCTTCGGTCCGCGTTTCGCGCAAATCTACGGCCAAGGCGAAAGTCCGATGACCATCACCACCTTGTCGAAGCAAGAGATTGCCGACCGCGATCATCCGCGCTGGGCCGAACGGCTGGGCTCCGCCGGCCGGCCCTTCGGCTGCCTCGAAGTGATGATCGCCGACGGCGACGACCGCGCGTTGCCGACCGGCGCGACCGGCGAGATTTTGTGTCGCGGCGACGTGGTGATGCCGGGCTACTGGAACAACCAGGAAGCGTCGGCCGCGACGCTGCGCGGCGGCTGGCTGCATACCGGCGACGTCGGCGCGTTCGATGCCGAAGGCTATCTGACGCTGAAGGACCGCTCCAAGGACGTCATCATCTCCGGCGGCTCCAATATCTATCCGCGCGAGGTCGAGGAGATTTTGCTCGAGCACGGAAGCGTCCGCGAGGTCTCGGTGATCGGCCGGCCCGACGCGGAATGGGGCGAGGTCGTGGTCGCTTACGTGGTCGGCGATGCCGATCGCAACGAGCTCGACGCGCTGTGCCTCGACGGCATCGCGCGATTCAAGCGGCCGAAGGATTACGTGTTCGTGAGCGCGCTGCCGAAAAACAATTACGGCAAAATCCTCAAGACCGAGCTGCGCGAACTTGATGCCAAGAAAATAAGGAACTGAAACGGGAGGACGGCCATGGCCGATCGGCTCAAGGGCAAAGTGGCGCTCGTTGTCGGCGCGGGTTCGATCGGGCCGGGATGGGGCAACGGCAAGGCGACGGCGGTGGCGTTTGCCCGCGAGGGCGCGCGCGTGTTCTGCGCCGACATCAATCTGGCCGCCGCCGAGGAGACCGCCAAGATCATAAAGGACGAAGGCGGCCAGGCCGCGGCGCATCGCGCCGACGTCAGCAAGGCCGCCGATGTCGCCGCGATGGTCGAAGCCTGCGTCTCGGCTTTCGGCCGCATCGACGTGCTCGACAACAATGTCGGCATTGCCGAGATGGGAGGCGTGGTCGAACTGTCGGAAGCGGCCTGGGATCACGTCTTCGCCGTCAATCTCAAAAGCGCTTTCCTGACCATGAAGCACGTCATCCCGCTGATGGAGCGGCAGGGCGGCGGCTCGATCATCAACATCTCCTCGATCGCTTCGATCCGCTACACCGGCGTGCCCTACGCCACCTATTACGCCACCAAGGCCGCGCTCAACCAGCTCACCAAAACCACCGCGGTCGAATATGCGGCCAAGCGCATCAGGGTGAACGCCATCCTGCCCGGGCTGATGAAGACGCCGATGGTCGAGCACAGCGCCGGCCTCGCCAAGAGCTATGCCGGTGGCGACGTCGAGAAAATGTGGCGCGCCCGCGACCGCCAGGTGCCGATGGGATTTGGCGGCGATGCCTGGGACGTCGCCTGGGCGGCGGTGTACCTCGCCAGCGACGAGAGCCGTTACGTCACCGGCCTCGAGCTCGTGGTGGACGGCGGCATCACGCTTAAATATGTTTGAGCCACGCGCTCACCACCCGCCAGCGGTAAATTGCAGGCGCTGGGTGACGTCGTAGGGCTGCTTGGCGAACGGATAGGCGTAGTCGACCCGAAGCGGCCCGAACGGCGAATCCCAGATCAGGCTGGCGCCGGCCGAGGCACGCAACGCCCGCGAATTGGCGATCTGCTGCGACGGCGACAGCGCGTTCAGATTCGACACGCTCGAAGCGCCGTTGGCCCACAGACTGCCGACGTCGGAGAACAGCGCCATCTTCAATTGCGCGTCCGCAGGCACCAGCGGCACCGGCGCCTGCAACTCGGCCGACGAGGTCCAATAGACATTGCCGCCGACATTATCCATCGTCGTGCCGGGCGTGATGTCGCGCGGGCCGAAACCGTTGGGCGCAAAACCGCGCACCAGCTGCGGGCCGCCGAAGAAACCGTCGATCAGCGGCAAGGACTGGCCGCCCCACGGCGTGATGTAGCCGCCCTGCGTCCGCACCATGCCGACCACGTCGCCGGCGATCGGGTGGTAGTAACGGATGTCCTCGGTGGTGCGCGCGAATTTGGTGGCGCCGCCGAGCCCGGCAAAATCGTTGTTGGTCTGGACGCGGATGCCGTCGGTCGGGTGCCGGGCGTCGTCGAGCGTGGAATAGACGATGCTGTTGCCGACGGAGGACACCCACGACGGCCCGGCCGCCGCCGCCTCTTGGATCGGCAGCGAGGCGGTGTTTCCCGCAGGCAACGAAACGCCCTGGTTATAGATCGAGTAATTCCACGTCACGCCGAGCTGGTCGCTCAGCGGCGTGCCGAGCAAAATCTTGGCGCCGTAAAGCGAGGTGTCGTAGGACTGATTGGTATTGTCGAAGGTCTGCTTACCGAACAGGTCGCCGCCAAGCGAGACCCGTGGGCCGAGCGCGTAAGGGTCGGTAAAGCTGAGGTCGAAGCCGCGAGCATATTGGCCGTACATCGCCGTGGCCTTGGCGATGTCGCCGGTGCCGAGAAAATTCTTATCGCTGATGCTGACCTGGGCCAGCCAGCCGTCGGTCGTGGAATAACCGCCGGCGATGGAGAAATCGCCGGTCTGTTGCTCCTCGACCGCGACGTCGAGGACGACACGGTCGAGCGCCGAGCCCGGCTTGGTGTCGATCTTCACCGACTTGAAATAGCCGAGCGCCTTGAGGTGGCGCTCACCGCGATCGACCAGCGCGCGGTTATAGGCATCGCCCTCGCCGAAATCGAATTCGCGGCGGATCACCGCGTCCCGGGTCTTGGTGTTGCCGTGGATCTCGATGCGCTCGACGTAGAGCCGTTTACCCTGGCCGATGGTGTACACCACGTTTATCTGGTGGCTCCCCGCCAGGCGCTGATTATGCACCGATACATCGGCGAACGGCTCGCCGCTTTTGGCGATCTGCATCGCCAGATCTCCGACGGTCTTGTCCACGGCGTCGGCGTCGTAGACTTCGCCGGATTGCGTGCGCAGGTACTGCATCAGCTCCGGCGCGGCGACGGTCTTCAAGCGCGAGTCGATATCGACCTTGCCGAAGCGGTATTGCGGACCTTCATTGATCTTGAAGACGACAACGACGCCAGCCTTGTCGACGTCGTAACTCGATGACGCGACCACGTGGACGTCGTCGTAGCCATGGGCGCGATAGAATTTGCGCAAGAGATCACTGTCGTTCTCGACCTTGTCGGGATCATAACTGTCGTTGTCGAGCGCAAAGCTCAAGGGATTGGTGACGCCGGTCTTGACCACGCCGCTGAGCTTGTTGCGCGGAAAATCGGCGTTGCCGGCGAACAGAACCTGGCGGACGGCGAGCTTTTCGTTTTCCTTGATCTCGAAGACCAGATTGACCCTGTCGTCCTTGACCTTGATGGTTTTCGGCACGATGCGCGTCTCGAAGTAACCGCGCAGGCGATAAAGCGCGGCGATGCGCTCGACGTCGCTCTGCACGAAGGCGCTCCACAACGGGCCGCTTTCCTTGGACTGCAAATCCTTCTTGAGATCGGCGTCCTTGAGCT
>Ga0210395_10001802_pt1 | contig 16623 bp, 11 predicted proteins | sample IncBWH4OmetaG_FD_150861 | JGI IMG/M metagenome (GOLD analysis project Ga0210395, IMG submission 150861) | Forest soil microbial communities from Barre Woods Harvard Forest LTER site, Petersham, Massachusetts, United States - Inc-BW-H-4-O ... | reverse complement strand
ATTGTCCGCAACGAAAAGCGCATGCTCCAGGAAGCCGTTGACGCGCTCTTCGACAACGGCCGCCGCGGCCGCGTTCTCCGTGGCACTAACAACCGCCCGCTCAAGTCCCTCAGCGACACGCTCAAGGGTAAGCAGGGCCGCTTCCGCCAGAATCTTCTCGGCAAGCGCGTCGACTATTCCGGCCGCTCCGTCATCGTCGTTGGTCCGGAGCTGAAACTCAACCAGTGCGGTCTGCCCAAGAAAATGGCGCTCGAGCTCTTCAAGCCCTTCATCTATCACAAGCTCGAAGCCCAGGGCCACTGCACCACGATCAAGCAAGCCAAGGAAATGGTCGAGCAGCAAGAGCCGGTCGTTTGGGACATTCTCGAAGATGTTATCCGCGAGCATCCTGTCCTTCTCAACCGCGCTCCGACGCTCCACCGCCTCGGCATCCAGGCATTCGAACCGGTCCTCGTCGAAGGCAAAGCCATCCGCATTCACCCGCTCGTCTGCACCGCGTTCAACGCGGACTTTGACGGTGACCAGATGGCCGTGCACATTCCGCTTTCGCCGGAATCTCAAGTCGAAGCGTCCGTGCTCATGCTCAGCTCGCGCAACATTTTGTCGCCCGCACACGGTCTGCCGCTAGCCGTTCCGTCGCAGGACATGGTCCTCGGCATCTATTACCTGACCAAGTCCAAGCCCGGCGCCAAGGGCGAAGGCCGCGTCTTCGGTCAGTCCGATGAAGTCGTCCTCGCGCTCGAAGCCGGTGAAGTCGAGCTGCTCACTCCGATCCGCCTGCGTTACAGCGGCGAAGTGATTGACCTCACCACCGCCTACGACGATCAGGACGTGCCCCACACCGAGCCCGTCAAGATGGAGCGCCAGTTCATTCAGACCACCGTCGGCCGCGTTATTTTCAATTCGCACTTGCCGGCCAAATTCCCTTACGTGAACGGTCTCCTCAAAAAGAAGGGCGTTCAGCAGCTCGTCTATTACGCCTACTTGCGCTACGGCTTGGCGGACACCGTCGTCCTGCTCGATCACCTGAAGGAGCTCGGCTTCACGTACGCCACGAAGTCCGGCATCTCCATCGGCATCGACGACATGCTCATCCCCAGCGACAAGTACAAGCTGGTCGAAAACGCCGAAAAGGAAGTCGTCAAGGTGCAGCAGCAATACCTCGATGGCGCCATCACCAACGGCGAGCGCTATAACAAAGTCATCGCCATTTGGGGCGACGTCACCGAAAAAGTCGCCGACGAAATGTTCAAAGCCCTCGAAAATCAGGACAAAGAGGGCAACATCAACCCCGTCTACGTCATGGCGGACTCCGGAGCCCGCGGTTCGAAACAGCAGATCCGCCAGCTTTCCGGCATGCGCGGTTTGATGGCCAAGCCCTCCGGCGAAGTCATCGAAACGCCAATCACGTCCAACTTCCGCGAAGGCCTCACCGTGCTGCAGTACTTCATCTCGACGCACGGCGCGCGCAAAGGCTTGGCCGATACGGCGCTCAAGACCGCCGATTCCGGCTACCTGACCCGCCGCCTCGTCGATGTGGCTCAAGACGTCATCATCAACGAGCGCGACTGCGGCACCACCGACGGCATCTTCGTCGAACCCATCATCGAAGCCGGCGTCGAAGTCGAGCCGCTGCGTGACCGCATCGTCGGCCGCGTCTCTCTCGACAAGATCAAGGACTTCGAGGGCTCGATCATCGTCGATGTCAACCAGGAAATCACAGAAGACCTCGCCAACCAGGTGCAGGCTGCTGGTATCGAGCGCGTCCGCATCCGCTCCGTGCTCACTTGCGAATCCCGCCGCGGAGTTTGCGCTCTTTGCTATGGCCGCAATCTCGCCTCCGGGCGCATGGTTGAGCTTGGCGAAGCTGTCGGCGTCATCGCCGCGCAATCCATCGGCGAACCCGGCACGCAGCTGACCATGCGTACGTTCCACATCGGCGGAACCGCCACCCGCGTCTCCGAACGTTCCACGCTCGAAGCGCGCAACAACGGCGTCGTCAAATTCGTCGACCTCAAGTTCGTCGAGGGCCGCGGCGGCACTTCCATCGCCATGAACCGCTCGGGCTTGATCGCCATCGTCGACGAGAAAGACCGCGAGAAGGAGCGCTACCACGTCGTTTACGGCGCGCGTCTCCGCGTGGTCGACGGCGAACACGTCACCCACGGCCAGATTCTTGCCGAATGGGATCCGTTCACCTTCTCGATCCTCACGGAAACCGCCGGCTCCATCCGGTTTGACGACCTGAAGACGGGCGTCACCATCGAAGAGCAAGTGGACGAAGTGACCGGCCTCTCGCAGGACGTTGTCACTCTGCCCCCCGGCGACGAAAAACATCAGCCCGCGATTCTTGTCCGCGACTCTTCGGGCAAGGTCCGCAAAAAGTACCTCATGCCTTCGCGTGCTCACTTGATGGTTAAGGACGGCGACGAAGTCCAGGCCGGAGACGTGCTCGCGAAAATCCCGCGTGAAACCACCAAGACCAAGGACATCACCGGTGGTCTCCCGCGCGTCGTCGAGCTCTTCGAAACCCGCAAGCCCAAAGATCCCGCCGTCATCAGCGAAGTCGACGGCGTGGTTCGTTACGGCGATATCGCCAAGGGTATGCGCAAAGTCTACGTCGAAAGCGAAGATGGCAAGACCACCAAGGAATACTCCATCCCGCGCGGCGTGCACATCAACGTTCAGGAAGGCGATCACGTCAAGGCAGGCGAAGCACTCATTGACGGGCCGCTCAACTTGCACGACTTGCTCGCCGTCCTCGGCGAGAAGTTCACGCAAGCCTATTTGGTCAACGCCATTCAAGAGGTCTACCGCCTCCAGGGCGTCAACATCAACGACAAGCACATCGAGACGATCTCGCGCCAGATGATGCGCTGGGTCAAAGTCGAAGATGTGGGTGACACCCAGTTCCTCCTCGAAGAGCAAGTGGACAAGTTCCGCTTCCGCGAGGAAAACGACCGCGTCATCGCCGACGGTGGCCGTCCCGCAACTGGGCGTCCGCTGCTCCTCGGCATCACCAAGGCGTCGCTCTCGACCGACTCGTTCATCTCGGCCGCGAGCTTCCAGGAGACCACGCGCGTGCTCACCGAAGCGGCAGTCGCCGGCAAGGTGGACTACCTCCGCGGCCTCAAGGAAAACGTCATCATGGGCCGCCTCATTCCCGCTGGCACGGGCCTCGAGCACTACCGCAGCATTCAGTTGCTGACGGAAATGCCCGCTCCCGCGCCCATCGAGGAAATTCCGGAAGCCGCCGAGCTCACCGCCGAAGAAGCCGCGGCGCTCGACTTCCTCCAAAAGGACACCGAAGCGGACGCCGCCACCGAAGGCTAAACCGGTTTCAACAGCGGGTTTTCCCGCTGTCAACGCCGTTAAACCTCCAAAGCGTCCCGGTTCACCCCGGGACGCTTTGTTTTTAGCCGGTTCGTAACCTGTACCGTTCAAGCACTTCGCGCGCCACGTCTCATTGCCGAGTTCGCGCGCGGTTTCTACAATGAATTGAGCGTCTTTGGATGGCTTTCTGACCCGGTTCGTCAGGCGCCTCCCACATTCTCATGCCAAGACACGACGAGTCTCTCTCTAATTCGGTAAAGGAATCTCCTGCGGGCACTGCAAACCGCCCCACGGTCTCCTCGCGTCTGGATCAATTCGAAAAACGCCAGCGAGAGCTCTGGCGCCTGGCTTTTTTCCTTCTAGTCGTACTATCGATCGGCTTTGCCATCGTCTCCTGGAGCACCATCAAGTCTCTTGCGCTTCGCTACGAGCCTCTTCTGCCGCTTCTGTTTTTCGTTGTGGGTGTCTTCATCGCCTACGCCTGGAAACGCAATCGTGAAATCTCCGAGCTGCGCGGTCTTGTCCATGGCCTTGAGCATCGGGATGCCGCGCCTCCGAGTGAAAAGCAAATGGATCAGCTTTTCTCCGTCATCTCCCGTTCCCAGCAGGGCTATCGCGACCTCATCGATTCCTTTGACGATATCCTCATCGCTCTTTCGCTGGACGGCGAAATTCGTGCGGTCAATCGCAGCTTTGCGGATCTCGTCGGCGCCAACTATCAGCAAATCATCGGCCGCCCCGTCACGGATTTCCTCGAAGAAGGCGGAGGGGAAGGCGCCGAACTGGTCCGCCGCGCCATGCCGCGCTTTCTCGAGCGCCGCCATTGGTCTGGAATCATCCAGGTTCGCCTCAAGAAGCAGAATTCCGTCTGCTACTACGATTGCGTCGCGCACGCCATGACTCGCGACAATGAAGTCCACGGCCTCACCGTTCTCGGCCGCGACATCACCGCCCTCCGCAAAAATGAAGCTCGCTTCACCGAACTCTTCGAGACTCTCCAGGAAGGCATCTACATCGCCACTTCCGACGGCGCCATCGTCGACGCCAATCCCGCTCTCGTCCGCATCCTCGGCTACGACTCCAAGCAGGACCTGCTCTCCAAGCGCGTCCCGGACATTCTCATCGATCGCGCCGAGCGAAAGTCTCTTATCGAAGAAGTCGAGCGCCAGCCCTCTCCTCAGGGCCGTGAAATCAATCTGCTGCGCAAGGATGGCACACCCATCGTTTGTCTCAACACCGCCAGTGCTGTCCGCGACACCTCCGGCCGCGTCATTCGCTATCAGGGCTCCATCTTGGACGTCACCGCCCGCCGCCAAATGGAGCGCCAGCTCCACAAGGAACAGGAATTCGCCCGCCGCCTCGTGGACAACTTCCCCGACCTGATCCTCGTCGTCGATTCCACTTCGCATTACACTTTCGTCAGCCCGCGCTGCACGGAAGTTCTCGGCTATGAGCTCGCCGAAACCGCAAATATGGAGCTCGGCGGCCGCACTCATGCCGAAGATCTTCCCCTCCTGCTCTCGCTCTTCGCCGACATTCTTGAGGGACGCCAGACATTCGCCTCTCTCGAAATTCGCGTGCGCCACAAGCTGGGCGAATGGCGCCGCATCCGTTTCAATTTCAGCCCCCTCGCCGATGAAACCGGAAAAATCGAAGGCGTGGTCCTCTCCGGCCGCGACGTCACCGAACTCAAGCGCCTCGAAGAGCAGCTCATCCAAGCGGAAAAGCTAGCCGCCATGGGCCAGATGCTCGCCGGTGTGGCCCACGAGCTGAACAATCCCCTAACCGCCATCCTCGGCGTAACCGAATTGCTACGCGAGGGCCAAACTGACGCGGCCGCCACCAAGCGCCAGCTCGAAATTACCCATCGCCAGGCCCGCCGCGCTGCGCGCATCGTCCAGAATCTTCTCGAATTCTCTCGCCCTGCCTCGCCGCAGAAAAAACCCGTCGATCTCAACAGCATTATTGACCGCACCATCCAGTTGCATGAACACTCGCTCCGCAGAAATAACGTCGAGGTGGATTTCCATCCTCAGCCCGATTTTCCCGGGGTCATTGCCGATGCCAACCAACTCATTCAAGTCTTTCTTAATCTGGTCACTAACGCCGAGCAGGCCATCCGGGAAGTTCGTGAATCTGGCCGCATCCAAATCCGCTTCGCTCGTGTCGGCTCCCGGATTTCCGTCACGTTCCAGGATGATGGCGTTGGCATTCGCCCCGATTCCGTCCCGCGCCTTTTCGATCCCTTTTACACCACCAAGCGTCCTGGCGGCGGCACCGGCCTCGGCCTCAGCATCTGCCTGTCCATCGTTCGCGAGCACGGCGGCACGATTGAAGCCGAAGCTCTTCCCGCAGGCGGCTCTGCTTTCACCGTTTATCTGCCCGCCGCTGTCAACACGGAGATGAGCCACTCGTCTTCTCCCAATCCCTCGGCCACAACAGCCGGAACGGCGCCAGTGCCCACTCTGGACCTGCTAAAAGGTCGTTCCATTCTCGTGTTGGACGATGAAGAGAGCATCCGCAGCCTGCTCTTTGAAGGCCTTACCGCTCGCGACTTGCAAGTGGACTGCGCAGGCACCTTGGAAGAAGCACTAGCCTTCGTCGCCAAGCACTCGCATGACGCCATCCTCTGCGATTTGAATCTCTCGCAAGATGGCAACCATGTCAGCGGCAAGTTAGCCGCTAAGCGCCTCGTCGCCGCCGCCGGAGCACGCAAACCGGCTCTAATCTACATGTCGGGCGCGCTGGTCGATTCCTCGGAAGAGTCAGCAGGTCCCAGCGACCCTCGCCACCTACAGAAGCCATTCCGTATTTCCGACGTCGTCACCCTGCTTCAAGAAGTCTTCGCCATCGCCCCAGTGGACACCACGCCCAAATAAACCAAACTTCCAATCCACGGCCTGTTGACTCTCATCGGACCGCGAGCGCTGTGGCTGCGAGTTGAATCATGGCGGGGCAGCTCTGATCAGTCTTGTGATACCGGCTTCATTCAAGGACGAAGCGTCGCCGATTAGGAAGTTGAAGTTGGAAGGCCTCGGCAGCTAGGGGAGTTGTGTGGAGCTGCCAGCCAGGTAGGCTGGCTCACGGATTGAGGGGCGCGCGCGGCAAAATGCAATCCGCCAGTTACTCCGCAACTCTCTGCAAATCCTGGAGCCAGGAATGTCCCCGTACCATTCTTAGTTGAACCGCACCTTGACATCCGGCCGCTTGTCGAGGTGCACCGAATCCACAAAGCGCACCTGCCGGTCATCCAAAGTGAGAATCATCGACGAAGTTCGCACGCCTTCCCCGAAAAACCGCACACCCTTCAAAAGGTTCCCGTCCGTCACGCCCGTACACGCAAAAATCATTTTCTTCCCCGGCGCCAGATCTTCCGTGTCGTAAATTCTCTTGGGATCTTTCACGCCCATCTTTTCCAGCCGGATCTGGTCTTCCGGTTTGCCGATCACCAGCCTTGCCAGAATCTGCCCATTCAAGCAGCGCAGCGCCGCCGCCGTCAGCACGCCCTCCGGCGCGCCGCCGATGCCCATCACCGCATGCACTCCCGTGCCGACCACCGCCGCCGAAATGCCTGCGGAAAGATCGCCATCACCGATCAATCGTATCCGCGCACCCGCCCTGCGAATCTCTTCGATCAACTTTTCATGCCGCGGCCTATCCAGCACGATCACCACAAGATCTTCCACGTCGCGGTCCAGCCTCTTGGCGATCGATTTCAAATTGTCCGTAACGGGCGCATCCAAATCCACCGCGCCTCTGCACGACGGTCCCACCACAATCTTTTCCATGTACAAATCGGGGGCGTGCAGCAGTCCGCCGCGCTCGCTGGCGGCCAGCACTGCGATCGAGTTACCCGCGCCGGTCGCGCAAAGGTTCGTGCCCTCCAGCGGATCGACGGCAATATCCACTTCCGGAAAAAGCGCCTTGGGCGCATGCGTCGCCAATCCCACTTTCTCGCCGATGTACAGCATGGGCGCTTCGTCGCGTTCGCCCTCGCCGATGACGATCGTGCCGTCCATCTGCACGGCATCCATCGTCTTGCGCATCGCTTCCACGGCCACTTCGTCGGCCTTGTGTCGGTCGCCGAATCCCATCGTGCGGGCAGCCGCCACCGCGCCATTCTCCACCACGCGCAGAAATTCCAGGCTAAGTTGTTCTTCCATATGCGAACCTTCCCCCCGGCGGCACGCTATCCTAGTCTAAACAGTGGCCGTCAGTCGACACGAGACGTTGCTCGATGTGTCGCGAATGGATAATTCCTTCGATTCTTCAAAATTGTGGCAAGTGTGCCGTTCGCGAACTCAAGGATGAAGATACGCCAGGTTGTCAAACCGCAGCCCCTGCGCGTTTGTGAAGTCGAAGGATACCCTCGAGCTTGTGTCGCGCCAACCGGTTCTCAAACGTCGAAGCTCCTTGGGCTTGATAGTAAAGGAGATTTCGCGGATTTCGGGCGAGCGAATGGTGACCGTTGCATCGCTGTCTCCGTCGTTGTAGACATCCATGCCTGCAAAAATCTGCGGCGTGTGGAACTGAAATTCCGCGTGCTGCGCTTTTGGATCGCCCAGGGCCAGCGTAAACGTCCCGAACTTTCCGAAGGGCGTGCCAATCTGCCATTCGTCCTTGCCCCAATCAATCACGCCCGAAGGATACTGGCCCATCAAAAGCGTGCCCGCGGGAAGATGCGGATCGTCGAACGTGATATAAGAAGGCGGGACGCGATCGCTCTTCCCTTGAATGTCCACGTCTCTCGAACTTGTGTGGCGGATGGAAAGCGCGTGCGTCGCGTCGTCGAACGTGTATCCTTCCTGTTCCAGATCCTTGCGCCGGCTGATGCTTTTTCCGCCGGCCGTCACGAATTCCGGAACAAAATCCAAACGCAATACATCGGTGGATTCCGCATCGAAGGTCGAGTATGTCACTGCACCCGCGCCGTAAGCGATCTTTGTAACCGCGGAGAGCGAGCCCAACAAGTGCGATTCATCCGCCGGAGCCCACTCTGGCACCGCCCAAAACGCATCCATCATCCTGCGCGGCCCATCGGCAAATTCATCGGTGAACCACCACTGAGTACTGTAGGGAGCGTGCGCCGCCGCGGAAAGCCCCTGAAAATACGTAACCCAATTGTAGGTCCGGTACGCCGCTTCCTTATACGCAACGTCTCCTGTTTTTGCATAGTACAGCGCCTCAACCGCGGCCAGCCTCGCGCTGTGGCTGTCGCAGCACTGATTGGGCAAATTGCAGCAGAATTCCTTGCCATTCCCCTGCTCAGTCGTTACTAAAGCACCGTGCACAATATACTTCGGCCACTTCGGCGTGCTCTTCACCCACTCGATCAGCTTTCGCGAATGCTCGCGCCAGTCCGCATCCTTCTCCGGATGCAGCAGCACGTAACGCGCAAATTCCAGCGGAATGACCTGGTTCATGTTTCCCATGCTGGCCTGCACATCCTCGAAATATCCCACCCACACGTTATTCTGCATCGGGTATTTCATCAGCCAGTCCCACGCGCCTTCGCGAACTCTCTTGTAAGAATTAGTGTCGCCCTGCTCCAGCCGGATGAGTTCGTCCAGCAGCATGATCGGCTCAACCACATTGGCCGAGTAAGGAAACATTCCTTTACCGCCAGTAAGGCTGCCATCACGCGCAAAACACCGGTAAGGCCACGGGGAATGTAGTTCGTCGCCCGCCTTGAAATTCTTCACGAGCGCTTCGGCGCAGCGAATCGCCGCGCGCAAATATTTCGTGTTCCCGGTCATCTCATAGAGCCGCAGATATGCGTAGCCGTCCTCTCCGACAACGTGCGGCTCCACGAAATCTTCTCCGTGCTCGCTCCATCCCGTGTAGTGCCGGCTTCCCGGATTCGCCGAAGGGTATGGCACCCGGGCCCACGCATAACCTTCCGGCGTCAAACCGTTTTCCAATTCGTAGTCCACAAAATTCTCAAGGAATTCCAAAGTCCGCGGGTCGCCCGTGTAGGGATAGAGCCGCTCCACAAACCCCTGCATCATCGCGCGCAAATAGCCCGTCGAATTCACCCAATGCCACTCCGGCATCAATTCAAAGGTCGTGCGGTCAAAATCGAAGCAACAAAAGTAGTAAGGCAGCCGCTGCCGATTGTACTGGTCCCACACAATCGTCCATTGCGAAAGAAAATAGCTTGAGTAGGAGTATCCCGTGTTGTTCGGCATGGGCCACGGCAGCAATTTTCCCTGGCTGTCCAGCTCCACAGGCCGTCCCGCGATCGAGGATTCATTCACCGTGGACGTAACGGGAAAAGTCTGCTGCGCGGCAATCCCGTTAACGCTCACCAGCATGGCCGAGCTCAGAAGGAAAGCAATCAGAATTCTTGCCAACTCACCAGCTCGCGTCATACCCCTCCATTACACTTACCACCATCATCGCGCATACCCGTTATTTCGCAGCGGCATTGTACATCCACTCACGTTCGGCCACGTGCCGACCCTCGCCTTTGAGGATCCGGATGTTGACGTTCGCAAACTCCAGCGGGCGAGTGGCAACCCTCACGGACTCATTCTCTTGCAGCTAAGCCGGCGCGCGATTAAAATCGCGCAATGTATGACACACGACACTTCCTGCTCTTCCTCACGGCCGCTTTCATTTTGGCGATCACGCCCGGCCCGGGCATATTCTATGTGCTGGCTCGCAGCTTGGCCGGTGGACGCCGCGAAGGCGTTCATTCCTCAGTGGGAACCTTCGTGGGAGGCCTCTTTCACGTTTTCGCTGCCGCCGTTGGAGTCTCCGCTATTCTGGCGGCTTCGGCGGTCGCCTTTCACACCGTGAAATACGCGGGCGCGGCCTACTTGGTATGGTTAGGCATCCGCATGATCCGCAACCGCAACGTAGAAATGACCGCCGTTCCGTCAACTCCGTCGAAAGGCGCATTTCGCCAGGGCGTCTTCACGGAAGTTCTCAATCCCAAGACCGCGCTCTTCTTCCTGTCCTTCATCCCGCAATTCATCGCGCCGGAGCGCGGCTACGTGTTTTTCCAATTTGTGGCGCTCGGCACTCTTTCCGTTTCCTTGAACACCGCCGCTGATCTTGTCGTCGTCCTGCTCGCCATCCCCATCGAGCGCAAGTTAAAAAACAGTGTCACCTTCCGCCGCCGTCAACGCGTCGCCTCAGGCCTCGGCATGATCGGCCTCGGAGCCTACGTAGCTCTCGCCGACACCAAGTAATCCACTCGGGGTCGCCAGTGTAGACCGCTTACGCAGTACTAGCCCGCCTGTACCATTAAAGAACATCCGGCGAATGATATGAAGAGGAAGCTCGATGCGGGTGCGCGTCGGTATTAGGAAACAGCATGCTAAGCCGAACTAACCCGAAATGGAGAAAGTGGCCCGAAAGGATTACAGGCCTTCTTCGACGAATTTGGCATCGCCGCGGCATGCCCGATGATTGCCTTCAGATTTGTCCGCGGGTTCCTCAAACGTATGAGACTTGCGAGTCCTTTCCTGAACTGAAAGAAGGCGAGAAAACAATTGGGCGCCAGATATTAGAAAGATTTTGGGACGAGGACCGATAGAAGGTTCACCTTTATAGGTAGTGTCACAACATCATGGACGCTAATAGCAGGGTAGGAGTGCTTGAGCAACCTCTTCCACGCTGTCTCGGCCTTGACACCTCTGTGCCCCAGGGACTACGCTGCCTGCGATTCCCCGAAGGCCCCCCAAAAATTTCAAGGAGGTAAACCTATATGCATCGAATCTTTATTGCCGCCACCGTAGTGTGCTTCGTTGCGGCCACAGCCACAGCGCAGACCAAAGTCTCCGCAACCTTTCAGTGTGGCCAACCCGATCCCCAGTACGGAATTCCCGTCGGCGATGCTCCCGACCACAGCCTGGCCCTCCTGCAAGTGAAGTGCACCTACACAAAGCCCTTGGAAATCGAGGGTGCCAAGTCCGTAGCGACCGTGATTACGATAACGAACGAGGTCAGCGGAGGCACCGTTCGTGGCCACGGTTCTAGCGTAATAACAATGGACAGTGGTGATAAGGTTTACATCAGGCATGAGGGTGAGGGAACGGATGGGGATAGCCAGGGCACTTGGAGCTTTACCGGCGGCACCGGCAAACTCAAAGGCATCAAGGGAAAAGGCACCTACACTTGCTCCTCATCGGACTGCGACGTCGCGGGCGAATACCAACTCGCAAAATAGCCACGGCGGGTGGCACAGACGACCGATAGTCGAAGACCGATAGATGGTCTTCCCGCTTCCTCGTCCCACTGTGTGCTGGGTAATTTCCGTAACCTCGCTTTCCGTTTCATAGTCAGGAATCCCGCAGCGCCAATTCAATGTATCTTAGCAGGGCGATTCCTTGAGGGAGAGACGCATGAACATTGCTGAAGCCTACGATTACCTCGTTCGCGCCCGCCGCGACCTTTGGGCCATGCTCGGCAGCGTACCGGACGCAGTTTTATCCCGCCCCTTGCTGAATGGTGTGAAGCTGCACTGCATCAAAGACCTCCTATTCCACATAGCCAACGTCGAGGACTTCTGGCTTCGCGAGGAGATCCTGCGCGAACAGCCGCTGTGGCAGACTCTTCCCGCCTTTAAGGACACGCGGGGCGGCCCTATTTTTGCCGGTTTCGCCCTAGAAACATTGCTGGACTACTGGCGCGTTGTCGAGCAGCGCACCCTCGCGTACCTTCCCACGCTGGCTGACGGCGAGTTGAAACGCATTGTGAGTGTCCACGACAGGCCAGGAAAGCGCTACACCGTGGATGGCCTGCTGTGGAACCTGATCATCCACGAGTCGCGCCACGTAGCACAGATTAGCGTGCTCCTCCGCACGCAAGGCCTCGAGCCGCCTTTTCTTGACCTGCTGAAATACCTGCCGATCCCATCGGCCTAACCATGCCACGCAGCTTCACCGTGAGGCCCTTAGGCGAGTAGCGGGTGGCAGCCTCAGACCGGCTAGCTGCGGAATAAATGCCGCGCACCGCAGCTAATTTGTTGCGCGGTGTATAATGACCCATGCTTAAAAATGTGATCCACATCTCGGAAGCGGAAGCGGCGAGCGACTTCGCCACGCTCCTGACACGAGTACGTGCAGGCGCAGAGATTGTCATTGAAAAGGACAAGCGCGCCATCGCCGTTTTGCACCCAGTCGAGCCGGTCCGGCGCACCATCTCCGAGTGCATCGCCCTGCTCTCTGAAGATTCGGCCGCTACGATCGATCCCGACTTCCCCAGAGACGTCGAAGCTGCGGTCGCGAGTCTTCGCGAACCCCTTAACCCGCCTGCATGGGACTGATCCTCGACTCTAGTGTCTTAATCGCAGCTGAGCGCCAAGGCAAGAACGCTCGGCAGGTTTTGAACGCCCTTGCTAAAGAAGTCGGTGAAATTGAGGTTGGCATCTCGGTGATGACGCTGATCGAGCTGGCGCATGGAGCCGCTCGCGCCGACACCCCCGACAGAAAATCATTACGAGAGAAATTCATCGAAGAGTTGCTCACTGCCATGCCCGTTTACCCGGTTACGGCGACAATGGCTCTTCGCGCTGGCCAGCTCGACGGGCAGAATCAGGCCCGAGGATTAAGAGTCCCTCTTCCTGATCTTCTAATCGGCGTTGCCGCACTCGAACTTGGCTATAGTGTTGGCACTTCAAATCTCAGGCACTTTCAGCAGGTGAGTGGACTGTCCGTTGTCCAGCTTTGAAGACAGAATCTGGAGAATCTTGATATCAATTCTGGCCAATAACGGCCACCTGCGGGCTGGGCGTCGGACAGGCCGGTTTTGCGCGTGCGCGTTTAGAGTTCGCTGCGACCACGGCGTGAAGGGCTTCGCCAAAACGCCTCGGAATTCACGTCGGCTTTTTTTCTTGACTTTCTGTTACTTCTAGTATATGTTGGTTCCTGTATATATTTGCATCCCGTCCTCGTAACGCCAGCATCTTGCTGGCGTTTTTGCTTTCTGGGGACTGCTCTTACGTCCTAACTCTTTTATTCGCAACACTTACGAGACGTGCACAATTTTGGTGCAAATTGTGGCAGTCAAGTCCTTTAGAATGAACACTTGCGTAAATCTATAAAAACAATCGACTTTAAGTGTCTTTAGAATGAACACTTCTGCGAAAACCTGGGGGGAGGGGCTGCTTATAGTTACCCAGCAGTGGCTCTAGTGTGGTCCCGCCTTGGCCGTAGGCGCTGCATCGACGCCGAAGTCCCATACATACAAGTTCAGTCCGTCCTGCAGAATCTCAGCCAGGGCATACTCCCCTGGCGGCAACGGCGCGCTGAGCGTAAACCTGTAAATGTCCGGAGCCACCTCCCATCGCTGGATAACGATTTCGTCGCGGTCCTGCGATAGTTCCTGACCGAACATGCTCCGTATGGACTCTAGCAATCGCTTGTTGCCCTTCACCTTCGCACGCACCAGGGCGACCTCCGGTCCGGACTCGCCCTGCCTCCCAGTCCGCAAAACCATGGAGTCGTGTTCGGGATCTGGCGGTGGTTCGCGTAGATAAAACTCCGGCACCTGGCTCGTCAGCCGCACCGTTGCTTTGGTGCCTGGAATCTCCACGTTGCGCTTGCTGGGCACGATCGGTACGGGAGAAAGCACCTGCTTCAGGACGGTCTTCTTATCCGTTTTCACTCCCGCCCCGGCCTGCTCGATCCGCTTGATCGACTTGCCCTCCAGCGCGAACATGCCCTCTCCGTCGGGCAAGAACACGCCAGGCGCAACCGTCAAACTGGCGTCCACGTCCACGGGCGTTTCAGCCTTCGCCGCTGTCTCTTGGATGTGGACCTTCTCTACCAGAGCTGAACTCGTTTTCTCGTCGGCGGCTTCCGCCTTTTTTGTGGCGTCCCAGTCCACCATCGACGCCGGTATCTCTTCCCAGGCGCCGCGTTCCACGCTGAAATAGCGCACGCGCTCGCCGTTCTTCTCGTAGTTGCGCACCAACTGGAAGCTTCCGTCCTTCAGCACCAGCTTTTTGCCGTGCGGAACGCCTTCAGGCGCGGCCGGAGTAACGGCTGAGGTAGCCGCCTGTTCGGCAGGCTTCTTGGCGCTCGTAGTATCTTGCCCGGTGAAGGAGGCAGGGGCCGCGGGGCTGTGCCAAGCAGTTCCCAACAAGCCTAGCGAGGCGATTGGTGGGATCAAAGCGAATATAGATGACAATCTCATGGCTGCTTCTGGGCTGTCAGATGCCTGCTGGAAGAAGCGGTTTGCCCCTTGGTCGAGAATACGCCGCTCACCGGACTACTGCAACCGCTCAGACAACTGTCCCAAAAAGCAAAAAGCTCTTTCCGGTGTTCCGGAAAGAGCCAATCGCAAACGAAGCTCGTTGAATTCTTAGTGTGTGCAGCGCGGAAACAGCGTCACCAGAACCATCAAGTCAGATAGCGTAAACAGCCACTGGTCCGCCTGCTTGCCTGCCGCTTCCGCGGCCCGCGCGATGAAGCCCAGGTGCCGGCTCTTCGCGAAATTGCGGATATGATCGACGCAAATCCCAGTCAAATTGGCAATTTCCGCGTCGGTAAAAATCTTTTGGCTCGATTTTACTTTAACCATGGCCTTGTCCCTCGAACTATTTGCCACAACGCCCTTTCACTCTCTTCGATGCTTTTTACAGCGTACGAGATGCACCTTTTGTAGAGCAATAGTAGTTCCGTTCTTACTACCTAAAACGAATAGTCTAGTACTTTTGTTCCAACTTCCTGTGTAAAAAGACATTAACCGAAATGGCCTACATTTTTCGCGGCTGGTACGATTAGGAAGGGAGTGAAAAAGGATGGAAAAAAAGTCCCACAAATGCAAACTCTATACCAATTTCGGTAGACTGGCCGCTATCTCTCGCATCTGTTTTGTGTGCCGCAGCTCGTGCGACGCGATGAATTGCATCCATTCATAAATGTTCAGCGTACCGAGGGCTGGATGTTTCAAGCAATATTCGCCTAAGTTACGCCCTCTTGTTTCTTCCAGAAAGGCCAGCGACCGCTCTCGAACCGTCCGCAATTCCGCGAGCATTATCTCTTTGTCGCGCAGCATCTCTGGCTCAACGGGCACTGGCGATTTGCGCCGAATCCACCTTGATTCCACAAGGGCCATGGGAATGTGAATCCTCTTTAACAAGGAAACGCGCTTCGGCGGCTTCTGCGCCACGCGGTCCGCTTTTCCAATCACCGCCCGTTCCACCATCATCAAATGCGCGACCAATTCCGCCGCCGACCACCGCCCTTCGGCTGGCTGGGTCTTCCATTCCTCCGGGGAAACGGCATCCGCCGCCGACAGAAGCCCTGTTTGCGCTTTGGCCATACTGGCGATGATGGATTCAAGCTCTGGCGGCACAGCTCTCTCTCAGTCCTCTCTCAAGCGGGTTTATTAAACCGACCCGCCGCCAGCTTGTTCAAAGGCGTGCGCCAGTTGCAGGACTTTATCCTCGCCAAAAGCCGGCCCGAAAATCTGCAACCCCACCGGGAGCCTTCCACAGATTTTTCCACAAGGCACTGATATGCCCGGCACTCCCGCCAGCGATCCCGTAACCGTATATATATCAGCAAGATACATCTGCAGCGGGTCGTCGGTCCGTTCGCCAAGCTTGAACGCAGGAACCGGAGATGTGGGCGTCACGATCACGTCCACTTTCGTAAATGCATCTCGAAAATCCTGCGCAATCAGCGCTCGGACTTTCTGCCCCTTGAGGTAGTAGGCGTCATAGTAGCCCGCCGACAATACATAGGTCCCCAAAACAATACGTCTCTTGACCTCGGCTCCAAATCCCGCCCCTCGCGTCTTCCGGTACATCGCCAGCAGGGAATCATCTTCGACGCGCAGGCCATACCTCACGCCGTCATACCGCGCCAAGTTGGAACTCGCCTCCGCCGTGGCGATGATGTAATAGGTCGCAATCGCATAGTCCGTATGCGCCATGTGGATCTCGCGCAGTTCGCATCCCAGCTTTTTGAGAATCTCGATTCCCGCTTCTATCTTCTGCCGGACCCCGTCATCCATTCCCTCGCCGAAGTACTCCTTCGGGATTCCGATCCGCAGCCCCTTGACCGGTTCCTCCATCGCCGCCCGATAGTCCGGCACAGCCGCTGTCGTGGAAGTGGAATCGTTCGCGTCGCGACCCGCAATCACCCCGAGCATGGCGGCCACATCCCGCGCGTTGGTTGCAAACGGCCCGATTCGGTCCAGAGAAGATGCAAACGCAATCAGCCCATACCGCGAGACTCGTCCGTAGCTTCCCATCATCGCGGGAATCCCGCAGAACGAACCCGGCTGCCGGATCGAGCCGCCCGTATCCGTCCCCAAAGAAGCCACCGCCAG
>Ga0210395_10001801_pt1 | contig 16628 bp, 12 predicted proteins | sample IncBWH4OmetaG_FD_150861 | JGI IMG/M metagenome (GOLD analysis project Ga0210395, IMG submission 150861) | Forest soil microbial communities from Barre Woods Harvard Forest LTER site, Petersham, Massachusetts, United States - Inc-BW-H-4-O ... | reverse complement strand
AATCCGGTTGCGGATCGGAAAGTTCTGCGGCGCCGCAAAAGTTCCCAAACGAAACTCGGAAATAAGCGCCCCACCCAGCGCAAGAATCTGCTCCGAAAGCCGTGAATTCTCTTTCGGATAAATCACATCCACGCCCGTGCCAAACACAGCAATCGTCTTTCCCTTGGCGGCGATTGCCCCGCGATGGCTGGCCGTGTCGACCCCGCGCGCCATGCCGCTGATAATCACCAGCCCCTGCGCCGCCAAGTCGGAAGCCAGCCGCTCGGCCATCCCCGAACCGTAAGGCGTAGGGTGTCGCGTACCCACCATCGCGATGCCAGGCTGCGTCAGCACCTCAGGGTTGCCGCGAACATAAAGCACTAGCGGCGGATCGTAGATCTCCTTAAGCCGCGAGGGATAACAAGGATCTTCAAGCGACACCACGGTTACTCCGGCAGCCACAGCCCGAGCAATCTCCTCCCGCGCCAGTTCCGCCGACTTTCCCGTGGCAATCGACTGCGCCGAAACCGCCTGCATTCCCGTACTTTCCAGCTCCGTGAGCGAAGCGTGGAAAACCGCCTCGGCGCTGCCGAAGTGTTCAACCAGCTTCCGCGCTTTCGTCGGCCCAAGCCCCGGTGTCAGCGAGATCGCCAGCCACTCCAGAATGTGCGTAACCGATGGCGATGCAGCAACAGCGTTTAGCACGTCTACTCCTAATCTCTTTTCGCCTCCGGATGGAGACTGGGCGGACTGTAACGACTGGTCGAAAGCGGTGTCAAGGGAAGCCGTCACAAAAGCCTGTCGAAAAAGGTCTGCTAAAATCAAAACAGGAATGAGACCTCTGCGCATCTCGGCGATTTCCTACCTCAACACCGCTCCCCTCATGTGGGATTTCGAACACGGCGAGGCTGGAAGCGAGTTCGAAATTTCCTACACTCTGCCGTCGGCCTGCGCCCGCGCACTCGAAGCCGGAACCGCCGACATCGGCATCATCCCTGCTGCCGCGTATGTCCAAATCCCCGGGCTGATGATCCTGCCCGGCGTAGCGATAGCCTCGCGCCGCCCGGTGCGTTCCATACTGCTGGTCAGCCGTGTGCCGGTCGAAAAGATTCGCACCGTGGCTCTCGATACATCTTCCATGACCTCGGTCGCGCTGACCAAAGTTCTGTTTGAAAAATGGCTGGGCGGTGGCAGGACATTCGCCCCCATGGCTCCGAATATCGAAAAAATGTTAGCCCAACACGATGCCGGATTGCTGATCGGTGATCCCGCCCTCCAAATCGACCGCTCCCGCTACCACACCCTCGACCTAGCCGAAGAGTGGATTCGCCACACTGGCAAGCCCTTCGTCTTCGCCTTCTGGGCCGTTCGCGAAAAAGCGTTATGTGCGGACAGCCGCCCTCGGCTGTCCGCGTCGCGCAGCGACGCTCGTGCACCCGAGCAAGACCTGGCAGCAACATTTCAACAATCCCGCGACCACGGACTCGAACCCGCCAGCCTCGATCACATCGCCCGCGAATGGGCTCCACGCCTTGGTCTCGAAGAGTCCGCCATACGCTCCTACATCACCGAAAACATTTATTACCACCTCGACCCCGCCTGCCTGGAGGGCCTGCAACTCTTCTATCGTTATGCGGCCGAGATCGGCGCGCTGCCCGCCGCCCCGGAGATGCACTACCTGCTTTCTGCGAATGCCACCGAGAATGCCACCGCAAATGCCACAATCGCTTAGCGCAATCCCGTTGCCCGCCCTGTAAACTCCCAAACACGAATGCTGCTCCATCTCCATCCGCTGCTGGCAGTCCCTCTCTGGCGACAACTGCGCCACCTCGGCGGTATCGGCCTGATCGTGCTGGGACTGATAGATAACTCCGTGATCCCGGTAACTGGCAGCATGGACGTTCTCACCATCTGGCTGGCTGCCCGTCATCGCGAACCGTGGCTCTACTACGGCCTGATGGCGACGCTCGGCGCGGTGATCGGCGGCTACATCACTTACGGCCTGGCCCGCAAGGGCGGCAAAGAAATGATGGAGCGCAAGCTCTCGAAAAAGAAAGCCGCCCAGTTCTCCAAAACGTTTGCCAACTGGGGATTCGCCTCGATCGTGGTTCCTGCCTTGTTGCCGCCGCCGTTCCCGTTTCTTCCATTTCTGCTGGCGGCGGGCGCCATGCAGTACTCGCGAAAAAAGTTCCTGGCGGCCCTGGCACTCGGCCGCGGGATTCGCTATTTCGTCGAAGCCTATTTCGGATTCCGCTACGGCAGCCATATCCTCCGTTTCTTCAATCGTTACTACAAACCGGCGCTCGCCGTCCTGATCGGCCTGGCCTTGATCGGCACGGTGTTATCGGTGATCCAATACTTTCGAATGAAGAAGAAGTAAACGGCGTCGGTGCGGTTTGATTCTCATCCTGAGCAAGCGTTCTTTGCGCGCAGCGAAGGACCCGGGCGAGCCGCGCGATTCCACAGAGCCTGCCCTGAGAGCGAAAGCGACCGAAGGGCGCGTTTGGCTCGCTTCCTTACCCAAACTGCACCATAGCGGCATCCCAGCATTTGGCCCAACCCCCAACCCTCCTTTAGAATTGAACTGTACATGTCTCTGACCAAGCGCCAAGCCCTGGAAATGTTCGATTCTGATGACCTGATCGGCATCGGGATGGAAGCCGACGCAGTGCGCCGCCAACTGCATCCCGAAGGCACAGTCACCTACATCATCGATCGCAACATTAATTACACCAACTTCTGCACCGAGTACTGCACTTTCTGCGCCTTCTATCGCCCGCTGAAAGGCCCCGCCGCGAAAGAAGGTTACGTTCTCGACCTCGACACCATCTACGAAAAAATCCGCGAGACCGTCGAACTCGGAGGCACCGGCGTGCTCATGCAAGGCGGCCTGCATCCCGATCTCAAGATCGACTGGCACGAGAAAATGCTGCGCGGCATCAAAGAGCGTTTTCCGCAAGTTCATCTGCATTGCTACTCCGCCTCTGAGATCATTGCCATCGCCGAATACAGCGAACTAAGCATTCGCGACACAATCCTCCGCCTGCGCGATGCCGGACTCGATTCCATCCCCGGCGGCGGCGCCGAAATTCTCGACGACGAAGTCCGCTACAAAATCGCCCGCCTGAAGTGCCTCACGAACGACTGGATCAACGTCCACCGCACCGCCCACCAGATCGGCATGCGCACCACCGCGACCATGATGTTCGGCGTAGGCGAGAATTACGAAAACCGCGTCAACCACTTCCAGCAACTCTACGATCTCCAGGAAGAAACCGGAGGCTTCACCGCCTTCATCCCCTGGAGCTTTCAGCCCCACAACACCGCGCTGGGCGGCCGCCACTGGGACGAAGCCACCGCCGTCGAGTATCTGAAGACACTGGCCATCTCGCGCCTCTATCTCTCAAACTTCCTGAACGTGCAATCAAGCTGGGTAACGCAAGGCCTGAAAGTCTGCCAGATGGGCCTCCGCTTCGGCGGCAACGACGTAGGCTCGGTGATGTTAGAAGAAAACGTTGTGCGCGCGGCCGGCGTCACGAACTGCACGACGGAAGAAGAGCTGCGTCGCATCATCCGCGACGCCGGCTTCCGCCCCGCCCAGCGCGACACGCTCTATCGCCAGTACTTCCTGAACTAGAAGCAATGAGCGAGAGACAAGACAAAATCCAGTTACTCTCTCGCCTGAATCGTGGAAGAGTTGCGCACCTTCGTTCTTGACAGCGTTGGGAGAGGCGCTCGGAACCGACGTCAGCCCTGAATCGCTCCTTAGCCTGCCGCGAACGGATGCGCTCACCCAAGTGTTCAAGCTTGGATACCAACAGGCATCCGAGAGCCACGCAATTAGTTTTCGAAAGTCTTTAGCTCGACATCAGGAAAGTCGTTTACTGTCAATATTTTAGCCAGACCACAAGAGCGTAAGTTGTTGATTCCAGATATTTTACGAGCCAGAATCCGCAATTTTTTTGATCTGGATCAACGACCCGCCTCAGGTTAGAATGACTAGGTCGAAGCGCACGAGATCCGATCCCGACGACGACTCGACGCACTCCCCGCCGCCCCGCACTAGACAAGATGAAGGTTCTTCCCGCAGGTCTGTTGTGGCTCGTCGTCGCAGCCGCTGCTGCGCTTCCCCTGCTGAGCCCAATTTCATCCGCCGCGCAAACTTCCACGCCAGCACGAGCCATCGTCGCGGGCATCGTCACCAAAGATCCCGGCAGCGACCCGGTGAAGAAGGCGCTGATCGAGCTGATTGCTGAGAGCCAAAGCGATGGCGGGAACTACACCGCGCTCACCGGCGCGGATGGCGGCTTTCGCATCGAGAACATCTTGCCGGGGCGTTATCGGCTGTTTGTGGAGCGCACCGGCTATCAGGAAGTCGACAAGCATCGGAAGCGGAGCGACGGGCGTGTGCTCACGCTCGGCGCCGGGCAGGAGCTGAAAGATTTAGTCATCCGTCTGCAAGCCGCGGCAGTGGTGGAAGGGCGCGTGACAGATGAAGATGGCGATCCCATGGCTGAGGCGCAAGTCGCCCTGCTGCGCCAGACTTTCGTCGCGGGACGCAGTCACTGGGAGCAGGTCGGCGCCGAGCGCACAAATGACCTGGGCGATTACCGCATTGCGGGGCTGGCCGCGGGCAACTACTTTATTTCGGTAACGCCGCCGCCGGACTTCAGGAGTCTGATCGAGACTACTGGCAATGCGCCAGCGCCTCGCAATGGCGCCGCGGGCTCCGAGAAGCCTGCGCCGGCCGCTTACCAGACTACTTATTATCCGGGCACGCGAGATCGCGGACAGGCCGAGCCGATCCAGTTGCATGCGGGGGACGACTTTCCGGCGAATTTCGCGCTGACTCCGAGCCCTACGTTGACCATCCGCGGAACGGTGGTGAACCTGCCGCCTGGGACTACGGCGGCGATCATGCTGCAATCAAAAGATTTCAGTCTGGTGCTGAATGGCGCGGAGATGCATCGGGACGGCAGCTTCGAGATTCGCGATGTTTCTCCGGGAGCGTATACGATTGTCGCGACCGTAGATAACGCCGCGGCGCCCATGCTGGCGCGGCAATCGCTGCAGATCACTTCGGCAAACTTGGACGGCCTGCAGCTTGCGCCGCAGGCCGGCGGCTCGATTCGCGGGCGTTTGCGAATGGAGGCGGGCAGCGTATCAAGACCTGACGCCAGCCAGATGTTTCTTCTGCTGCACTCGGCCGACGGCGATGACGATGCACTTGGCGGCGTCACGATTGGGGAAGGCTCTCCGACGCTGGCGCACGTGAATGCCGATGGCAGTTTTGAGTGGAAGAATGTTGCCGCGGGGCGCTATTACGTTCAGCTCTCCGATGCCAGCGACATGCCGGATTGGTTTCTGAAGTCGGTGGCCGCGGGCGGGCGCGAAGCCGCGGACTCTGGATTCAGCGTGGGCGGTGGCCTGACGAATGTCGATGTGCTGGCGAGCGCCAATGGTGCGCGCGCCGAGGGTGTGGCTACGAATCAGAAAGATGAACCGGTCGCCGATGCGGTAGTTGTGGCTGTGCCCGAAGCGCGGTTTCGCACGCATCCCGATCGCTATCGCAAAGCCTCCACCGATCAGAGCGGACGTTTCACGCTCCGCGGCTTGCCTCCTGGCGATTACACGATCTTGGCGTGGGAGAGTGTCGATGGCGATGCTTACTACGATCCCCAATTCCTTGCGAGCTATGAAGGCCGCGGCAGGGCGCTGCACGTGAGTGAGGGCGATCGCGCGAGCTTGCAGCTCAAGATAATTCCAGCCGTTGAAGACCAGCAGTAGCGTTGGCTTCTCGCCGACGCTAGCCGCGATGGCGTATCCTTCTGTAATTATGAGACGCTCACTGACCCTTCTCATTCTGTTTGGCAGCATACTTGGTGCGACGATTACTCACGCTGCGGAGACTCCCGCGAATGCGTTGCTAATACTGGCTAAGCAAGATGGCATCCTCCTAATTGTCGATCCTTCCACCCTGCAGGTGATTGCGCGCGTGCCGGTTGGCAAGGATCCGCACGAAGTCATCGCGTCGAGCGACGGCAGGACAGCCTACGCGTCGAACTATGGATCAGGAGCATACAACACGCTGGCGGTTGTGGATCTGGTGGCACAAAAGCAGTTGCCGTCGGTCGACCTTGGAGCTTTGCGCGGGCCGCATGGATTGACTTTTGTGGGCGGGAAGGTGTGGTTCACCGCCGAAGGGGCGAAAGCGATTGGCAGCTACGATCCGGCGACTAAGACCGTTGATTGGATTCTGGGCACGGGGCAGAACCGGACGCACATGATCTACGTTTCGTCGGATATGAAGACGATTGTCACGACCAACGTTAGTTCAGGAACGGTGAGCATTGTGGAGAAGGCCGCTGGAGGCCCTCCCGGGCAAGGGTCGGCACTGGGCGCGCCGGGCGGCGATTGGGATGAGACGGTCGTACGAGTGAGCGACGGCTCAGAAGGATTTGATGTTTCCGCGGACGGCAAAGAAATCTGGGTTGCTAATGCTGGCGACGGAACTGTTTCGATCATTAATGTTGCAAGCAAGCGAGTGACCGAGACTCTGGCGGCTGATGTGCGGGGTGCGAACCGGCTGAAGTTTACTCCCGACGGAAAGCTGGCGTTGATTTCTTCTTTGCGCGGCTCGGGTGTGACGGTCATCGACACCGCGACTCGGAAGACTGTCAAGCGCATTGCGGTTGGGCACGGCGCGGCCGGCATTCAAATGCAGCCCGACGGAGCGCGGGCCTTCGTAGCCTGCTCTCCTGATGGTTATGTTGCTGTCATCGATTTGCATTCGCTGGAAGTGGCTGGGCGCATAGAGGCCGGGCACGATCCCGATGGGCTGGCCTGGGCGACGCGCAGATAGTGGCGCGAGGCAGGAACGACGATTTGTGACATTATGATATAATAATGTCATTCCAGTCGGAGAATGACATGCATGCCAGAAGAAACCCGAGCACGGGTGAATGAGAACGGCCGCGTCGTGATCCCGTCTTCTTTTCGTAAGGCTCTTGGCATCGAGGTTGGAGATGAAGTTGTGCTGCGCATCGAGGACGATGAGCTGCGCATAACGACCCAGCAGCGCCGCATCCAGCGGGCGCAACGGCGCGCCCGGCAGTACTTAAAGAGCGGCTCGCTGGTCGATGAGTTGCTCGCGGAGCGCCGCGCGGCTGCGAAGCGTGAATAGGGTTGTGCTCGATGCTTCCGCCATCCTCGCGGTGATTGGAGGCGAGCCAGGAGCCGAGAAACTTACGCCTGATTTACTGGCACGAGCGGTTGGCAGCGCGGTGAACCTCTCCGAAGTGCAAGCCAAACTGGTGAGTCGCGGTTGGTCCTCCGAACAGGCGTGGGAAGACGCGACCAGCCCGGTTCGAGAAGTCCTGGCATTTGACGAGGCACAGGCGAGGGTTGCCGGCGATCTGGTGACTCAGACGCGGCACCTTGGGCTATCGTTGGGAGACCGCGCGTGCCTCGCTCTGGGCATGGCGCTCAGGGTTCCTGTCTACACTGCGGAGAATGCTTGGAAGACGCTCAAAGTGGGTGTGAGGGTTCACGTCATTCGCTGATCGAGCGTGGAGATCCTGAATCGAACCCCCCAAATCCGGTAGAATAAAGGTTTTCAGTCAACCCCTTTGCTGCGCTCTGATCTCATCGTGTCTTCTATGCTGGCCGCATGGGCTGCCCCCAGGGGCATTGGGCCCTACCTCCGCCAGCATCTGTTGGACAAGACTTTTCAGGGGCTTTACCACACCGACGCCTTCGATCGCATGCTGCTGGTGCCGTATTTCATTGTGCTCGTGTTGCTCGCGGCTTACGGGATGCATCGCTACATTCTGGTTTATCTCTATTACAAGCATAAAGATAAGCGCACTACGGAACCGGCTGCGTATTTCGAGGAATTGCCGCGCGTTACGGTGCAGTTGCCCATCTTTAATGAGCAGTATGTGGTCGAACGGCTGCTGGAATCGATCTGCAAGCTGAACTATCCGCGGGAGAAGCTCGACATTCAGGTGCTTGACGATTCGACGGATGAAACCTTTGAAGTGGCGCGCAACCTGGTGGAACGGTATGCGGCGCTAGGCAATCCGATCAGCTACCATCACCGCACGAATCGCGAAGGCTTCAAGGCGGGTGCGCTGGCCGAGGGACTGAAGACCGCGAAAGGCGAATTTGTCGCTATCTTCGACGCCGACTTTACTCCGCCGGAAGATTTTCTTTTGCGCACCATTCATCACTTTACTGATCCGAAAATCGGGATGGTGCAGACGCGCTGGACGCACATCAACCGCAACTATTCTTTTCTGACGCAGGTGGAGGCAATCCTGCTCGATGGGCATTTCGTGCTCGAGCACTCGGGACGCGCACGCAGCGGCGTCTTTTTCAACTTCAACGGCACGGCCGGAGTATGGCGGCGCGCCGCGATCGACGAAGCTGGGGGCTGGCAACATGACACGCTTACGGAAGATACTGATCTTTCTTACCGCGCCCAGCTCAAGGGATGGAAGTTCATCTACCTGCAGGATGTCGAATGCCCGGCGGAGTTGCCGGTGGAGATGACTGCATTCAAGACCCAGCAGGCGCGCTGGGCCAAGGGCCTGATCCAGACTGGAAAGAAGATTCTTCCGCGCGTGCTGCGCAGTGATGCGCCGTTGCACACCAAGATCGAAGCCTGGTATCACCTGACTGCGAACCTCAGCTATCCGCTGATGATTGTGCTCTCGGTGCTGATATTGCCGGCGATGATCATCCGCTTTTACCAGGGATGGTTTCAGATGCTCTTCATTGATTTTCCGCTGTTCATGGCGTCGACGTTTTCCATTTCGAGTTTTTACCTGGTCTCGCAGCGTGAACTCTTTCCCAAGAGCTGGCCGCGTGCTCTGATCTATCTGCCGGTCCTTATGGCTCTCGGCATTGGATTGACCATTACCAACACTAAAGCCGTGATTGAGGCGCTGATCGGCAAGGAGAGCGCGTTTGCGCGCACTCCCAAGTACCACGTTGAATCGAAGAAGGACAAAGTTGGAGCCACCAAATACAGAAAGCGGCTGGGCTGGGTGCCGTGGCTTGAGTTGCTGATCGGCGCCTACTTCGCGCTCACGGTGTACTATGCGGTTGAGAATGAGAACTACGTTACGATTCCGTTCCTGCTGCTCTTTGTTGTGGGTTATTGGTACACGGGATTGATGTCGCTGCTGCAGGGGCGGTTTGCGGGCGTGGGGCTCAGCGCTGAGACGCATACCAAGCCGTTTCCGGTGGGAGTGTGACGTAAAGGTTGGGATGGGCGAGGTGGAAACGAGGATGGATTACACGATGCGAAAACTGGGGTCTTCTCTTTTCCTGGCGAGTTTTCTTGGCATTTTCTTTCTTGCTACGGCTGCGTCGAGCTTAGCTTTCGACCGCCAGCCGAATTCCGACTATCGCGCCCGGCGCGAAGCGCTTGCCCGGAAGGTGGGAGGCGTGGTGGTTCTGTTTTCGGCCACGGAGAACGACGGTCCGAACGATCTGTACGGATTCCGGCAGGACGACAACTTTTTCTATCTCTCGGGATCGATCGAGCCGGGCGTGGCGCTGCTGATTGCGTCGGCCGCCGACGCGCAAGGGGATAAGCCGGCGCGCGCTTACACCGAGATCCTCTTTCTGCCGCCGCGCAATCTGACCCAGGAGAAGTGGACCGGCCCTAAGCTCGGCGCGGAGAACCCGGAAGCGGCGAGCATTACCGGCTTCGATCATGTGGAAGATATGGGGCAACTTCCCAATGACGTTGCCCGCTACGCAATCGGCGCCCATCCAGTGCTCTACACCGATGTCGATCCGGATGGCGAGACTTCCACTTCGTACAAGCCACTGCAGTTCATGAAGCGGTTCAACGCGTATCTGACGTTTCAGGATGTGAAGCCGATGATCTGGTCACTGCGCACTTCCAAGGATGCGGGAGAGGTCGCGCTGATTCGCAAAGCCGTGGATGCCTCAGTGGCGGCGCACTTTGCGGCGTTCAAGGCCGTGAGGCCGAACGTAAACGAGCGTGAGATTTCCGCGCTGATGCAATACGAATGGGGAAAGCGTGGCTGCGAGCGAGTCGCGTATGCGCCCATCGTGGGGTCTGGTTATTATTCGACGGTGTTGCATTATTCGGACGACGACAATGTGATGAAATCCGGCGACGTGGTGGTCATCGATGCCGCCGGGGAATATTCGATGTATGCCTCCGACATTACGCGCACGCTTCCGATCAGCGGACACTTCACGGCGCGCCAGCGCGAGATCTATGACATCGTTCTCGGAGCGCAAACCGCGGCGGCTGCGGCTTTCGTCTCGGGGAAGTCGAACATGAAGCATGACGACCCCGATTCGCTCTTCAAAGTTGCCTTCGATTACATCAACACCCATGGCAAGGATCTGCACGGGGAGCCGCTGGGGAAGTATTTTATCCACGGGTTGGGCCATCCTGTTGGGCTAAATGTACACGATGCCACGGACCATGCTGCGCCCTTGGGGCCGGGGCAAGTTTTCACCATCGAGCCGGGGATTTACATTCCCGAAGAAAATCTCGGAGTGCGGATTGAAGATGATTACTACGTCGACCCGAACGGCAAGCTGATCAAGCTGAGCGGAGCGTTGCCATCAGGGGCTGATGAGGTAGAGAAGTTGATGGCAGGGAAGTGAAAAGGCAGTGATCAGTGGTAGTGGCCAGTGGCCAATAAGCGAACCAGACTACATAGGTTCTTACAGGCGACTGATCACTGACCACAGGCCACTGCTACGAAATATATTCCCGGATGTACTCGTCCTGGGTGTGCGCGAGTTGTTGCAGGTCGCCGTCGAAAATCACTTTGCCGTCGCGCAGGATCAGAAAAGTTAACGGAACCCTGCAATGCTGGCCCGGCGGCAGGGGGACGATGTGGTTGGTTTGCTGGTCGAACTCGTGCGTGGCCATGGTAAAAGCGTCCTGCAGGCGGTGTGTGACCAGCAGAGCGCTGGTCTTGTACACGTCGCGCTGTTTTACGATCAGTTCGATGATGGTGTTCGAGGTCACAGGATCGAGGCCGCCGGTGGGCGAATCGTAGAGCAAAAGTTCCGGCTGCGTGATCAGAGCGCGCGCGATGGCCACGCGGCGCCGCATGCCTCCAGAGAGTTCGGCGGGATCGAGATCGAGGGTGCGCTCGAGTTCCACGAAACGTAGGACCTCGCGCACTTTGCGATCGATTTCATCGTCATAGACGCCGTGTTCTTCGGTGAGCCGGTACGCGACATTTTCCTTCACACTGAGAGAATCGAACAGAGCGCTTTCCTGGAAGACCATCCCAATCTTGTCGCGCAGAGCGAACAGCTGTTTTTCCTGCATCTGGGTCACGTCCTGCCCCAGTACGAAAATGTTGCCGGAGTCGGGCCGGATCAGCCCGAGCGCTAGCTTGAGAATCAGACTCTTGCCTGAGCCGGCTACGCCGAACAGAGCTTTGGTTTCTCCCCGGGCCAGACGGAAGGAAACTCCGCGCAGAACTTTGTTGTCTCCAAAAGCCAACTCCACGTCTTCAAACACGACGGCCGGCGCAGTATTGTCTTTTGTGCCTGCGATGGGGCGATCGAGGGGCAAGGTCGGTGCGGACATAAGTTCTAGTTCAACGACTAATTAAGCGACGACAATGCGGCCATCAGGAAGCGCGTGAGGAACAAATCTCCCGCGAGTATGAGAACGGACGCTGCGACCACGGCTTGCGTAGTGGCGCGGCCCACGCCCTGGGTGCCGCCGCGCGCGTTCATCCCATAGAAGCAGCCTATGGTCGCGATGATGAAGCCGAACATAACCGGCTTGATCAAGCCCATGAACACATCCTGAAAAACCAGCGACTGCCAGGCGTTGTACCAGTACTGGCGGGCATCGAGACGGAGCAGCACTTTGGCGATGAATAAGCCTCCGGTAAGGCCCACGATGTCGGAAATGATGGTCAGGAAAAACATCATGAAAATCGTGGCTGTCATGCGCGGCGTGACCAGCTTCTTCATGGGGTCGGTGCCCAGAGCGCGCATGGCGTCGATTTGTTCGGTCACTACCATCGAGCCCAACTCGCTGGCCATGCCGGAGGAATTCCGCCCGGCCACCATCAGGCTGGTGAGCACGGGGCCGAGTTCGCGCACCATGGAGGTGGAAACCAGTTGTCCGACCAGGGTGATGGAGCCGAAACGCTCGAGGGTGTTGGAGGCTTGCAGGGCCAGCACCGCTCCGGTGAAGAAGCCGGTGAGCACGACGATGGGCAGGGAGCCTACGCCGATCGCGTCCGCCTGCAGCATCATGTCGGAAAAGTACAGCGGTTTGCGGAAGAGATTCGCGACGGTCTGACCGCAGAACAGAATGTAATCCTGAACCGTCAGGATTCTTACCTTGACGAGTTCGGTGGGCGAGGTGAGTTGCATGCGGCTTGGAGCGCGGCGGTCGAGTTGCGGCGCTTCCACGAAACTATAACAGAACAGGGGTCAGGGGCTTGGGGTCAGGGGCTAGGGGTCAGAAGGATCCGTGCTGGCTACTGATCCCTGATCCCTAGCCCCTGGCGGCTTTTCTTTATCCCCTGGTCTTTTTCTTGATTTCGATATTCAGGCGGCGGATTTTCTGGTTCAGAGTGGAGAGCGGGACTTTGAAGTGTTCGGCGGCTTCGGTCTGGTTCCAGTTACATTTTTCCAGCATGTCGGTGATGACGCGCCGCTCTACGTCTTCCACGATTTCAAACAGCGACGCATCCATGGGCGGATCTTGGAGGGCGAAAGCTGATCCGCGGCCCAGCAGATTGTCGGGTAGCAGGTCGAGCGTGACTTCGGGTCCGGACGACAGGACGACGGCGCGCTCGATTACATTTTCCAGTTCGCGCACGTTGCCCGGCCAGGAATAGGAGATCAGGGGCCGCAGGGCCTCTGGCGTGATGCTGCGGACCGGGCGATCGTTTTCTTCGGCGTACTTCTTCAGGAAGAAATCGACCAGGAGCGGGATGTCTTCTTTGCGCTGGCGCAGAGGTGGAAGGTCGATTGTGATGACGTTGAGGCGGTAGAACAGATCTTCGCGGAAGCGGCCTTCGCGCACTGACTGGCGGAGATCGATGTTGGTGGCGGCGATGATGCGCACATCGACCTGAACCTCCTGCACTCCGCCGAGGTGCATGAAGCGGCGGTCTTGCAGGACGCGGAGAATCTTGGCCTGGGTATCGAGGCCCATGGTGGCGATTTCGTCGAGGAAGAGCGTGCCGCGATCGGCCATTTCGAACAGGCCTTTTTTGGAGGCGATGGCGCTGGTGAATGCGCCTTTCACGTGACCGAAAAGTGTGGATTCGAGCAAATCTGTCGGCATGGAGCCGGTATTCACGGGGACGAAAGGACGATCGTGGCGCGGCGAGTTCAGATGGAGGGCTTTGGCAATGACTTCCTTGCCGGTTCCGCTCTCGCCCTGCAAGAGTACGGTGGAACGGCTGTTGGCCACCTGGGCGACGAGGTCGAAGATCTTCAACATCACTTCGCTTTTGCCGACGATGTTCTCGAAGTTGTAGCGCTGCTTGAGGGCGCGCTTGAGCTGGACGTTTTCTTCTTCGGCGCGGCGCCAGCCCACGGCTGCACGTACGTCGGCAAGGAGCTTTTCGTTGTCCCAAGGCTTCTTGATGAAGTTGGCGGCGCCGGACTGCATGGCGCGGACCGCATTCTCAACCGTGCTGTAGGCCGTGATCATGATGACGGGCAGCCGGGGCTCGTGGGCGTGAATTTCCGCGAGAATGTCCATGCCGTCGCGGCCGGGCAAAGCGAGATCGAGCAAGATCAGGTCGAAAGGCTGTTCGCCGATGCGCTGCAGGCCGGCTTCGCCGGTGGCTGCGGTTTCGACGGCGAAGCCTTCCATCTCGAGCAGAGTCTGCAAGGATTCGCGAATCTCGGCTTCATCGTCGATGATGAGGACGGCGCCGGCGATGCCGGACGTTCCGTTTATTAGGGTGCGCGAGATCACGGCGGCGTCAGACATATTCGGCCTTGGAGGGGACAGCCTTCCGGCTTAGAGGGAAATCGAGGGTGAATGTGGTTCCTTGTCCGGGATGGCTCTCCACACGAATCTTGCCAGCATGTTCCTGGATGATGCCGTAGGTGACGGAAAGGCCGAGGCCGGTGCCGCGGGCCTGACCTTCGCGAGGCGCAGTTTTAGTGGTAAAGAAAGGATCGTAAATGCGCTGAATGTGCTCGGGGGCAATGCCGCTCCCGGTGTCGGACACGCACACGCTAACGCTCTCACCGTTGATCGTCGCGACGCGCAGGGTGCCGCCGCCCGGCATGGCGTCTTTGGCGTTCAGGAACAAGTTCAGGAACACTTGCTGCAATCTTCCCGCGTTGCCTTGAATGGCTGGCAGCTTAGGTTCTGGCGTGTTATGCACTTCGACCTTGGCCACCTTGAACTGGTGTTCGAGCAGAGCGAGCGTGTCGGCGATTACTTTGTTGACATCCACATCGCTGATCTCGCTGCCGCTGGTGCGCGAGAAATTCAGCAGGTTGTTGACGATCTCAGACGCGCGGAAGGTTTGCCGCGTGATTTTCTCCAGCAAGCTGGCTTTTTGCGGATCGCCTTGCAGTTGCTTGCTCAGCATCTGGGTGTAGGAGGAGATTACGGCCAGGGGCGTGTTGACTTCGTGAGCCACGCCTGCCGCCAGCAGGCCGATGGAGGAAAGCTTGTCGGATTGGGAAAGCTGGGTTTCGAGATCGACGCGTTCGGTGATGTCATCCATGATCACAAGCCGGCCGATAACCTGGAAGGTGCGGGTCACCAGCGGCGCGATGGCTACATTAACGGTGCGGACTTCGCCGGCAGGCGTCTTGAGGCGGAACTTGTAGAGGTTGCGAATGCCCGCGTCCTGCCGCATGCGATCGAACTCTTCGACGAACTCGGGCGGGAAAATGGCCTTCAGCGGCTGGGTCAGGGTCTGCCAGCGCGGCACGGCGTACATCACTTCCATCTGCGCGTTCCAGCTCTCGATGCGGTCTTGCATGTCGAGCGCCATCACGCCGACGTTGATGGATTCGACAATGTTCTCGTTGAAGTCTTTCAGGCGCTCGTACTCGGCGACTTTCTGTTGCAACGAGGCGTAGAGCTGTCCGTTTTGAATGGCGATACCGAGATAGCCGCCCAGGGTTTCAAGCAACTCCATGTCTTCGCTGGAAAGGAAGTCGCCCTTCATCGTCTTGCCCAGGCCGAGCACGGCGATGGTCTTCTCCTGAGCGTGGCAGGGAATGTAGTAGTTCAGATCGAGCCGGGCGATGGCTTGCTGCGCTTCCGGGGTCTCGCGGGGAACCTGGTGCGTGTTTTCGAAGAAAAGGTGTCCCGCGGGGTCCGGCCGGGGCGCGCTGAGGAATGCGAGGTCGATGTGCGGGGGTATCGAGAGACCGAAAGACTTGGCCGGCACAAAACTTCCCGTGGTCTCGCTGGCCAGGAAAATCGCCATACGGTCGACTGCGAGAGTGCGGGATAAGCGATCGATCAGCGACGACAGCAGTGTATTCAGGTTGGTTTCTGAACTGAGCTCGCGGCCGAACTCGAGCAGCGTGCGGCGATAGTCATAGCGGGCGCGGTAAAAGAACTGGTCGATGCGGTCCTGAATCCACTTGCGAACCGGATCGAACAGCAGGGCGGTGACTACGACCGCGAGGATCAGACCCACGGGTCCGGAGTTGGGCCGCCAGTTGTGCACGAGCAGGGCTACCGCCGTTACCAGGCCGAAATACAATCCCAGAACGATGGCGGCAGCGAGGGTGTAGACCACGCCGCGCTTGAAGATGAGGTCGACATCCATCAGGCGGTAGCGGAAGATGGCATAGCCGAAAGTCAGCGGCAACAGCGCCAGCGACAGCGCAGAAACCTTCATGGCCGCGCCGGGCAGCGAACCCATCAAGTACGGGATGACATAGAACAGTGTGTAGGGAACAATGGCCAGGACGGTGCCGCGGGTCACCCACTTCAACTGCTGGCGCAGAATGGTGGTGCTGGCGTGCTGGTAGCTGTACCAGAGCACAACAGCGGCGGCCAGAAAGAACAGCGATCCGTAGGACATTTCCATGCGGTCGAGATTCCAGCGTAGCCGCTCACTGGCCTGCAGCCACTGCGTCGCGACGATGTGCACTGCCAGCAGCAGTGCTCCCGGCGCGTAGACCAACGCCAGAAGCCAGGGATGCTTGCGCACCGTCTCGCGTTTTTCCGGGAAGGTGAGGACGAAGTGCAGAAACAGGGCGGGCTGCAACACTCCGGCGGCAATGTTGCCCCAATAAATCGTCCAATCAAAATCGTTCAGCTTGCCGGTGTACTTGAAAGAATAGGCAATGAAGGAGACTAGGCAGAAAATGTAGAAGTGGGTAGAACCGGGAGCGGTCCATCGGCGCAGCAGTACGTAGAGTCCGATGCCGAGATAGATGAGTGCAATCAACCGGAGCCAGTTGTTGAGAGAGCGCTCGGCGGGGACCAGGATGACGTTGGAATCGAGCGGGACCGATTGCCGGAGCAGGGAATACGTGGCCTTGGACCAGATGCCCGTGCGGTAGACCTGGCGCTCCAGTCCAGACATATTCTGGACGTCCTGACCGTTGATGGAAACTAACTGATCGCCGGGCTTAATGCCGCTTCTTGCCCCCGGTCCGTTGGGGTCGACCCG